>Ga0079302_1000235_pt1 | contig 13728 bp, 14 predicted proteins | sample Wag4_2014_7_16_FD_75102 | JGI IMG/M metagenome (GOLD analysis project Ga0079302, IMG submission 75102) | Fresh water mixed with fracking chemicals microbial communities from Ohio, USA - Utica-2 Time Series FC 2014_7_16 | ecosystem: Engineered > Industrial production > Chemical products > Input... | reverse complement strand
GATGAAGGCCGGCCGGGTGTTCGAGCAGGGCGGTGTGAACTTCTCTGAGGTGGAGGGCAGTGAGCTGCCTCCTTCGATCCTCAGTCAGCGGCCGGAGGCCAAGGGGCACCGCTGGTTCGCCACCGGCACCTCGATGGTGCTGCATCCCCGCAACCCGTACATCCCCACCGTTCACCTCAACTACCGCTACTTCGAGGCCGGTCCGGTGTGGTGGTTCGGCGGCGGCGCCGACCTCACGCCCTATTACCCCTTCCTGGAGGACGCCCAGCACTTCCATCGCACCCTCAAGGGAGCCTGCGACAGCGTCAATCCGGCCTATTACCAGGTGTTCAAGCCCTGGTGCGACGAGTACTTCTACCTCAAGCACCGGGATGAAACCCGGGGCGTTGGTGGCATCTTCTACGACTATCAGGATCCCGGTGGCGTGCTCTACAAAGGGCAGACCCCAGGCGGCCCGGCGGCCGTGGAAAGCGATCGCATCGGCCCGATCGGCCAGGGCTGGGAGCAGCTCTTCCAGCTGGCATCCGCCTGCGGCGCCGCCTTTCTGCCCAGCTATGTGCCGATCGCCGAGAGGCGTCAGCACACCGCCTACGGCGAGCGGGAGCGGGAGTTCCAGCTCTACCGCCGCGGCCGCTATGTGGAGTTCAATCTGGTGTTCGACCGCGGCACGATCTTCGGGCTGCAGACCAACGGCCGCACCGAGTCGATTCTGATGTCGCTGCCGCCGCTGGTGCGCTGGGAATACGGCTACCAGGCCGAGCCCGGCAGCCGCGAGGCCCTGCTCACCGAGCTGTTCACCCGGCCCCAGGCCTGGCTCAGCGACGCCACGCTGGTGGAGCGTTGCGCTCCCCATCAGGCCGTGGGCTGAGGGTCGGGTCGACGCCCGCGTTGGTGGCCACAGGCGCCTGACCCGGGGCGCCGCGGCCCAGGCCCTGCTCGAGCGCAACTACCACCCGCTCAGCGATCGCAGCGATCGTGACCTGGCTGCGCAGGGGGTCGCGCAGGGCTGCTTCCAGTGGCCCTTCCAGCTTGCCGATCTCCAGAATGGCAATGCCGCGGCGTGGGGCCCCAAGCCCCTCGCGGTATTGCAGGGGGTAGGCGCCGAAGGCCTGGGCGAGGCTTTCGTCCAGGCGGCTGGGGGGGCGATGCAGGGGAGGGATCAGCCCGGACCCCACGCCGTCCGGGCCGTAGGCGTCGTAATGGATCTCCAGGGCATAGCCGCCGGCTGCCGCGTGGGCCCTGCCCACACTCCAGTTGGTGCGTGGATCATCCGCATCGGCGATGGTGCGCAGCCCCGGGTCGTAGAGGCGGATCCGCAAACCGCGCTCCCGGCCGAGGCTGACCACGGCCTGGGCGGTCAGCAGATTCCAGTGCAGTTCATCGCGGATGCCATTCGTCATCGGCGCCGCTCCCTGCAGGTCCACCGCTTCCCCGCTGGTCCCCGCTCCCGGAATGCCCTGGGAATCGGCATGGCCCGCCAGCACCAGGATGTCGGTGTCCGACGGCACTTGCCGGCTGCCGAGCCAGTCCTTGCGAGCGCTCAGGCGGCTGCGCGGGCCGGTGAGGGGATCGGGATCAGGCCATTCCGGGGCCTGGGCCGCGGCGGCGTGGCCCAGACCGAGGCACAGAACGGCCAGAACGGCCAGCCAGCGTCGACGGGGAGCCATGGCAGTCAGATCGGTGAGCTGAGCAGGTTGGTGTCACTGAACAGCCCGAGCCGGGGACCCAGGTCCAGCTCCAGGGCGATCAGTTCGTCGCGGTGGGCGCGCAGCCTCAGGGCGCTGCCGGTGGCGGTGTCATGGCTCACCAACCGCACTTCCAGAGCCTCCTCCCGCTGGGCCCTGCGGCGGTAGAGCACCCCAGCCAGGGGGCCACCCAGGGCCAACAGCAGGGGCCACCAGCCCAACAGCGGCCAGAGTTGCCGCAGCACCAGCCCCAGGCAGGCTGCGCCGATGCTGCCCAGCAGCGACAGCAGCACCGCCAGGGCTGGGCTGGAGGCGACCGGGGCGCGATAGATCAGATGGCGCCGCTCCGGATCGCCGCCGGCGGCCTGCCAGCCGCGCTGTTCCAGCCAGCCGATCAGGGCCGGCAGCACTTCAAGGGCCGGTTTCGAGCTGCGCACCTCCACTGTGGTGGTGCGGTCCTTGCTGGCGGCGCGCAGAAAGAACACCAGCCCCACGGCCAGCAGCAGCGTGAGCAGCAGGGTGGAGCCGGTGGACGCCATCTGCTGATTCTGCCCTGCTGCGGCTGCCTGCCGTGAAGCGCTGGACGCTCGGGTTGTCAGCATGGGGTCGGCCCCACCTGTTCCTGACGACCGCATGACCGCCACACCCACCAGCCATCTGCCCCCCCCAGCCCGCTTCGCGGTGTTCGACGGTGACCTTGATGCCGAGTGGGCGACGCTCTATGCCGGGGCACGGGCCCTGGCTGTGGATACCGAGGCGATGGGGCTGATCCATGGCCGCGACCGGCTCTGTCTGGTGCAGATCTGCGACGACCACGACAACGTCTGCTGCATCCGGCTGGGCCGCGGTCAGAGCGAGGCCCCGCATCTGCAGGCCTTGATGGAGAGCGGCACCATTGAAAAGGTGTTCCACTTCGCCCGCTTTGATGTGGCGGCCCTGGCGGAGAATCTGGGCATTACGGTCCGACCGATCTTCTGCACCAAAGTGGCCAGTCGCCTGGCCCGCACCTACAGCCCCAAGCATGGGCTCAAGGAGGTGGTGCAGGAGCTGGTCGGCGTGGAGCTCGACAAGCAGGCCCAGAGCTCCGACTGGGGTCGGGTGGAGGATCTCAGCGAGGCCCAGCTCACCTATGCGGCGGGAGATGTGCGCTATCTGCTGGCGGCCCGTGACCGCCTTGAGCAGATGCTGAAACGCGAGGACCGCTGGGAACTGGCCCAACGCTGCTTTGGCTGCCTGCCGGTGATGGCTGACCTTGATCGGCAGCGTTTCCACCTGCTGTTCGAGCACTCCAGTGGTGGCACCCGCTGAGGTCTGGGCGGCTCAGTCTTCGGTCATGAAGTTCGCGTCGGCGGCGGTGGCTTCCAGCAGGCTGGTGAGCAGCGCCTGATTGCTGCTGCGATCCACTTCGGCGCCGGCGAGCAGTTCCGTTGCCAGGGCAATCTTGGCTGTCGTGTCGCGCAGGCCCGCCTGGGCGGCCTTGATGTCCACCCGCCGACGGGCCGCCGCCAGGCTCACCCCCATGGCGCTGGCCAGTCGAGCGCAGGCGGCGCTGTAGTCGCGATCCGAGAGGCCTGCCATGGGCGGGGCTGTGCAGCGTGGACAGCCATCATCCCCAATCGGGTTCGTCGGCTTTGGCGAGCAGTGTGCGCAGCACATGCCTCGCCAGGCGTTCGCTGCCACCGGGCGGGCCGAGCCGTCGCCGCCCCTGGGCGCCCAACTTCAGCCGGTGGGTTCGATCCGCCAGCAGCTGACGCAGGCGCCATCCCAGCTCGACGGGGTCGTGGCAGGGCTGCACGGCGCCGCCCAGCAGCCGGCTCTGGCGCCGGGCGAAGCCTGCGGTGAACTGGGGCCCGGCCCCCGGCAGCGACAGGGCTGGAACCCCCAGCCCGGCCACCTGTTCGGTGGCGGTGCCGGCGGTGGCCAGAGCCACTTCGGCCCAGCCGGCCCAGCGCTCAAAACAGCCCGTTCCATACAGCAGCTCCAGGGGGCCGCTGCCCCAGCGGGCCGCCGCCCCCAGCCGTGCAGCCGCGGCGGTGAGCGGCAACGCCGGCTGCTCACAGTCGCTCAGCAGGCGCTGCCAGCAGGTGAGGTCGGGCTGGTGACCGCAGGCCAGCAGCACAGTTGTGGGTTCGTCCAGTCCTGCGGCAACCAGCCCGGCCAGCAGGCGCCGAGCATTCTGCAGCGCCTCGGGCATGCGGCTGCCTGGCAGCAGCAGCAGTCGCCGCCGGTCGCTCAGGTCGGCCGGCATGACCGCCGGCCCGAACCCATCCGCCATCGGGTTGCCGGCTGCCAGGGCTGCCACCTGGCGTCGGCGCAGGCCCCGGGCTGTCAGGCGGTCGCGCATGGCGACAAGCCGGCAGCGTTCAGCCCCCATCAGACCCCATTCCCAGGGGTCCCATTCACTGCCCTTGCAGCGGTGGTAGGCATCCGCCAGCGCGGTGCTGCCCCAGCCCGGAGGAGGTGGAGTCGTCCAGGTGTAATCGCTTTTCGGAGTGCCGAGAAAGCCATAGGGGCCTCCCCCGCTCCAGGCCAGAGCCAGCGGCAGCAGATCGCCCACGGCCAGGATCGGCCACCCTGCGCCGCCCCAGCGGCGCACCAGGCGCCATTGTTGCCAGCTCTGCTGCGGCAACCCCGCCGCCACATCCCGCAGCAGGCCTCGCAGGCTCTGGTTGCTGAAGCCGCCGCTCGGCAGGTGCAGGCGGGGGCCCATCAGCTCCACTGCGCCCTGTCTGGCGGCTGCTCCGAAGGCGTGGCCTTCCCCCACCAGCGGCAGCGCTGCGACCCGCAGCCCTGGCCTCAGACGCCGCAGGGCTTCGATCACCCGCAGGGCGATCAGATCTTCGCCGTGGCCGTTGCTCAGCACCAGCAGGCGATCCGGCATCCGGTGGCTGACTGATACGATCCGCTCAGCGGGAGTTTGCTCCCAGCCGGCGGCATGGCCAAGTGGTAAGGCAGAGGATTGCAAATCCTTTACCCCCAGTTCGAATCTGGGTGCCGCCTTTGCAGAGGGTTGAGCTGCCACCTTCGCAGAGGGTTGAGCTGCCACCTTCGCAGAAGATTGAACTGCCACCTTCGCGGTTGTCCGATCTGCCACCTTGGTGGGCAGTTGCTCTGCCGCTGCTGCAGAGCCTCGGCCTGCAGGAGGCTGGCCGGATCGCAAGACCACCCCTCATTCGGGTTGGGCCTGAGGTAGCGGTTCCGGTTCACGGCGGCAGTTGGCCCTGAGCTGTCCAGCGACGCGGGCCAGTGGGTGCTCCGCCGGTGGTCGAGCCGCCTTTGAGGTCGGCGTCACAGCGCACCTGCATGCGCTCAATCAGACATTCTCCCTGGGCCAGTCGGGACTGGGGCAGGGTCTCCACCAGCCCCCGGTCGTCAAAGCCGGCCCAGGCCACCATCCGCACGCGCACCCGCAGTGGTGTGCGGGGAGCCTGGCAGCGGCCTTCGGCGTCGCAGCTCAGTGGAGGCTGGAGGGCGTGCAGATCGCCGGCGAACACCACCTCCTCGCTGCCGGGACGCTCGCGGCTGCCTGGCCCCACAAACCGCACACTCAGCAGTCCGGCCACCGGTTGCTCCAGGCGCAGGTGGGCACAGCTGCGCTCCGGTCGGCTGGCCGCCTCGAGACTGCACTGGCGCAGCCGACTTTCCCAGCGTCCGAATCCGGCCCCGTCGGCCTTCGCCGTTGCCAGCACACTCAAGCTGAGGCCGATCAGGCCGGCCGCGATCCATGCCTGACGCGTGAGCCGCTGGCCAGCAGCGCTGGGCCGGTGGCTGAGCCGGTCGCTGGGCAGTAGCAGGCTGGGCAGAACCATGAGCCCATCCTGGCGTGGCGGGCTTCAACCGGTCTGGATCAGTAGCCCGAGTCGGCGACGCAGGCCCCTTCGCAGCTGATGCCATTGGTTGCCGTGCGGCCGCAGTGCAGGCAGAGCACCGGGTCTGGCACCGCCTCAGCCTGAGGGAGCTGATCGGTGGGCGCCTGCTCTGCGGGTGCAGTTTCGCTGGAGCTGAATCGCGTGGCGACCATGGCCTGGGCGGTGCGGGGTCTGTATCCGGGGGTTGAGACAGTCAGCTGCAACAAGGGTTGAGACAGTCAGCTGCAACAGTGGTGCCCCGAGGAGTCGGACCTCCACCATGGCGCATCCAGGCATCGGCGTGGGCACCTGGGCCTGGGGCAATCAGCTGCTCTGGGGTTATGAGCCAGCTGCTGACGGCGTGCTTGAAGCCACCTTTCGCCAGGCAGCAGCATCGGGTCTGCGCCTGTTTGATACGGCTGATTCCTATGGAACGGGCCGCTACAACGGCCGCAGCGAAATGCTGCTCGGCCGCTTTGCGCTAGCCCTGCCGCCGCAGGAACGGGCCGGTCTCTGCCTGGCCACCAAGCTCGCCCCCTTCCCCTGGCGGCTGGGGCGCCATGGCTTCGATCGCGCCGTTGCAGCTTCAGAACAGCGCCTCGGCGGCCGGATCGATCGGGTGCAGCTGCACTGGAGCACCAGTCGTTACGCGTCCTGGCAGGAACTGCCCCTCCTGGATGGGCTGGCAGATCAGGTGAGCAGCGGTCGCATCGCTGAGCTGGGGCTCTCCAATGTGGGGCCCCGTCGTCTACGTTGGCTGCATGCGTATCTCCACAGCCGTGGGGTGCGGATCTGCAGCCTGCAGGTGCAGTTGTCGCTGCTTTGCCGGGAACCCCTCAGGCCTGGCGGCGTGGCCGAAGTCTGCCGGGAACTCGGTATCGAGCTGATCGCCTACAGCCCGCTGGCCCTTGGTTTGCTGGCCCGCCGTGATCCCCTGGTCGACAGGCCCGCCTCCGGCCCCAGGCGCTGGTTGTTCGGCCGGCTCGGGCCCGGGCTCGAGCCGCTTCTGGCGTTGATGGCCGAGGTGGCACAGGGCCGGCAGGCCCCCCTGGCGGCGGTGGCGTTGAACTGGTGTCGGGCCCATGGGGCGATGCCGATTCCCGGGCTGCGCCGGCCTGACCAAGTGGCGGTTGCGGCTGCGGCCCTGCGCTGGCAACTCTCGCCTGAGGAGCGACAGGCCCTGGACCAGACGGCGGCGGCTGTGCCAGGGGGGATGCCGGCCAATCCCTTTCAGAGCGCCTGACCGCAGGGTCCGGCGCCGGGGTCAGCAGGCCTCAGGAGCGGGCGTGAGAACCACGGGCATCACCCGCGGCTGGGGAGCGACGGCCGCCAGCCCAGACTCGTCAGATCCCCCTGATTCATCCGCCGTCACCACCGCATCGCCAGCGCTGGGGCCGCAGGCGGCCAGGGCCTCCTGCAGCAAGGCATCGAAGGTGGAGCCGGGCAGCCGGTGGCGGGCCAGTTCCAGAAACGTGCGTGCCACCGATTCATCGGCGGCCTCCCGCAGCTTCGGGTTGTTGCGACGCAGTTCCTGCTCTTCCTCGATCGCCCGGATGAAGCGCTCGGTCACACCGCGCTTGGTGGCGGCCCTGATGCGGGTGTCCTGCTCCGGGGTGCTCAACTGCAGCTGGGATTCGAGTTCCGCCAACCGGCGGGTGATGCTGTCCAGCACATCCCGGGCTTCCTTGGCCACATGCGCCAACTGGCCATCGGAGAGCTTGGGCAGGTCGGCCACATACACCTTGCCGTGGTCCCGCAGGGTGAGAAAGGTGGGGCGCAGGGGGCGGTTGAGCTGCTCCCGCGGGCGCTGGGGCCGGATCGGGGGAACCGGGCCCGCCGAACTGCGGCGACGGGTGACCCGTTGACCGCCCGCGAGCGGGGGTTGGGGACGGTTATTAAACATCGGTAGAACCTCGCGAACGGGGATGTGGATCAGCAACAGCGGTGACGCGGGCGGAAAGCATCGACTTCCGCACCGTTCCGATCCCCGGGGGGCCAGACGACTGACCCCGGCCCGGGTGATGCCAGGCACCCTAAGCAGTCGCGATCAATTCGTCGCCACGGATCCGGCTGGCTTGCAATGAATTGATCGGAGCCAGGGGCGCGGTTTGGATCAGCGGGGAAGGCCGGCCAGGGTCGCTCCCGGCGGCGGATCGCCACTGACGATCTCCCCGAGGTGCCACGCCTGATGGCCGCTGTCTTGACAGGCCGTCAGGGCCTCGTCCGCCGCCTCTGCTGGCACCACCACGCAGAACCCGATGCCGAGGTTGAAGGTGTTCCAGAGATCCGGCTCCGGGATCTGCCCTGTCTCCTGCAGCCAGCGAAACAGCGGCGGCCTGGCCCAGCTGTGCGGATCGATGGCGGCATGAACGCCGGCGGGCAGGCAGCGGGGCAGGTTCTCCGGTAACCCCCCACCGGTGATGTGGGCCATGCCGTGCAGGGCAATCCGCTGCTCCTGCAGCGTTCGCACCAGGGTTCCGTAGAGCAGGGTCGGCGTGAGCAGCGCGTCGATCACCGAGCGTCCATCGTCCGGCAGGGGGAGCTCCGGCTCAACGGCGTGATCGCTGAGAATGCGCCGCACCAGGCTGAAGCCGTTGCTGTGCACGCCGCTGCTGGCGACGGCCAGGATCCGGTCACCAGGCTTGATCCGGCGGCCATCGACCACGGCATCCGCCTCCACCACGGCCACGCAGAAGCCGGCCAGGTCGTAGCGCCCCGGTTCGTAGAAGCCCGGCATCTCCGCCGTTTCTCCACCGAGCAGGGAGCAGCCGCTCTGCCGGCAGCCTTCGGCGATACCCTCGACCACCTCCGCCATCACCTCCGGGGCGAGCTTGCCGGTGGCGATGTAATCGAGGAAAAAGAGGGGTGCGGCACCACTGGTGATCACGTCGTTGACGCACATGGCCACCAGGTCGATACCGACGGCGTGGTGGCGCCGGTGGGCCTGGGCCAGTTCCAGCTTGGTGCCCACGCCGTCGCTGCCAGCGACCAACAGGGGTTGACGCAGGCCTTGGGGAAGCCGGCAGAAGCCGCCGAACCCCCCGAGCCCTCCCACCACTTCCGGTCGATGGGTCGACTCGACACTGCGGCGAATCCGTTCCACAAAGGCCCTGCCGGCCAACACATCCACGCCTGCCGTCCGGTAGTCCATGGTTCGTCGTTTCCTCGCGCTTGCTGATCGCCGCCACGATCCTCCGATGGCGGGGGCCCGGTTGGGCAAACCAGCGCGGTACGCCTGCCGCGTGCCAGCCGGACCGGAGGGGCGCAAGTGGACGGCGGCCGGATTGGCCCATGATTTCATCAGGCTGGCTTATTCCGTTGATTTGCGTGCCTGATGGCGGGTGGTGGGCCGCGGTTCGAGGGGGCTAGTGCTGGGGCGGGTTGTGGGCTCTGATCACCTCTGCTGATCAGAGTCGACTCTGGCGCGGGGGGCTGGGACTGCCCTGGTTTAGCCCTTAGGTTTGCGCCGTTGTTACTCATTGCCAGGAACTCAAACGGAGTTTTCGACTCCGACAGGGAATTGTCAGCCCATATGGTCTGCGGCCCCAACCATGCCAGTTGCAACGGTCTACGACCTGCGCTTCTTTGGCATAACCGGCCTGCAGGGTTTGATTTCAGCTCCTGAATCAACACCGATGGTTCCCATGTCCAGGTCTGACACCCTGCTCCGCTGTTTGCTGTTGATTTCAGGTTTGAGTCTGAGATCTGCACGTCAGCCGATCAGGATCGCCGGATCTGAGCGACTCGAACGCGACCGGCCCTTTCGGATCGGCCCCTCCCTCCCGGGATGGCCACCGAGGTTCCGAGTTCCGTCTGTTATGCGACGCACTCTTTCTCTCTGGGCGCTGGCCCTCACCGCTTCTGCCACTGGCCTGGCTGCCAACCCCGCTGAAGCGCGCATCGGTACCGCAGCAGACCTCCAGGTCGCCGTGCGTGACATTCAGCTCACCCCTCCTGATTTCGGTGGCAAACCCGCCGTGATGCCGCTTCCCTTCACGCCGCCTGCAGCCCCGGCGACCAATCTCCGGCTCGCTTCGGTCAGTCAGGGAACAGCCAGTTGGTACGGCCCCGGTTTCTACGGCAATCGCACCGCCAGCGGCGAGGTCTTCCGTCCTGGCACCATGACCGCAGCCCACCGCAGCCTGCCGTTCGGCACCCGGGTGCGCGTCACGAACCTGAACAATGGTCGCTCCGCCGTGGTGCGGATCAATGATCGCGGACCCTTCCATGGCGGCCGTGTGATCGACCTGGCCCAGGGTGCCGCTCAGGAACTCGGCGTCACCTCAAGCGGGGTGGCCCCAGTGCGTCTTGAGGTGATCCGCTGATCCTTCGATCTGAAACCAGCTGATCGATTCAGACCCATCCGCCAGCATTGGCGGATGGGTTTTTTGCACGCCCCAGCCCCGCATCCATGCAGTTGCTCCACTCCCTTGCTGAGCTGGCGGCCTGGCGTCGGCACTGTCCTGGGCCCCTTCATTTCGTGCCCACCATGGGGTCGCTGCATCGTGGCCATCAGCAGCTGATTCAGCGCGCTGCCCAGAGCCGGGGTGCTGGGCAGCCATCCGTGCTGGTCAGTGTCTACGTCAATCCGCTCCAGTTCGGTCCGACGGAGGATTTCGATCGCTACCCCCGTGACCTGGCGGCAGATGCCGCTCGGGCCGAATCTGCAGGAGCAGCCGCCCTGTTCGCGCCATCGCCAGCGGAGATGCAGCCTGGTGGTGTGGAGGCGATCACCCGGGTGCTGCCCCCGGCCGCCCTGCAGCGCAGCCTGTGCGGGCCGGGCCGACCGGGTCACTTTGAGGGAGTCGCCACCGTGGTGGTGCGCCTGTTGATGCTGGTGCGTCCCGATCGCCTGTTGCTTGGCGAGAAAGACTGGCAGCAGCTGGTGATCCTGCGGCGTGTTCTGGCCGATCTGGGCCTCCCCGTGCCCGTTGAAGGCTGTGCCACTGTCCGCGAGGCTGACGGGCTGGCCTGCAGCTCCCGCAATCAATCCCTCACGGCACCGCAGAGGCGGCTCGCGGCGACCCTGCCGGCGGCACTGACCGCTGTGGCACGCGAATCGGACTGCCCGGGGCCCGGTCATGGTCCAGCCGCGGCGCTGCGCCAGCGGCTGGAGGCGGCCGGCTGTGTGGTGGAGTATGCCGAGCTCGTGGCGGCCCATAGCCTGGAGCCGTTGCCCGACCCCCGGGGACTGAGCCTGCTGGCGGCGGCTATCCGTTGCGGCAACACCCGCCTGATCGACCATGTTTTTTTGATGAGCCGCTCCCCGATCGTTGCTATTGATGGTCCGGCAGGCGCTGGGAAGAGCACCGTCACCCGTGCCTTTGCCAATCGCCTCGGACTGGTGTATCTCGACACCGGCGCGATGTACCGTGCCGTGACCTGGTGGGTGCTGCAGCAAGGCGTCGACCCGGTGGACCCGGCGGCGGTGGCCTCCTGTCTGCAACCGCTTGATCTCCAGCTGCGCTCAGCGGCCACTGGAGAGCAGCAGGTGCTGATCAATGGCCATGCGGTGACCGAAGCGATCCGTAGTCCGGCGGTCACCGAGCGGGTGTCGCAGGTGGCTGCCCACCCGTGCGTGCGCGACGCTCTGACGGCCCAGCAGCAGGCGATGGGTCAGCGCGGCGGTTTGGTGGCGGAGGGCCGCGATGTCGGCACCGCGGTGTTTCCGGATGCTGAGCTGAAGGTGTTTCTGACTGCCACTGCGGCTGAGCGGGCGCGGCGCCGTGCCCGGGACCTGGCCGAGCGTGGTTTTGACGTGCCGCCGCTCGCGGAATTGGAGGCGCAGATCCTTGCGCGTGACAGCCAGGACTCGAGTCGCGCTGTCGCCCCCTTGCGGATGGCTGCCGACGCCACCGAACTGGTGACCGACGGCATGGCCATCGAAGCGGTGATTCAGGCCCTCATCGACCTGTTCCGTCAGCGCGTCCCCGAGGAGGCCTGGCCGGAGCCCCCGCAGACCTGAAGCTCAGGCCTGACTGCGCAGCAGTGCCTGCAACAACCCAGCGCAGGCATCCTCCAGCAGATCGAGCACCAGCTCGAAGCCCTGCTCCCCCCCGTAATAGGGGTCAGGAACCTCCCCGGGCGTGCCGCGCTGGCAGTAACGCACCAGGGGCTCCACCACAGCCAGACGGCTCGCGCCGCTCGCCTTGACGTGCTGGGCCAGGCGCTGCACGGCGGCCAGGTTGGCGGCATCCATCGTGAGGATGTGATCAAAGTGCTCCAGGTCTGCCGCATCCAGCTGGCGGGCGCGGCTGGTCAGATCCAGTCCGCGGCGGGCTGCTGCAGCCCGCATGCGCGGGTCGGCCCGTTTGCCTGTGTGCCAGCCGCCGGTGCCGGCGGAGTCAACGAGGAAGCGCTTCTCCAGTCCGGCTGCGCTGAGTTGGTGACGGAACACGCCCTCAGCGGCGGGGGAGCGGCAGATGTTGCCGAGGCAGACGAACAGCACCCGTTTCATTGGGCGTCCAGGCGATCAAGCGCCACCCTGGCCCGCAGCTGTACCACAGGTGGGTTGTCGTCGGCCGCTTCGCAGAGCGCAACCAGGCACTCCTCCAGCCGCTGCCAGGCGACGGATGCCGGCTCCAGTTGCCGGGCGAGGCTTTCCAGGGCCACGGCCACCGCGTAGCGCACCACCCATTCGCCGTCGCTGCCCGCAGCAAGCAGGGCGTTCAGGCAGCGTTGCTGCACAGCCAGCCTGATCGGCGGTTCCAGCGGATCCAGCCTCAGATTGCCAAGCCCCTTGGCTGCTGCCCGTCGCACACTGGCGGCCACGTCGCTGCCGAGGGCATCGATCAGCAGCTCCAGGCCGCGCACATCGCCGATGCCGGCAAGGGCCCGCACCGCCCAGGCACGGGCCCCGTAGTTGTCAGGGTCGAGTCTCAGCAACGGATCCACGGCCTCAGCGCCAAGGGCCACCAGTCCGTCCACAGCCGCCACAGCTGCCCCGGGGTTGTTGTACCCCAGCACCTCCACCAGAACCGGAGCGGCCCCCGGATCACCGCTGCTGGCCAGGGCTCTGGTGGCCAGCACCAGCGCCTCGCTGCTGCTGGCCTGACGCAGCTGATCGATCAGGGCTTTCAGTGGCACGGGAGATGGCATGGCCGGGTCCTGACTCACAGCAGTTCATCCATGCAGGCCAGCAGGGCATCCTCGGCGGGTGCTCCGCAGCCCTGTTCCACCAGGCCGCGCAAGGCGATCAGCTTGAGACTGTTTTCAGCGGGCGTGCGGCGGATCGATTCGAGGGCCGGTCGCCAGCCAGCGGCACCGAGATCCATCAGGGCAGCACGACGCACCTGCAACTGATGGTGATTCAGAAGCGACACCAGCAGGTCCCCCCAGCGGGGTTCCCCAGTCAACTGGAGCAGGGCGCGCGCTGCGGCGGAGCGAATCAGCGGACGTGCGTGGTCGATGAAGGGCTCCACAACAGCCAGCACCGCCGGGTCGGCGATCCCGATGTCGCCGAGGGCCTCCAGCAGTGCTTCACAGGGTTCCATCAGGCGAGGGCTGTCTGGCCGGCTGGCCCCCGCCTGGTTCGGTCCACTGGCCAGCAGCTGGCAGATCGGTTTCAGCGCCGATTCGGCCCGCAGGTCTCCCAGGGCGCGGGCTGCCGCTTCCCGCAGTCCGTCGTCTGGATCGCCAAGCACGGCCAGCAGATCGGGAATCGCGTCCGTGGCGGCCGGCGCCAGTTTGCCCAGTGCCCGTGCCGCATTCCGGGCCACGGCATTCTCCTCGATGCCAGCGCCGGGATCGCGTCCACGGCGCTGCCGCAGTGCGTCCCGCAGCAGGGGCACGGCCTCAGGGTGCTGGCTGCGCATCCGGCCCAGCCACCAGGCGGCGTAGTACTGCTGCGAGGGATCGGCGTTCTGGCGCAGTCGAGCAATCGCTTCGGATTCGCTGATCGGTTCGCCAGCACGGTGATCCGCAGGCGCTGCTGTGGGACGTGCCGTCATCGCGGGTGCTGAGAGGTGGCGCAATCCGAGCCATTGTTGATGATCGCAGGCCGCACGAGCAGCCAGCAGTCGTTGAGGCCAGGCATGAAAAAGCCTCCCCGAGGGGAGGCCGGATGGTTGCCGAGGCGGCGAAAGAAACGGGGTTAGCCGGATCAGACGAGGGCGCCGATGGCGTAGTCGATGTAGTTGTTGGCGATGGTGCCGGCGTCGCCGGAGATGCCGTGGTTGGCCTTGATGTAGTTCAGG
>Ga0079302_1000233_pt1 | contig 13749 bp, 16 predicted proteins | sample Wag4_2014_7_16_FD_75102 | JGI IMG/M metagenome (GOLD analysis project Ga0079302, IMG submission 75102) | Fresh water mixed with fracking chemicals microbial communities from Ohio, USA - Utica-2 Time Series FC 2014_7_16 | ecosystem: Engineered > Industrial production > Chemical products > Input... | reverse complement strand
GCTGCAGATAAAACCGCTAACTGTGTTGCGATCTCAGCCATCCAGTAAAAAGCAGAAGGCCCGGCCTTATCCAAAATAGATTGCGCCTGTGCAATGCGCGCATCAGAAAATTTCTCGGCGCCATCGCGATCATCGCCAACAACTGAAAGTAGATAGCCCTTGATCTCGGCAGCCATCGCATCGGAGTAATAAGTGCTCTCGACTAGCTCGCGGAGTTCTGCATCTATTCCCCGCGGCTTACGCACCTTCTTCTTGCGGTTGATAAAGAGATAGATAACTGCTGCAAGCGCCAAGAGTTCAAACATTTCTGCCTCCTTGTGAGCACAAGTTCGCCTCCAGCTGTTGCTGGTGGGCGTAGGACTACCTAGATTTAGACTCTAATCCAGCGCGCCGACAACTGCACTGGACGCATAAAAAGCGGCAAAAGAAACGGTGAAGTAGCCATGAAAACTCGTTCAGCGCTTCGCATCGCAATCGCCTTACTGCTGGCTGCAACCACTCTAACCCCCGCCAGCGCCGCCGATCCTTTCCCGATGCCACCTGAACCAAAGTGGTGGAAGCAAACTGGCCTAACCGATATCCGCTACGGCCAATGGATTCCTTGTCGCGATGAATGGCAGATTACAAACGATTGCGTATCAGCGATCCATCTCTATAAATCAGATGGAACAGATGTCGGGGCTCTTACATATCAACCACCCAAAGATTTCAAGCCAAGTGAAGCTGTGCAATATTGGATGGTCGTAAATACTCCCCAAGGTGAACCAATTGAAAACTCAGCTTATATAAAAGATGAAGTCAACTCTATTTCCCATTGGAAATTGCCAGCAGGGATAACCAATAGCGATGGCACGGATGTGGTGCATGCATATGTCCACCTTATGAATGGCAGTTTGCAGATCAATACCATCGCATTCAGCCAGACTCAAGGCTCGCTTCCTGAAGGCTACTATTTTGAATTTAAATTAAAGAGCAGCGGATTCGCAAAGAAAATCAAATGGGTGCTTTCTAATGTGCGCGATCCAGAGGTAAGCGTTAATGGTGATCTCATCACCGTAAAGGGGCTTCCTGAAAATAGCCCATCTGCAAACTCTGGCGATCAAGTCTGCGAACAGAATTTGCTTAAGGCCAGGTCCACTCAACGAAATATCGCAGTGAATATGATTTATTACGATGCAGGCAATAAGACTGGTGAAACACGTCCCGATGATGTAATCCTCGGAACCAATGGTTGGTGGTGCCTAAGTGACTTCCGTTTTGATCGCGATAACCAGCAGATTGTTGTAAAAGTTGGCAATGTTCACTTCGATGAATTCGGCAACGAGATCCAGGGTTGGATGGAGTTGAAGATTAAAGGTAACCGCGCCCGTGATTGGTGGGGCATCGACCCGGCAATCGCCGCCGGCTATGCCAAAGTTGAAGTCTCTTACCAAGATGGAACTACGAAAATAGCAACCGTTAGCGCTAAATATGATTCGAAGAATGATTGGATAAACCTGCGCGCCTACGGATTCACTTACTCATCACCAACGTTAGCCGTTAGCTTTAAGGGACCAGAGCAAGCCGTTAAACAACCGGCGCAAGCAACAAAGACAGTTGCGCCAAAGAAATCAAAGATCACTTGCGTGAAAGGCAAGACCTCAAAGAAGGTAACCGGCGCACCACCTAAGTGCCCAACAGGCTTTAAAAAGAAGTAGCTAAAAGGCGCGTAAAAACGCTGATCCAATTACTCTTTACGCATGTCGCAGCTGATCTATATCCCTTTTGATCACCTGCACCGCAAATTTGGCGCGCTTAAGAACGCCGATTCAAAGCAAGATGTAATAGTCATGGTCGAAAGCGCGCGCATGACCTCCGGCCGTAATTGGCACCCGCAACGTCTGCACTTTCTTATCTCATCCGCTCGCCACTTCGCGCAGTCACTGCGCGATGAAGGCTTCACTGTTGAATATGAGAAAGCCTCAACCACAACCCATGGCTTAACCAAGGTTCAAAAGAAATATAAGACCCACAAGTTAATCTGTGCCGAGCCTTCCTCACATCGCCAGATGGAACAACTCAAAGATTTCGGCGCCGAATTCGTAGAAAATGATTTCTTCTTAACTACTCGCAAACATTTCTTTATCTGGGCAGATTCACAGAAGAGTTATCTGATGGAGACTTTCTATCGCGCCCAACGTGCGCGCTTAAATATCTTGATCGAGGACGGCAAACCAACTGGCGGGGCCTGGAACTTCGATAAAGAGAACCGCCTGCCTCCCCCAAAAAACTACACCTGGCCCAAGTATTTAGAACATAAACCGGATGCGATTGATCTTGAGGTTGGTAAAGAACTGGGCTTCACACCAACCACCACATGGGCAACCACCCGCAAAGGCGCACTTGCGCAGTTAAAGAACTTCATTGAAAATCACTTTGCAACATTCGGTCCATATGAAGATGCGATGGCACTCGATAACTGGGCGCTGCACCATTCACTTCTAAGCCCTTACTTAAACAACGGGCTACTTCACGCCAGCGAAGTCATTGATGCCGCAGTCAAGAAGTTCAACACTGGCGCTATCCCCATCGAATCTGCCGAAGGATTTATCCGCCAAGTAATCGGCTGGCGCGAATATGTAAATGGTATGTATTGGTATTTAGGCCCTGAATACCGCGATAACAATCAATTGAAAGCCACCAAGAAACTTCTGCCGCTCTTTAGCGATCCGAGTAAAACCCAGATGAACTGCGTTAAAACAATCGTCACAGATATTCAAGATCGCGCCTGGGTTCATCACATTCCGCGCTTAATGGTCTTAAGTAATTTAGCGCTTATCACCGGCACCAACCCACAAGAGTTTCTCGATTGGATGCGCGAAGTATTTATCGATGCCACCGAATGGGTAATGGTTCCCAACGTAATCGGTATGGGTGTTCATGCCGATGGCGGCGCGATGATGACCAAGCCATATGCGGCAGGAGGTGCATACATCTCGCGTATGTCTAATTACTGCAAAAGCTGTTCCTATAATCCCAAACTGCGCACCGGCGATACAGCTTGTCCATTTACAACTCTGTATTGGGATTTCCTAGATCGTCATGCTGAAACCTTTAAGAAGAACCACCGTATGAGCCAACAGATCTTCGGCCTTAACCGCTTATCTGATCTACCTGAGTTAAAGGTGCGCGCTAAAGAAGTTCTAAAAGGTTTGGATGCGGGAACAATTTAAATTAACTTTAACTAAATTGATTTATTGCGCTTGGAAGAGATAACCCCGGTATTAAAACCTGCCAGGTTAAGTCCGCCAGCAAAGCGTGCGTGTTCGATCTTGATGCATTTATCTTGCACAACATTTAAACCTGCAGCCACACCACATTCGGCAGATACATCATCAGTGATCCCGAGCTGCATCCAGAAAGTCTTTGCCTTAATAGCAATTGCCTCATCAAGCACACCTGGGATATCTGATGCTTTTCTGAAGACATCGACAATGTCGACGGGCTCTGGGATATCGGCCAGTGACTTATAAACCTTCTGGCCCAAGATTTCGTCAAGCTTTGGGTTTACAAAGAACAACTTGAAGTGCGCAGCTGACAATAAATATGTTGCAACAAAGTAACTAGCGCGTGATGGGTTATCGGATGCCCCAACGATCGCAACGGTCTTGGCATCTTGCATGTACTTCAAACGCTCCATCGCGTTTGGTTCAGTAAATGCCATTAGCGACCCTTACCTGTTGCAGTAGTTAACGCCTGATCTAGATCCCACAAGATATCTTCAATATCTTCCAAGCCTACGCTGATGCGAACCAAGTCTTGCGGAACCCCGGCCTCAATCAACTGATCATCAGTTAATTGGCGGTGCGTGGTGCTTGCTGGGTGAATCACCAACGTGCGCACATCGCCGATATTGGCTAAGTGGCTCGCTAACAGCACTGAGTTAATAAATTTCTCACCGGTTTGGCGCCCAGATAAATCACCAGATGCCTTAACGCCAAATGAAAATACTGAGCCTGGACCTTCAGGCATGTACTTCTTAGCGCGCGCATAGTGTGGATGGCTAGCAAGTCCTGAGTACTTGACCCAGGCAATACGTGAATCACTTTCCAACCATTCCGAGACAGCTTTGGCATTAACCACGTGATCGCGCATACGTTGTGGCAAGGTTTCAACGCCTTGCACCAATAAAAATGCTGACATCGCACTTAGCGATGCTCCGATATCGCGCAGTTGTTCAACGCGAACCTTGGTTAAGAATCCAAATTCACCGAAGTTCTCCCACCAAGAGACTCCACCGTATGAAGGAACTGGCTCGGTCATCATCGGGAACTTGCCGTTGCCCCAATTAAATTTGCCGGATTCAACGATTACGCCACCGAGCGTTGTGCCATGTCCGCCTAAGAACTTAGTTGCTGAGTGCAGAACAATGTCGGCACCGAATTCGATTGGACGCACTAAATATGGTGTTGCAACAGTTGAATCAATTACTAAAGGCAAGCCCGCATCGTGTGCCACCTTTGCCAGACCTTCGATATCGCCAACTTGTGATGCCGGGTTGGAGACCATTTCAGCGTAGACAAACTTAGTCTTATCGGTGATCGCTGCTGCAAAATCTTCAGCCTTATCTGACTTTACGAAAGTTGTATCCACACCAAAGCGGCGTAAGGTGACATCTAACTGAGTCAACGTGCCGCCATATAAAGCAGATGATGCAACTACGTGATCACCGGTACCAACTAGCGCTGCGAAAGTTAAGAACTGCGCTGCTTGTCCGCTAGATGTTGCAACTGCTCCGATGCCACCTTCAAGGGCGGCGATTTTCTCCTCAAATGCAGAAACCGTTGGGTTACCAATGCGACTATAGATATTGCCGTACTTCTGCAGTGCAAATAAATTTCCCGCATCTTCGGTATTTTCAAAGACGAATGCTGATGATTGATATATCGGAAGTGCGCGCGCACCTGTTTGTGGATCTGGCTGCGTGCCGGCGTGCAGAGCCTTAGTTTTAAAGCCCCACTTGTGTTCGCCCATAATCCAATTAAACACCAATTCCTTATCGCGGCTATAATCGCCGAATGAGCACGAGCAAATACCACGTTACCCAAGATGAACCTCATCGCTGGCGCAACGTTGAAGAGCTCGTCTATAAAGATGAAGATGGCGATGCCACATTTAAAGATGTAACCCGCCGCGTCTTATTTGGTGAAGAACATCAAGAAGGTATGGAGGTTCGCTACTTCGAAGTAGATGCCGGCGGCCACACTACTCTCGAAAAGCACGAACACACCCACTTGGTTATTCCGATTAAGGGCAAAGGCTCCTGTTTAGTTGGCGATGAAGTTCTACCTCTAGCAATTCATGATCTGGTTTATGTTCCATCATGGGCATGGCATCAATTCCGCGCCGCTGAAAGCGAAGTACTTGGCTTCTTATGTATGGTCAAAGTAGATCGTGATCGCCCAACCCTGCCAACTGCTGAAGAACTTGCCGAAATGAAGAGCAACCCCGCGGTAGCCACCTTTATCCGCCATCAGTAACGAAGCAGGTTTTATCTAACCTGAGTAATCGTTGCAATAACCGACGGAATCTCAGGACGACTCGGAGTTGTACTGGCCGATTCTGCATACATTCGAACATCAGTGTCGGCCGATGACCAATAAATCTGTACGAAATCTCCGGCAGCCAAGGTCAATACAAAGTTCCAGGCTGCAGCCTGCTTGGCAGCATTGCCTATCAACCACATTCGGGTATTCGACCAAGGAACATTTACTTGGTTTTTGGCGAGCCAGATATCTACCGAGTCGCTTCCTGCATCTGTCTTTTCTACCTGCGCCGAGAATTGGATGTTGTAAACGCCAGCATTTGTAACGGTTATACGTGATCCGCTAACAATTGATGTTCCGACCGTTTCGGCAGTTTGATCAAATGAAAGAGCGTTTACAGCGTTTGCAACGGGATTTGTTAAAGTCGCTGTGTTGTAAAAACTTCCGTAATAACTTGTCATAGATCCTGGGATGCCTTGAGCACCTTGCGAACCTGTAGCTCCGGTTGCGCCGTTGCTTCCATTCGAACCATTCGAACCATTTACTCCGTTTGCACCCGCAAGTCCTTGTGAGCCTTGCGGACCAGTTAGACCTGTTGTGCCCGTTGCGCCTTGCGAACCAGTTGCACCGTTAGATCCAGGTAAACCTTGTATACCTTGCTCACCTTGCGGACCGGTGTCGCCTTTCATTCCTTGCAATAGCGCCGTGGTTTGAATTGTGCCATCAGGGAATTTGATGCCGCGCGCAAATGAAGCATAGCCTCGATCTGTGATATTTCCGATCGCAATATCTTGGTCAGATAAAATCGATTCTATTCCCGCTTTAGTTAAACGGATGTTTCCAATACGAAGTGAATCCGCACCATCAATTAGCAGCGTTCCGTTATCAACGGTCAACCCCGCTTGCAACCCCGTGACTTTATCTTGGATGTATAAAGTGCCTGGCCCCAATTGCAGATCTTTCCAACGGTGCTTTGCATCGCCGATGCTGTAGTAATTATCAATGCTCGGAATCAAATCACCGGGTAGAGAAAATAAATTTATAGGCGTTTGGCAGACGACTTTTCCATCAGCGCCAGTGGCACCTGCTGTTCCCGTCTCACCTTTGAGCCCCGCACTTCCATCTACTCCATTTATTATCGTTGCTTCACTTTCAGGGGCAGCACAAAAACCCAGAACTTCCAAAGTATTTGCCAATAAAGGTTTGCCAGTCATTGTCTCGGATATATACAAGACGGCATTTGTGGTTGCAATTAAAAAGGTAAATGCGATTATCGAATTCTTAAGACGGTTTCGTGCCATCGAGAGCACCGCCTGCAATTGTTGGAGGTACTCAGCAGCCTTTCTCTGTGAGTCTAGGGTGTTCCCTTGTTATCACCTAATTACTTAGCGAGCGGTCCTAACAAGTAACCCGCTAAGCGCGCTTCCGGCTTACTTTGATTGCGGTGCATCGCATTAAATCCTGATGTTCCATCTGTCCCACATAGAGAGGTAATTGCTCCAGATCCACCAGGATGAGAACCGATCCATTTCGTTAGATCGTAAACATTTCCACTAATGACAGTCCAGCAACTAGAAGATGTTCCATTTGCTCTGACTCGCTCCATTGTGTATCCGGATGCAACCGGCTCTGCTGATTTCGTTGGGTCTGCTGATTTTGTAGCCATTGGCGTTGCCATTGCAGGTGCAGCTGGCGCTGCAGTAGCCGCAGTAGTTGCTGAAGCGCTTGGCGCTTTCTTTACCGCCACTCCTTTATTCCAAACCAACTTGCCACTTTTTTTAACACAAGTGAATTTGCGACCGGATACTGTCGAAGACTGTCCCGCCTTCTTGCATGATGCTCCAGCCTTAGCCGCGGCAGAGGCGGGCGGGGCAATTACTAGAGCCAAAGCAACGGCTGCGCCAGTGGCGATCGCATAAATTTTCATAGCAAAAGGGTAAACCAGCCCGATCCGCCATGCGCGCTAGAACCAAAATCCACAAGGTTTTTTCAGGTCGCACTTCTCCTTCCGTACGCCTAACCTTTAAGGTATCCAAACGGATAACAGAGTTTCTTGGAGAGGAAACGCTCATGGAAGAGAAGTCGCTCATTAAGCAGTGGAACCAACTACGTCTTCAAATCATTCAGGCACAAGTTGCCCCGGCTCTAGTTCTTATTGCAATTGTCGCCCTTGCTGCAATCGGTTCCTTTGAAACCGCATCAGATGGCGCTAAGTACTTAGCCCTTGGCGTTGCCGCCGTTACCGGAATTCTTGCAACTATCAGCCAATACGCAGCAGTGCGCGAAGGCGAAGCGTTGATCATTGATCTTCGCAAAGTTGAGAAGCCATCTGCAATGACTGAAAAGATCGCAGATTCACGCGGCCTTGTTTCACTGTCAGCAATTGCAATCATCGCATTTGATATCGCAATCTTCGCTCTCGTTGTCTGGGCAGTTCTAGGCGCCTAATGAAGATCGGTCTTGTCTTAATTGCCATCAATGCGATAGCGGTCATTGCTCTGGCAACGCGTTTTGATCGGCCGCGCAAAAACCCGAAGCGCCTTACCGGCCGCGGCGGAGATTTCGAGTAGTTCTACTTACGGCGATGTGCGCTCTTCGATAAGAAGATCGCAAATACCAAAGCAACAACTATTAGGGCATTTAACCCCATCTCGTAAATCGCGCGCTCAAATGCCACATCGCTCTTACCTGTCTGCAAGGTAAGTGATGCGCCCACCGTCAAGATATGTCGCACGGCAGCGATAACACCAATAATCAAAAACTTATCGAGCTGATAAACGCCATCGGTAAAGCGCGAGATAACGGTGCGCAAGATTTCTAGAATGATGACGATAAACAAGATGTCATTTACGCCTTGGATCATTCCATTTGGAAAGAAGGGCGCAGTCTCAATTAAGCGTTTGATGCTATAGAAAAATGCACCAATACCGATACCCAGCAAGGCGAGTGCAAGAACTGCGTGAAAGATATCTTCCATCATGTCCACGTACTTCAGTGGAAGGATGGATTTCTCTCCATAGACTTTATCTTCAGATTCAATCTCTTTTTTTGCCATAGAAAACGGTACACCCGCGTTCTTTACCTCGCCCGTCGAACCGCTCGCCACGCCCCAGTTGCCCATAACGCCCACGCTACAAGCAGCGGCTGAAAGAACAAACGCACTAACCGCGCCCGGTCGGTATCTAAACCAAAGGCATCTATTCCATTTACGTACTGTGAAATGTTTCCCGGAAAGATCGCCACAAAGAACGCAGCCACAACCCAACCCACTTGCACTTGGTACTTAACTAAAAAGACCAACGCCAGACCCAAAACAATTTCCACCACACCTGATGCCAACACCACAAAGTCTGCGCTAAACGGAACCCAGTTAGGCACCTGTGCCTGAAATTCCAAACGGCTAGAAGTTAAATGTGTAAACCCCGCATACCCCAGAGCAATACCTAGGGCTACCCGTGCGAAACCTTTGACGAATGTCATTGCCCGCGCAGAACCTCGCCAGGTACTTCTCTCGCACCAACCCCGAGCGTTATCGCCGATTTGGTACGCGCAGTGATCGTGAAACTATAGATCCCAGGTTCTGCGACTTCGCTAATGCGCGATAAATACAAATACATAGTGCGGCTATAAGTTTCCAAGAACTCGGTGCGCTCAGTGAATTTCATTGTTGTCTTCTTGCCCGACGGCGAAGTTATAACCAGTAGCGGTAATTTAGAATTCTTCAGTTTATTCTCTGGTTTTTTATCAATGATTAGGTATTGCACATCTAACTGATCGCCCTCTTGAAGCTGAGCGCGAAAAGCCTTTTTCTGTCCAGCCTTAGTGAATGATGCACGCACCGCAAACGAGACTGTGCCATCTACTAACAGCGGTCCAGCCATTGGTGTTGTATCGCTATTTAATAAATCCACCGGTTGATGCGCAGACGCTGGCGTAATTCCCAGCAAACTCAAAGCCAAGATGGCGGCAGTTAACGTTTTCATCTGACTCCCTAACTTTGCCTTAATCGTAAACCAATTCGAGTTGCTCGGCACTAGATAAAAACTTAGGGTTTACTGTGGTCAAAAGAACCTTACTGATAACTGCGCTCTTACTCGGTGCCATGTCACCTGTTAACGCTGCTGATTTTGAAGGCGGTTCGCTCTCCTTAACCTTTACTTCTAAATCAATCTCCAAGGCAGTTACCGGTGGTGGCAATACGCGCGGACCAGCACTCGCGCTGTTGAAAGATGACACTATTTTGCTCGGTGGCGGTCGCAACGGTGGCGAGCTCTTAACCTGGAATAAAGCAAAAACATCTTTGATTTCATTAGGTAAATTCATTCCCGCCAACCGCCGCGAAATTGATTCGCGCTTTGCAATAAATGACATCGCAGTGCTTTCAGAAAGGCCAATGTCGGCAAAACTTCTGATCTCTTATCCCCGATTAAGCAAAGCACGAAATTGTGTTGAGATCGCCATTGATGAGATTTCCTACGACCGCGCTAAAGAACGTGCCAAGTTTGTCTCTAACTGGTTTGTCACCAAACCTTGCGTACCAATCTCTGCCGTTCAACATACCGCCGGCCGCTTTGCAGTAATTGATAAGAACACTGTCTATGTAACTATCGGAGACCTAGGATTTAGTGAAATAGATAACCGCGCCAAACGCGGTGACTTGGGTTCTATCTTTAAGTTAACCGCTAAAGGTGCAACTAAGGTTTCACAGGGCCATCGCAATCCACAGGGCATTGTTATCTTTGACGGGAAAACGCTAATGGCTGCAGAACACGGCCCGCGCGGCGGCGATGAGATTAATATTATTGAATCAGGTGGAGATTACGGATGGCCCTTTGTCTCCTACGGTCAGCCTTACGGTGGCGGAGATTATGTTCGCCCTGAAAAAACTGGCAGCCACGAGGGCTACATCGAACCAATTAAATATTGGGTGCCATCGATTGCACCTACAGAACTTGTGCAACTTCCCGAAGAAGGTTGGGGCAGTTGGGGTCGTTCCCTAGTTCTTGGCACGCTGCGCGAAGAAGTTCTCGTCTTCATAAAGATCAACGATAAATTATCGGCAACTGAAGATCTGCAAGTAGATATGGGCGATCGCATCCGTGATCTAGAAATCTTAAGTAGCGGCGCACTTCTTGCCACCACAGATTCAGGTAAATTGATTACGGTTACCAACGAATGATCAAAGTTAAAGTCACGCTGCTCTTAGCCACACTCCTTGCCACAACTTTATTTACTAGCTCTGCCCACGCTCGCGACTTAGCAATCTGGGATCAACTTCAGGGCACCAACCCAAAAGGCTATGTATTGCTAATACGCCATGCGCTAGCCCCAGGTACTGGTGATCCCGAAAATTTCAATGTCAACGACTGTTCTACCCAACGCAACCTAAGCGATGAAGGTCGCCAAGATGCTCGCGAGATCGGCAGTTGGCTCAAACGCCGCGATGTAAAGATCTTCCGCGTTGAATCCAGCCGATGGTGTCGCGCCAAAGAGACTGCGCAACTACTCGACATCGGCAAAGTACGTCCAAATAAAAACTTCGATTCGCTCTTTCTAAAGTCTGACCCCGCCTACAAATCACAAACTGCCGCAATCAAAAAACGCATCTTCGATCACCGAAACAAACGCGGCCTGCTTGTCTTAGTTGGACATGCCGTCAATATCCAATCACTCACTGGCACATTTGTTGAATCCGGTGAGGGCGTATTAGTGCGCGCAACTTCGCAAAGTGAACTCAAGATCTTTGGATTTTCACCTGCACCTTAAATTGGCATACCTAGATTTTTTCTACCTTAACCACATCTCCAAAAGTTCCTGACTCAACGATAGATATTTTGTAACCATTAGAAATTGTGCTTTCCCCCTGCTTTAATGGGTACGAAGCCATAAAGAATGGGTTGCTGTTTACTGTTCGCCCAATCGGCAAAGATAACTTCATTCCATAACCATGCCGAGTCTCGGTTATATCCAATTCGTAAACCAAAGCCCCTTGGCTCTGTATTGGTAGTTTGTAATAAAGACCTGCAGGTCTAAGCGTTTCAACTACTATCGCTTTCGTGGCAGAGACTCGAATAACGATTGCTTTGCTCTCGTCAGTTTGGACAGTAGATGGCGCAATCCAATGAGTGCTTGAACCACCTTTCGTTACACATTGAACTTGTGAATCCTTCATAAATCCAAGTCGCCATTTTTCCCAAGTGGATAAATCTCCACCCCAAGGCGTCATCATCGTGAGCCAACCCATGCCGTACTCGGTATCGATGTTCTGCAGCTTATCTCCGTAGTGATCATCAAATCCGACACCAGCATGAAAGAGCTCATGTATCCACCAAAATGGATGACCTAGCTCAGACAAAAATTCTCTACTTGGATTAGCAGCCAGGTGCGCCTGTTGCGTTGTACCCAGAGCGACAAATCCCTCGGCAGTGTCTAAGGAGCCAATTGCAGCTTGTGCGAGAACGCTCGCATCCGAGCCAGCAGGGGGTACAGCGATGACGATATTAACGCCCTTGAAATCTATAACTGGATCAACGGCCGCAACAAGATCGCGATTGAAACGAATATGGTTTGGAGCATCGTGACGCGCTGTGTGAAGGAGCTGATAATCACCGATCTTGTTATTCATTCTTATGTACTGATCCGGAATCCTTACATCTACCGATGAAGGAAAATCGGCTGAATATTCAAACCAATCTTTGAGCAACTTCATATAGATGCCATAGTCTTGAGCCGGTGAATTTTTGGGTTGTGCGCTATCTGTTGAATAAATAGGTATAAGTTGAATAACCGCATTCGGTGAAGGGAATTTACGAATTGATTCATACTGATTGCGCCACGGCTCTGCTGTTGTGTATCCCAAATTTGCCTGAACTCCAGCTGGGGTAACCATTTTGCAAGGTTCGGTGTCACTAAATAAATTTTTTGCATCGTAAGTGCCAATTGGTCGATTCTTGCCTAAATTATATTTATTAATGCGCATTTGACCGGCGCACCATTGAAAATCAATGAAATATTTCTGGATCTCAGCTAATGCAACATCAAGTTCGCGATCCTCTTGGCATGGGCCGGTAAAATCCGTGTAATAGCCCTGATCTGTTGAAAAAGTTTTCGAGAAATCAATTTTTGCAGCTACGGATTGAGTGGTCGTTGTCGGTACAGGCTCTGGTTTAACAGGAGTATCAGACTTTGTTTGTGCCGGCTTTGAGAGAACTAAACCTTTATTCCAAACAAGTGTCTTACCTTTTTTAATGCAAGTATATTTCTTTCCCGAAGCAAATTTAGTTTGTCCAGATGTCTTACAAGCAGCGCCAGGCTTTACTGCGGCATAAGAGTTACTCGCCACTAATATCAATGGCAAAATCACTGTAACTAATTTCGCTAAGCGCTTCATATACAAACCCTAGAGGCTTCGCCCGACATTTAGGAATACCCGATAAAAAAGCGCCTTAAATTGGCAGACCCAACTGTTTACGGAAGTTAAGTGAGTCCCAAGCATCAAAGCCTGAAACGACCATGCCATTTTCAATCTGATCAATACTCACGCCATCTACTGCGACCTTCTTATTTGATGGCGGCATACCCTCTAGTTCGCCGGTCTGGGTTCCGGTCAAATGCCATTTAGTTACTACTTGGTTGCCTTCAACAATTACATCATCGATGCGAAAATGGATATCAGGAAAAGCGCTCTGCCATTCGCGCCATTTAACTCTAAAACTTTCGCGCCCGGTGCCAAACTGCGGATCATTTCCTACCGTGTTTTCAGAGATGAATCGGTCGATCGCACTTTCATCGCCCTGGTTCCAGATCTGCTCAAAGAAGTCTCTGGCTATCTGGCGAATAACTTCATTTGGGTTAGCCCCATCACCCAAAACCTGGTTTTTTCCTGAGTCGCTCATAGGCTGATTATGGTCGCTGCCATCGACCTCGCGAATGACCTAAGCCTGCCGTTACCAATTTGTTATGGCTACTACCTTGCGCCTGAATAGGCGTAGTGGTGAGGTGTAGGTACTGAAAGCGCAGGCACCCTCCTGCGGCTTTCATAAAACTACTAGAACTCGGGGTCCCGCCCTGAGCAAGGAGAAACATAAATGAAGAAGATCGGTCTACGGAAACTAAGTGCGATTGCGGCAGTTGCCCTTTCAGCATCAGTTCTCTCTGTTGCGCCAGCTCAGGCTGACACAACAATCAAGATCATCACACCTAACTACACAGATGCGATGCCTGC
>Ga0079302_1000231_pt1 | contig 13786 bp, 12 predicted proteins | sample Wag4_2014_7_16_FD_75102 | JGI IMG/M metagenome (GOLD analysis project Ga0079302, IMG submission 75102) | Fresh water mixed with fracking chemicals microbial communities from Ohio, USA - Utica-2 Time Series FC 2014_7_16 | ecosystem: Engineered > Industrial production > Chemical products > Input... | reverse complement strand
CTTGGTGGAACTCACTTCAGGTGCATTACGCCCGCCCCCAGAGGTTGTCAGCTTTCGCTCTTGTTTCCTGCAAAAGGGCGAGTGGTTTATGAACAATTATTCGAAAAAGGATTCATGGTAGACTGGCGTGAACCCAATGTCATCAGGCTGGCACCGGTTCCCCTATACAACACATTTACTGAAATATGGCAATTTAGCGAGGCGCTAAAAGAGATTATCCAGGAATTGTTTTCTGCTGAAGTGCAATCTGAACAAATAAAAATAAATTAAAATGAATAGGGCAGAGCTGGTTAGTCAGATCAGGTCAAAGGGAACTTACCTGTGTGTTGGGCTGGATACAGATCCAGCTAAAATTCCAGATTTTTTGCTTCAGGATAAAGATCCCGTTTTCGAATTTAATAAGGCTATTATTGATGCAACCGCGCCCTATTGTGTAGGTTATAAAATCAATACGGCCTTCTACGAAGCACAGGGTTTGAAGGGGTGGGAAAGCATGGAGAAAACAGTTAACTACATTCCAGAAACACATTTCAGGATAGCTGACGCCAAGCGGGGCGATATCGGCAATACATCCTCACAATACGCCATTGCCTTTCTTCACAATCTTCCTTTTGATGCCATCACCATAGCCCCCTATATGGGAGAAGACAGCGTGAAACCTTTTTTACAGTTTGAAGGGAAATGGGCAATTGTACTCGGACTCACTTCCAATCCGGGTGCAGCTGATTTTGAGCTGAAGGAGTTGAATGGGGGAGAACGGGTTTACGAAAATGTAATTCGAACAGTTGCCGGTTGGGGCACAACAGATAACCTCATGTTTGTAGTCGGTGCCACCCGGGCAGATGAGTTTCTCAATCTCAGAACAATATCACCAGATCATTTTTTTCTGGTTCCTGGCGTGGGTGCGCAGGGGGGGAGTTTGGCTGAAATCTCGAAGAAAGCCATGAATAAAGATGTGGGCATACTGGTTAATTCCAGCAGGGAAATCATCTATGCTTCGGCGGGGAGGGATTTTGCATCAGTGGCAGGACAGAAGGCAGCGGCCTATGCTGCTGAAATGTCTCAGTATCTTTAAATCGTCAGAGTTTTTCAATCAAAAGCCATGGATCAATTGAAGCAAATCTATCAAAAATACAAGCCTGAAATCAGGGTTGGAGTCGCTGTTTTTGTAGGACTTTTTGCCTTCAAGATTGTGAAAGACCTACTTAATTGGTTATGGCCTGATTGATTGCAGGATGGCATCAGCCAGTTTTTTTGCCCATCTTCCATACTCAAGTCCTGAAGGATGAAGTCCATCTTTGGCTACCAGCGAAGCATTGGAAGTTGCTTCCCTGCTACCTTCCGTGATGGATATATAAGCAATGCCGGCTGCATCAGTTAACTTTTTGTTGATGGAATTGAACAGGTCTATTTCTTTTCCAATTTTTAATCGGTCTCTACTGGCTGCAAAAGGAGTTGCTCCCCAATCGGGGATACTTAACACAAAAACATGTTGTTTATTTCCTCCAGCAAAGGCGATGGCCTTATTCAATAATTTTTTAAATTCTTTTTCATAAGTTGAGAGATCTTTTCCCCGGTATTGGTTGTTGACTCCAATCAGTAGGGTGACAATGTCATAGCTTTTTTCGAATCTTGTTCTATCTATTCCAGCTATCAATTCATCCGTCGTCCAACCGGTCTTTGCAATTATTTCAGTTGCGTGAATCGATATACCGCTACTTCTGAGCAATTGTACAGTCTGATATGGGAAATTCTCATAGATAGGGACGCTCTCTCCAATTGTATAGGAATCTCCAAGGGCAAGAAATGTGAGGGGCTTATCCTGTGCATCAATTTTGTACTGCATGAGGAGTAAAATAAGCAGATTGAAAATTCTTTTCATTGTATTTGATTCACCCCGAATGTAAACATTTTGGCATTATCTTTATAGCATTCCAAAACTGATACATATGAGAAAGCTCATTCTGCTTTTTTTCTTCTTCACCATTATAATGCAGACATCCGCTCAGCAGCAGTTTCACCAGCGGGCTAATTATGATCTGGCTGCAAGATTTTCTCCAAAAAAACTGGAAAAAATGATTTTTTCCACAGCAGTGGATCCACATTGGATGAAGACGGGCAGCAAGTTTTGGTATATGTATGAAACCACGTCTGGAAAGCAATGGTTTGTTGTAGATCCGGTGAAAATGTCAAAGGTTCCCATGTTCAATAACGACAGGCTGGCGGCCGCCATTACCAAGATTGTGAAAGATCCTTTTGATGGTAAACACCTGGCATTGGACAACCTAAAATTCACCAAGGATGAAAATGTCATCAGCTTTGAAGTGAAGAGTTCAGAGGAAGAAACCAAGAAAGATACTACACGAAAGAATGCAGTTGCTGCAAAAGAGAAAAAGGTTTTTTTCTTTGAATACAACATACAAAAAGATACTCTTATTGAGTTGAAAGATTTCCGTAAACCCAAACCAAAACCCACATGGGCCAATATTTCACCAGATCAGCGTTGGGTGGTTTTCGGCCGCAACTTCAACCTATACAGGATGGACTCTGCCAACTTCAGCAAGGCAAGGGTCAATGAAGATGACAGTACTATTGTAGAAGAGAAGCTCACAGAAGATGGCATTGAGAACTATGGATTTGGGGAGTCTTTTGGTGAAACAAACATTGAAAAAAACGCAAACAGGAAAAAAAGAAAGTTTGTGTCTGCGTTGTGGTCACCTGATTCCAGGTTCTTTGCTATCACCAGAACAGATAGTCGCCAGGTCAAGGATCTCTGGGTTATCAACAGCGTTGCTCAGCCACGTCCAACACTGGAAACATACAAATACCACATGCCGGGTGAGAAAGAGGCACCTGTAAGGGAAATGATGTTATATGCCATGCAGGATAAAAAATTACATCGGATAAATACTGCCTTATTCAAGGATCAGGAGATCGCTTTATGGTCTGCCGATCAGGATAAACGTAGCCGTGATGATGATTTCCGTACCATGAAATGGTTGGGAGATTCTACCCGCTTCTATTTTAGCAGAACCAGCCGCGACCTCAAGCGTATAGATATTTGCGCACTTGACGTTGCTACAAGGGAAGTTAAAGTTTTGGTTGAAGAGCGCATGAATACATATCTGGAAGTTCGGAAACCGGTTTTTTTCAATAACGGCAAAGAATTTATTCATTGGAGCGAAAGAGATGGTTGGGCACACCTTTACCACTACGAAACCAGTGGAAAGTTAAAAGCCCAGCTTACCAGTGGTCCATGGCATGTTGAAGAAATAGAGGGGGTAGATGAAAAGACAAAGACAGTGTATTTTACAGCCAATGGAAAGGAGGTTAATGAAGATCCTTACTACTTGCACTTTTACAGGGCTGGTTTGGACGGTTCAGGCGTAAAGTTGCTCAATGCCGGTGATTTTGAACACACTATAAATCTGGATGAACAAAAAAGGTTTTTTGTAAATACCAGTTCAAGGGTTAACACCACGCCGGTGAGTGCCTTGTACGATGTGAGCGGAAAAAAAATGATGGATCTTGAAAAAACGGATTTGTCATCCCTCATGCAGGCAGGATATAAGTTTCCTGAACTTTTCACAGCCAAGGCAGATGATGGAATTACAGATCTTTATGGTGTTATGTACAAGCCGTTTGATTTCGATTCTACCAAAAAATATCCTGTAATTGCCTATGTCTATCCTGGTCCGCAAACTGAAGCAGTAAACAAGGCTTTTGGAAGGGGAATGGACCGTGTAGACCGGCTGGCTCAGTTCGGATTTATTGTAGTAACATTGGGTAACAGAGGTGGCCATCCTTCAAGGTCAAAGTGGTACCATAACTATGGCTATGGGAACCTGAGAGATTACGGACTGGCAGACAAGAAAGCAGTTATCGAACAACTGGGTCAGCGATTTGGATACATTGATGTCAACAAGGTGGGTATTCACGGGCATTCCGGTGGTGGCTTTATGTCTACCGCGGCTATGCTGGTATATCCCGACTTTTTCAAAGTGGCAGTTTCATCCGCAGGTAACCACGAGAACAATATTTACAATAGGTGGTGGAGCGAAAAACACCATGGGGTGCGGGAACAGATTTCTGAAAAAGGAGATACCACCTTCTTGTACAATATCGAAAAGAATTCAGAGTTGGCTAAAAACCTCAAAGGACGTTTGATGCTTTCGCATGGTGATATAGATAACAATGTGCATCCTGCCAATACCATCCGCATGGCCAATGCCCTCATCAAGGCCAATAAGCGATTTGATCTTGTGCTCCTTCCCGGCCAACGTCATGGGTATGGAGACATGACTGAGTATTTCTTCTGGCAAATGGGAGATTATTTCAGCAAATGGCTGCTGGGAGATTTTTCTCAGCCGGTTGATATGATGGAAATGAACAGGGAAGTACAACAGACGGGAAGCAAACGATGAGCCTGATTGGTTTATCTTTGCAGCAATGAAATTTTATTATTGCATATTTGCTTGTTTGTGTTGTTTTTTGAAGGTCAATGGCCAGGAAAAAAATGTGGTCGTTGAGTCGGAAGGCAGACAGGTAACTTTATCTCCCATAGTTGTTCGGAGTGGAACGAATGTACCAGGATTTATTAAACGCGTAGAAAGTGATACTACTTTTTACAAGGCATTTAAAAACCTGCGTATCCTGAATTATAGTGCTATCAACGATGTGCGGATGTTCAGCAGGTCTGGAAAGGTGTCTGCAAGTCTCTACAGCAAAACAAGGCAATGGGCTGCCAGGTCTTGCCGGGTAACGAAAGTTCTGGAGGAGAGATCGACAGGGGATTATTATAAAACGAATGGAGATTACAATTACTACACGGCTGAATTATATGCTTCTTTATTTTTCTCGAAAGACACCATTTGTGCACAAACCAATGTGATTGGAGATATTGACCGAAGTATAAAAGGGAAAAAGGGATTGGACAAGCACAAGGAACAGCTTAAAATGTTGTTTTTCAATCCGGGTAAACAAATACCAGGGATTCCTTTGATGGGAGATAAAGTCATGGTTTTTGATCCATCTCATCGTGATCTTTATGATATGCGGATAGATATCCAGGAGTATCAGGGTAAATTGGCATATTTGTTTCATGTAACTATCAAAGAGGGACTTTCTTTTTATAAACGAGACAATGTTGTCATTGATGAGATGAAAACATGGTTTGATTATGGTTCTTTTGAGGTCTTGGCGAGAAACTATAAAATGAGTTACAATGCGGGCGTTTACAAATTTGATGTATCCATGGAAGTGGAGATCGGGAAATTTGGGAAATACCTTTACCCCAAAGTGATCCGCTACGATGGTAACTGGGGCGTGCTTGTAAAAGGCAAAGAAAAAGGTCTGTTTACCGCAACTATCTATGACCTTTCGCTTGAATAGTGATTGGCGTAACCCCTCCATTTTTCAATAACTGCTTTTATATCTGCTGCCAGCTCACTTTCAAAAAGCATTTCCTTTTCTGTTGCAGGGTGAATAAAGCCCAGCGTTTGTGCATGCAAAGCCTGCCTTTTACACAGTTCAAAACAATTGTCAACAAATTGTTTGTATTTCGTAAAAATAGTGCCTTTTACAACCCTGTCGCCACCATATACTTCGTCATTAAATAGTGGATGTCCCCTGTGTTGCATGTGAACCCTAATCTGATGGGTGCGACCGGTTTCAAGTCGGCATTCAATGAGGCTTACATATTTCAGGTCTTCCAAAACTGAATAATGTGTAATGGCTTCTTTTCCATAATCTCCATCAGGAAAAACATCCATAAGCTTTCGAAAACGGGGGTGTCTGCCAATATGCCCTGTAATTGTGCCTTCAGTTTCTTCAAAATTTCCCCAAACCAATGCAGTATATTTCCTCTGAACAGTATGTTCAAAAAACTGACGGGCAAGTTTTACTGCAGCAAGTTCAGATTTTGCCAGTACTATCAGTCCGCTTGTGTTCTTGTCAATCCTGTGAACCATACCAAACCTGGGTAATTTGTTTTCATCGATATCGGGTTGTTGCTGACGCAGATACCAGGCAATACCATTGATTAAAGTGCCACTGAAGTTTCCTGCCCCGGGGTGTACAACCATTCCTGCAGGCTTGTTGATAACCAACACATGGTCATCTTCGAAAACTATGTTTAACGGAAGTTCTTCGGGAATGATTTCATAGGTTACAGGGTCATTGTCAGAATAAAAAATGATACTGTCTGCTGGTTTAACTTTGTAGTTCGATTTGATTGGTTGATTATTGACCAGGACCATTCCATTGCTTATAGCAGTCTGAATTTTGTTCCTGGAAGTATTAACTACCCTGTTCAGGATAAATTTATCAATGCGAAGCGGCTCTTGTCCTTTATCTACAACCAGGGTAAGTCTTTCATATAATTCATCAGATACTTGCTCACCAATATTATCTTCATGCATGTTTTCACCAATCTCAACGGCCATAGTAGTATTTTTGCAAAGTTAATGTCTTTGTATCCGAAATGTCACGTCATGAATGAAAGCGTATTTTTCCAGGATTTAGGTAACATGGAATATGGGGAAGCCTGGCAGTTTCAGGAGACTTTGCTCCAAAAAAATACCAGCATCAAATCAGCGTTGGCAAAGGGAGAGGTGGCCGGAGAAACAAGGAATCATCTATTATTTTGCGAACATCCCCCGGTTTTCACGTTAGGCAAAAGCGGGAAAGCAGAACATATTTTGGTAAGTCAGGATGAATTGGCCCGGCGTAATATCGCTTTTTACCCCACAAACAGGGGTGGGGATATTACATTTCATGGTCCGGAACAGGTTGTGGGTTATCCAATTCTTGACCTTGAACGGTTCTTCACAGATATTGGTAAGTATTTACGCTGTTTGGAAGATGTCATTATCCTGACATTGGCTGATTATGGTTTGAAAGGTGAAAGGAGTCAAGGAGAAACCGGAGTTTGGCTTAATCCGGAGAATAAGCTGAGAGCAAGAAAGATCTGTGCAATGGGTGTCCGATGCAGCCGGTGGGTGACCATGCATGGATTCGCATTGAATGTCAATACCGATCTTGATTATTTTAGCCTTATTATACCTTGCGGGATTCAGGGGAAACAAGTTACTTCCATGCAGCGGGAGTTAGGGACCAAAGTTCCCATGGATGAGGTGAAGGCTAGTTTAAAGGTACATTTTGAAACTGTTTTCAATTGCAGGCTTATTTCCCATCAGGTTTGATATAGAACCTGTTTCTTTCTTTAACTCGGTCTCCTTCTTTTAACTCATAACGGAACCAACCACTGCTATGGAAATTGGACCGGTCTATCAGTAATTGATTTTCCCGGATATGTTTTATTTCAAAAAGCAGTGTTTTGTCTTCCCTGAAAACGCGTAAAGTAAACTTGTTTTTAGGCGCATCCGGGAGTGAAATGATGAGGTTGCCTTCTAAATTGGTGTATATCAATGAAGACAGCACAAAAGTGTCATCATTGAGTAAGTTTTCCGTTTTTGGAGTAATGATGATGGTTCTCCAGTTGTACTGGCTTAATCCAACGTGTTGATAAGCCAGACTTAACCTGCTGACAGCTGTATCTGGTTGTTTTTTTATGATTACCTGCACCTGTTTTTTAGTGATTGGAGGCTCCATCATAACAAAAACTGGAACTGGGTTTGGTGTTGGCTGCTTTTTTATTGTTGGCTGAATGACAGGTGGAGGTATTTCTACTTTGGGTTTTTGGGATTCAGTAAATATGTATCGGCTACCGGGCATCACATAAAAAATGCGGTAAAAAAACAGTTTATTTCCAGATTTTTTATCAACAAACCCATTGGTTGAGCTGGTAGGGTCTGGCATGGAAACGATTGACCTGAAACCTGTAAGGGAGTCAACTGATCTCTGAATGATAAGTTGTGTAATCTCTTTTATTTCATTATTCCAGCTGATGATATTCACACCATTTCGCTGAATAACCTGGAAATCCGGTAAGGTGCTTTGTCCGCTTACCTTCATCATCAAAGCTGAGAAAATCAACATTAAAAGAACACATTGAGGTCTTTTCAAAAACATTGCGCTAAGTTAATTAGTTGTCTTAAAAAATCAGTTCTCCTTTTGTTAAAGACCTGTTCCCCTGCAGTCCACCGCTGTGAATGAGTAAAACCTTTTCGCCCTTTGAAAAAGCTCCAATTTTCAGCATTTTATAGAATGCATAAATTAATTTTCCGGTATATACAAAATCAGTGGGCACACCGTGTTTTCTATAAAAAATGTTCATAGCATCAAACAATTCAGCTGATTTTTTGGCATACCCACCCAGGTGGTATGAAAAGTCAATCGCAGCCCTGGCATGAGGAAATTTGTTTATTTTTAAAAGGTTGCAAATATCTGCCTGTACACTGAAGTTGTTTTTCAAAACTGAAATAAGTAAACTGCGTTGGTGGGCCTTCTGCCCCATTATGAGTCCAGCGCCCATCGTCCCGGTTCCGCATGCGGCAAGGATGTTGTCAAATCTTTCAACTCCCTGAATAGACATGATTTCTGAAGCACCTATAATTCCTCGTTCGCCTTGCCCTCCCTGTGGAATAAACAACGCATCAGGGAAATTTTCTTGTATCCATGCTGCCTGTGTATGTTCGTCCGTATTTTTTTCGCTCCATCTCAGCTCCATACCCATTTGAAGGCAGTCTTCCAGTGTTACTGATAAAATAAGAGGTTTTCTTCCTCTCAACAAGCCAATGGCTTTTAGTCCGTATTGCTTTGCTGCAAAGGCAGTGGCGTGCAGGTGGTTGGAATATGGTCCGCCTAGGGTGATAATATTTTTTTGATCTGTTGCTAAGGCTGACTGCAGGTAATATTTCAGTTTAAAGATCTTATTTCCAGATACTACAGGATGAATTTTATCTAGCCTGAGTATTCCAACTTCAATGTCAGATTGCAAAAAAGAGTCATCTTCCAATATTTCTATCATCCCAAGCGTTATTGATGGCAGCAAAGTTCGTATTTTGAACCATTGCGATAATGGTATAATTTCGTTTACTAAACACTACACATGAAACCAACCCTTTTGATCCTGGCAGCAGGAATGGCCTCCCGTTATGGCGGTATGAAACAGATGGAGTCCTTTGGCCCGGACGGAGAAACCATCATGGATTATTCCATTTATGATGCCATCCGATCTGGATTCGGTAAGGTTGTTTTTGTGATTAGGGAAGATTTTGCTGATCAGTTCAAAGCTGTTTTCGAGCCAAAATTACAAGGAAGGGTAGAAGTCGCATATGTTTACCAGCACCTGGATGCACATTTAAATGGATATGAGCGAAAACAAGAACGGAACAAGCCCTGGGGAACAGCCCATGCAGTGCTTTGTGCTAAGGACGTAATCAATGAGCCTTTTGCAGTAATCAATGCTGATGATTTCTATGGCAGTGATGCATTTGTTAAGGCATACGATTTTCTGACTTCGGAATGCAGTCCCTCGCATTATGCGATTGTTGGTTACGAATTGCAACAGACCTTATCTGATCATGGTACTGTAAATAGAGGTGTTTGCAGCATCAACAATCAGGGCAACCTTGTTGGGGTTACAGAAAGATTAAATATTGCATCAGGAGATAAAGAGATTACTTGTAGTGACGGGCTAGAGCCGGTTACATTGCAACCTGATACCATGGTATCTATGAATTTCTGGTGTTTTGATCCCTCTGTTTTTGATTATTCAAATAAGCTTTTTTCTGCTTTTTTGGATGAAAGGGGGCATGAAGAAAAGTCGGAGTTTTTTATTCCGCTTGTTGCAGATAGTTTCATGCGTGAAACAGGAGGTAGGGTTGAAGTTATTCCCACAACGGCCTTGTGGTTTGGGGTAACCTACAAAGAGGATGCTCCTGCTGTGAAAGAAGGCATTACAAAATTGCTGGCATCTGGAGCATATCCCCCAGGATTATGGCGCTAAAATAAAAAAAGGTGTTTCAGAATCCGGAACACCTTTTTTTTGAAATAAATTTCAGCAATTATCCCAGTACCACTTTAACCATGTAAACATGTTCCTGAACCTTGTTTACCTGTTGTGATTTGCTTACACCTTTGAGGCTAGAAGCATTTCTGAGTTTTATATTTAGATCTTTGTCCGTGTCTTTGAGTTCATTTACCAGTTGGAATACATGTTTGATTTTGGTTGCGAATACCACTCCATTTGCTGAAGTCTGACGGGCATTGAGGATGCCAATGATCTCTCCATTTTTGTTGATGACTGGTCCACCACTGTTTCCGGGATTGGCGCTGATGCTGATCTGGCAAGACATAGTGTCTCCACCTAAGCCTGTTTTGGCACTCAGGTATCCTTCATTGTATACGATTTCATTTCTGGGATAGCCCAACGTATAGACAAATTCTGACAACCCCGTTTGAGACTGACTGAAGCCATAAGGAAGTTGACGCGGTGCTTCAAAATCAGCATCGTTGATCCTAAGTATTGCGAGGTCTGCGTTTTGGTCCTGATGGATTATTTCTGCGAGAAGATCCTCTCCAGCCAGACTTTGTACATATATTTTTCTCGCACCTTTGATTACATGCGCACTGGTAATTAAATATCCTTTTGCATCAATCAGAAAACTTGTACCGCCAAATTTTACGTCAGTTCCAGGTTCAATTTTAGTTTTAAAACGATTGAATTCTGCACGCTGGTTGCTTGACTGCTTTTCAAGATTACTCACTTTCCTCCTCAACTCTTCGATATCATCAAAAGGAGCCTTGGGGGTGAAAAGCGATAACATGCCACTGATAAAAATCGCTGTGATACCTGCAATGGAAGCTGCAACAGCTACCACCCTGCGGTATTTATTCCACATATTAATTATGCGTGCCTTTGTGTCCAGTTGGAGTTCTTTTATTTCTCCGGACTCCTGAAGTGTATGGTGCGTGTCATAAAGGTTGGATTTAAACCTTCTTATTTCTCCATACCTGTTCATCTCCTCCAGGAAATAATGAAATTCCACTACCATTTGATCCAACTCAGGTTGGTTCATGCGCATTTGCTCAAATGCCTGACGTTCAGCTATATCCATTTCTCCCTTGAGGTACCTTTCAACCAATTCAGCCAATTGTAACTGATCCATTTATTAATGTACTTTAAGCGTTTTTATACTGAGCAAAGAAGAGTTTTTTCAACCGCACCAGACATTTGTATTTCTGATTCTTTGCATTATCTGCATTGGTGTAACCAAAATAGCCAGCAATCTCCTGCATGTTTTTCCGGTGTACATAAAAGGCTTCAATCAGACTTTTACAAGGTTCACCAATTTTGCCCATGGCAGTTCTCATGATGAGATATTGTCCGTTGAGCTTTTCATGCGTTTCAATATCCTCTTCAACCGGCACTATCCTGTCAAAATTCTCAACCTGAGACTCAATTCTTCTGCTATGTTGCAATTTCTTCAACCACAATCTCCTGCAAACTGAATACAGGTAAGTTCTGATCTGGCAGGTTAATTCAAAATCTGCTTGCCGGGATTTTTCGTACAAAACCATCATGGCTTCCTGGAAGATATCCCTTGCATCGTCTTCTGAACCATTGTTACTAACAACAAAATGTTGAATGAGTGCATAATTTTCTTTGTACACAGATTCAATTGCAGTCTTTTCGTTGTTGCCAACTGCCCTGAAAATCTCTAATTCCTGTTCTGTAATTGCCACAATACCTATTTAAATACGAAAGGGAGTGAATAGTAACCCACAAAAAAACAAAAATATTTTTTTAAAGAGCGGGTTACTTCCTTTTACTTTGCGTATTAATTCACAGTTATTCAATTTTAACTTTCAAAAAACCCAAAAGAATGAAAAAGGTATTTGCAATTCTCGCTATCGCTGCTCTTGCATCATGTGGTGGATCTACTGAAGCTCCTGCTGCTGACACTACTGCTGTTGCTGTAGACACAACTGTTGTTGTTGATACAACTGCTGTTGACACAACTGCTGCTGCACCTGCTGCTGATACTACTGCTGCTGCACACTAAGAATTTTTTCATATGGCAAGCAATCGTTGAAGTCGTCCCGTTTCTACGGGATGACTTTTTTTATCTCATTGATAATGAGTCAGTTGTCTTGTTTTTTCCACCATCTGCCCGAATAGGGTTACCTTTGCAAAAAGTTATATATGAGTTTTGAAGCGTTGGGTATTGAAGCGTCACTGTTGGAGGGTATTCAAGCCCTTGGGTTTACACAACCCACTCCCATACAAGAGAAGGCTATTCCCATTTTATTAAGTGGTACGAAGGATTTTGTTGGACTGGCTCAAACGGGTACAGGTAAAACAGCTGCCTTCGGATTACCGTTATTACAATTAGTTGATGTAGAAATGCGTCACCCACAGGCTTTGGTTGTTTGTCCAACCCGAGAATTGTGCATGCAGATCACGAAAGACCTTGCAAATTTTTCCACACACAAGAAGTCTGTCCGTTCAACCGCCGTATATGGCGGTGCATCCATTGGAGAGCAGATCCGGGAACTTAAAAGGGGGATTCACATTGTTGTGGCAACCCCTGGTCGCCTGATTGATCTGATCGAAAGAAAAGCCATCAATTTAGAAAATATCAACTATATCGTCCTGGATGAGGCAGATGAAATGCTGAACATGGGTTTCCGGGAAGATATCGAATTTATATTGGGTAATACGCCCAACAGAAACAGCATCTGGTTGTTCAGCGCAACCATGCCTCCTGAGGTTAAGCAAGTGAGTAAGCGTTTCATGACTACACCGGCTGAGATCACGATTGGCAAAATGAATGCGGCCAATGTGAATATTGACCACCAGTATTATGTTACATCAGGAGTAAACAGGTATCAGACTGTTAAGCGGATAATTGACTTTAATCCTGGTATCTATGGTATCATATTCACCCGAACCAAGGCAGATGCCCAGCACATTACAGAATCACTCATTCGTGAGGGGTATGATATTGAGGCATTGCATGGGGATCTTACCCAGGCACAGCGTGATAAAGTGATGGCAAGATTCCGTGAAAAAAGCCTGCAATTGCTGATTGCCACAGATGTCGCTGCCAGAGGTATTGATGTTCAAGGTATAACGCATGTTATCAATTACGAACTGCCTGATGACCCTGAAGTTTACACACACAGAAGCGGCAGAACTGGTAGGGCTGGAAACAGTGGCGTATGTATTTCCATAGTTACCCAAAGGGAAGCTTATCGGTTGAGGCAAATAGAAAAATTAATCAATAACCGGTTTCACAAGCTCGATATTCCATCCGGAAAAGATGTTTGTCGCAAGCAGTTCTTTCACTTTATTGATAAATTGCTGAAGGCGGATATCAGTCATGGTGAATACGAGACTTATATCCCTTTGTTGCAGGAAAAGTTTGCAGCAATGTCTAAAGAGGAAGTCCTTCAGCGTGTGGCAGCACTTGAATTTGACAGATTCCTGCAATATTATGAAAATGCAGCAGATTTGAATGCCCGCGACGACAGGAGAGCTGAAAGAACCCCGCTTTCAAGGGATGGCGCAACAGGAGACAGGAGGAGTCGAGACCGGGATAGAAGTGCCGCCGGAAGTGGGAGTGGTAACTACAAAAAGTTGTTTATTAATCTGGGTATCAAGGATGGTTTCTACAAAGCAAGTTTTTTACAGTTTATCCTTGATTTGAGTGACCTGAAAAAGGAAGTTCTTGGTAGGATTGACATGAAAGACATGAACAGTTGGGTTGAAGTTGAAAATAGTGCAGCCCAGCAGATGATTCGTGCCATCGATGGCAAGAAATTCAAGGGTAGAAAAATCCGCATGAATGATGCGGATAGTGGTGGACCCAGAAATAGG
>Ga0079302_1000230_pt1 | contig 13807 bp, 10 predicted proteins | sample Wag4_2014_7_16_FD_75102 | JGI IMG/M metagenome (GOLD analysis project Ga0079302, IMG submission 75102) | Fresh water mixed with fracking chemicals microbial communities from Ohio, USA - Utica-2 Time Series FC 2014_7_16 | ecosystem: Engineered > Industrial production > Chemical products > Input... | reverse complement strand
TCTCTATATACCCTTCGACCATCTAGGTTAAAATATCTAGGACTAGTTAACTCTCTAACTAAACCTGTTCTCTTAACGTCAGAATCTTCTAACAATGAAAACCCATACTCTGGAGTATTAGGATCCCAATCAGATATTTCTGTATTCCATGTATAAAGTGTTCCTAAGTTATCTTCTGTTGCTCCAACCAAATATGATTCGCCATTCATTAGCCCAATAGGAAGTTGTGTACTTGCACTTAAATAATCAACTAAGTTAAATTGTTCTTTATATTCATCTGGTATTTTAATTCCATAATACAGTTCTACATACCCATCCCAAGAAACTATATTTGATCCATCTGATCTTAAAGAGTCTTCATTAAATGATGCAGCGTTTACCCAATTGTTTTGATCATCTAAATATTCAATAGCCCATCTTTTAGGAATGCTTGACTTTGTTCTATCACCAAGTGGATCATTTAAAATTAAACCATCTAAAGTTCTAATCTCTCCTCTAGATACCTCTGCAAGATTTGTTTGCATTTTTACTACAATTCTATTTGTTGGAACTGGATTATTATAAACAACAAAAGGAGCAGAGTCTTCTATTGCATATCCAATATTATTAGGATCTTGTGTAGAAGATAATCCTCTTTCTATACCCTCTTCTTTTCTATATGAACTCCAATATTTAAATTCATCATCTCTTGAAGCCATGTAATATCTTGGTCTGCGTGCAGAACGAATGTTATCTATATATTTATTATTAAACCACATTAACTTATTTATTCCAGAACGAGGTCTAAATGGTTGAAAACATTCTTTAAGACTAAATAATAATTCTCTATTTTTTTCTGGTTCAACGAACATAATTAAAGCATCGTCCTTGTCAGTCAAAAACTCTGAAACCTTGGTAGATTCAAGAGCGTTACTATAGAAGTCGCCATCATCATTGGGATCAAATGAATTTGGCATTGTTCTATATTTAACTATTTGACTTGTAGGACGATACCTATAGTTACCATAATTAGCAACATTTTCCAAATCATTTAAGTTCCATTCGGCAACTACAAATGATTGAATACTTAGTGTATTATGGGTCTTAATATATTCTTGAAGGTCTTCGTCTTGAAACATTAGACCTCCTCAAGAGAAACATCCACATTGAAAAAATCGTGGGTATTAGTTGATCCTCTTTTAACAACGGTATAGTCAAAGGAAGCAAAATATACTTCCAATACTTCATTATACTTATCCATATTTGCATAAGCAGAACTAGTAAACTTATCAAACCTATCATATGCTAAAAACATATAAAATGAACCAGGATTATCTTCATACCATTTAATTAAATCTACCCCACCAGCACCACCGTCAGCAGTATACTCTTGAGAAAGAGATGTTTGCTTACCTGTTGTATCACTAAAAATTGGATCATTACTAAACGCTCTGGAAGGAAGCATGTCCCATGACCAAGATACACTTACTTTATCTGCAACATGATAAGAACGCATATTTCCATTTACAAGTCTTTTTCTATTTTCAATTCTTTGTTTATTAAAACCAAGTTCTCCTCTACCATGATCTGATAGAACTATAAAGTCTTCACCCTCAACACCGTCAGGCACAATGATGCCATTACTTAAAATTCCAGAATTATTTGCCCAGATAACACCCTGTGGTCTATTAAATCTTTTTCTTCCTAATAAATATCCGCTAGTAGCCATTAGTATCTGTTTCCTCTAATTCCTCTGTCATTCATTCCCTTAATCTTTCTTATTACAACGTTTGCAACTTCATCTGCTGTGGAATTTGTTCCAGCAACATTTACATTTACACTATAGTTATTATTATACAGTGTTGTACTTCCTTCCATATTAGTATTTGTAATAGGAACCATAACAGCATTTGCTCCTATACCCCCACTCATTTGTGGAAACACGTCACCATTAAGTGCTTTTAATAATCCCAAGTTTTGTTTTGCTACTGATTTACGAACTACAAACTCTCCAGGTGTTAACAATGCTGGAACACGATCTGTATTGCCAAGTCCTGGTACAAGGTTTCCAACTGCCATTCTTACTGGTGCTGGTTCTGTAGAACCTTTATAGTTTACATTTCCACCCATTGCCATTCTTTTTACGCTTCCACCCATTGCATAAGGTCTTCTAGCGGCTCTTATTGCTGCTAAAGCACTATCCACCGAATTTTGTATTTGATTTTTTCCAATTCTAATTGCATCTGCTGATTGAGACAGGCTAGAAAGAATATCTCTACCTGTAGAAACCATACCACCAAGACCACTCTTCTTTGAATCTCCAGCCCAAGCAGTATTTAAACTTGTTAAATATCCAAGAGAATTTTTACCTTCAATACTTGCTTCCCCATAAAATCTTGATAAATCTCCAGCATTCTTTTTTGCTTTCTCTGCTTCTAATGCAAATTCTACTGCTGTTTGATTAGCAACTTGTTGTGATCTTAAAATAGAATCAGCAAGTGCTTGAACATTTATTCCTAATGATTCACTTGTTGCTGCAATAGATTCTGGACTATTTGGATCTAATCCTATAGACTGACCTAAGAATCCAAGTTGTGCACCCATTGCTTGACGTGCAGAAGGATTAGCGGTATTTTGTATTTGAGTAGATAGTTGACTCATTTGAGTTAACACCTGAAGTTTACGTTGTTTTTCTTTCTCTGCAGTAATAGTTTTTTCAATTGCTGCAATCTTTTCTTGCTCTTGTCTTACTAACAAACTTGTTTGATAAATAGACTCTTCAAGGTTTTTAATATTTGTTTCAATTTGTTCACGAGTAAATAATTGTCCATTAACTTCTATAGTTAATGCTTTTAATTCTGCTTGACGTTGTTGTTCTAATGCTGTACGTGCATCTTCTAGTTGTGCTTGTGCTTCAGTATTAGATATATTTGCTGCGGCACCTGCTGCTGCTCCAAAGTCACCAGAGGCAATTGCTGAGGCTAAATCAATTTGATTTTGTTGTCTTTGTAATGCTCTATCGTTTGCTTGTGTTACTTTATCAATTGAAGATATTCTATCATCATACAATTTATTAATATTATCTTCTTTATCAGATAGTTGTTGCAATCCTCTACTATATAGATCCATTTGTTTTTGTTGAGAGTTAGACAACTCATTATATTTATCTATTTGTTTTTGAATTGGATCTATTTTTGTTGCTTGAAGCATATCAATATAAGCAGATACAGCATCAGTTGTTGCACCCATTGTATCTTGTAATACTTCTTGATCGCTTTTCAAAACTTCTAATTGAATTGTTTGATTTCTTAATTCAGCATTAAGTGCAGCAATAGCCGCCTTTTGTTGTTTTGCAGTTCCACTTAAAATTTTATCTGCTGATGCCTTATCTAATGTAGAAAGAGCCGCTGGATCTAAACCTTTCATTCTTAATTCTATTAATTGTGCAGTTAATACTTTTGCACTACCTGCTGCACCACCTGATGTATCAGTATCTAAATCTGCTATTCCTTTAGTATAAATTGATCCTGGGCCAAAATATTTTTTAGTAATATCTGCTGCTCTTCTTGCTGTTTCTGCTACCACTTCTTCATCTGTAACATTTAATGGAACACCACCTCTAACTAGGCTTGATGAGTTTTGTGCTGCATTTCGTGCCATCAAATCTTGTCTTACTTTATCAGCATCTATTGTTTCAAACACTGTTCTATAAACTTGAATTGCTAATTTAGTTTGTTCATCTGGTAAAGAATCAAACCATTCAACATTTGTTTCTATACCTGCAAAATCTGTATCTGATTGAGCAAATTCAATTAAGGCTTCTTTAGTAACCTTGTCAGGTATTTCTTTATTGATTTTTTCAATATCTTCTCCAGCAGCAACCATTTGTTCAATAGACAAAGTATCAATAACTGCTGTCATATTTACATCTTTATTACTTAAGTTTGTTGCTGTTTCTAAAAATGAAGTTGCTCTATCAAATGCTTCTGGCTTTAAATCTCTAAAGAGATTGATAGTTTCTCCTCTTTTAAATCTATCTTGAACTTCTGTAGTAGCAGACAAAATTCTATCTAAACCTTCTACACCAATACCCTTTGCTTCTGCATAAAGAGTTATTTGTTTTTGTATACCCTCTTCATTCAATTTCCCATCTTTTCCAGTCATTATGCTCATTAAAGACATAGCGGCCTCTAAACCAATATTGCCTGATGCCACTTGAGTATTAATTAAAAATGTAACTTCTTTATCCTTAAATTGTTCTGTTTGTGCAGCAAACGCTCCAGCAACTCCCTCTAGCGGAGTTCCTTTATATGTATTAGTAACCGCTTCTGAACTTGCCTTTAACATTTGACCTTGCAATTTTTTATTAGCAGTAAATGTTTTCATAACAAAATCTAAAGATTGTTTTTGTTGATTTACAATTTCAACTCTGCCATCTTGATACTTTTCTTCAAAAACGTTTCTATCTCTAATTAATCTATTTAAATTATCTTGTAAAGTTATTTGATCTTTAGCATTTTTTGTATTGCTTATTGCATTTCTTAAAATCTTTTCTTGTTCAATAAACTCTTGTCTCTTAACATCTGTTTGACTATTATATGTATCTAATGCTTTTTGTGAAGTTTGAAGTAATGATTGATTATACCCAAGTTGTTGACCAGCAAGTTTTGCAACCTGTCTATCTTTAAACATGTTTGTACCAAGCAAAAGATCACCAAGTTTTAATAAATCTCTTTCTTCTCCCTTAATTGCTTTACCTAAACTTGAACCTATTCCAGAAAAATTATAAAATCCGCTATCTGACCAAACTTGTTCTGCATCAACTTTGCTTAATTGAGTTTCAATACTGTTTACAAAATCTTGATTTATTGCAGTAGACTCTTGAATTAATCTTATCCTTACTTCCAATGGATCTTTATATAAATCATTTCCATTAATACCAATAATTTCTTGAAGTTTTCCATTAATATTTAATGCTATATCTTCGCTACCCAAAGAAAATCCTATTGCTTCTGCTATGCTCTGTGCTTGTGCTGGATCAACTAATCCTTCTACCACATAGTCTGCTAATTTAGATCCAATTATTTCTGCACTATTTGCACCAAAATTATTTTTAGTTAACTCTGATGTTTGTGATAATAATTTTTTACCCAAATCAGAAGTAATAAAAGTATCTCCAAAATCACTCTTAAGTGGATTTATTGGAGAAAGTCTATTTTGTTTTTGTCTTTGTGCTATTTCTGATCTAGAAATATTACCAGTCATTTCACCCATTGCTTCTAAATCTTTTGAAGTATTGCTCATTGATTGAGCAAATTCGTAACCATTTTTTCTAGCATTGTCTACTGACTTTTTCATCAAAAGTAATGATGCTGGAATTCCAATAAGTGCTACAGTCATTGCTACTAAAGGATTCATCAGCATAGGAATTGCCATTGCAAGACTTCCAATTGTTCCTGAAGCAAAAGATATGTTGTTTGCTAGTTGTTGTGTTTTTTCATCTTTACTCATCATACCAACAGCCATTGCTGCACCACTAATTCCAAATCCAATCATTCCAGCAGTATTTGCTCCCCTTGACATTCTTTGTCTTGCTGCTATTCTTCCTGATTGTTTAGTTCCATCATCTAAAGTTTCTGTATTTTTATCAACTACTGTTCTATTTTTTTCTAATGCTGTAGTTAATCTTTCAACAACTTTTTTACCAGCACTACTTATTGTGCTAGTTGCAGAACCTAAAGATTGTCCCATTGAAGATTTAACAACACTTGATTGTGAGGATATATTATTAATACCTTGAGCAGATGATCTTCTATCTGTAACTTTAAAATCATACCCTGGTCCACTTGGATCTGCTCTGTAAACCATGCCACCTTGATTCATACCTTGTAACTGTGGCCCAAATTTTTGTGCAGATTTAGAATTAACTACAAACTCTCCAGGAGTTAACATTGCTGGAGTAACACCTTGTTCTCCATATGAAGGCGTTCCAGTTTGACGTTGTGCTGCTTGTGCTGCAGTTCCAATTGCTGTTGCTCCAAGTGCTGCAAGTGCACCAAATTTTAATGATGGCTTTTGAGATGCTGATCTTGCCCTTGATCCAAGACTTGGTGAAGTAGTTGTTACTCCAGCAGTTTGTTTTTTCATAGGCATATCTAAAACACTAACTAAGTTTCCAGCATTATCATATTTTGGATTTAAGAATTTAGGAACAGTAAGTCCATATTTTCCTTGTGCTCTAACTAAGTTTGGATCATTTAACATTCCAAGTAATTGTACAAGTGGCATACCTCTATATGTTTTATGTGGAAGCATTTTTGATTTAACGCCCATACCTTTGTCTCCAAGAACTCCTTTTGCCCATAGGTCATCAGCATTTGCATATAATCTTTCAGTTAATTGGTTTGAATTTCTTGATGAAGAAGAAGCCTTTTTAAAACTATCATCCAACTCTTTCATTAATGCTTTTGCTTGTGGAGAAGTTGGATCTAATCCTTCAGCAGCAACAGCGTTAAGAGCATATCTTCTAGACATCTCACCTTGCCAAGCCTTATCACTTGGGAACTGTTTTAATTCTGCTTCTAATACTTTTAATGCTACCTTTTCATTTATAGTTAAATCTTTTTTTGTTCTAATGAGTGATGCTATATCTTTTGCTTCTTTTCTAAACATAGGATAACCTTCTACATCACTACCGCCCATAATTGGTCTAATATCTGCTGCACGATTTTGTGTTAATTGATTAAATGATTGATTACCAAGCATTGTATAACCAGCATATCTATATGCTCCATTATCTTTTGTTGTACCTTGTCTTAAATGTAATCCAGAAGTTTGTAAATGTCCTACCAAAGAAACAGAGTCAGTTTGTCTAGAAACTGAACCATTACTTCTACCAACAAAATTTCCAAAAGCAGGAGTACCTTGTGATCTGTAGGCTTGTCCACCTTTATTCATTGATTCAAGTGTTTGAGAATTAGACTGGGCTGCTTTTTTATTAACAACAAATTCTCCAGGCATCAAAACAGTTGGAACACTATCTTTATTTCCAGTTCCTGGAACCCATCCACCTTTAGCCATACGTTTTCCAAATCTAGGATTTTGTAATTTACCTGCTGCACCTTGTGCAAAAAATTGTGGATTACTTGAAGCAAAGGCTGTTGCTGCTGCATTTGCTTGTCTATAAACTGTAGTTAAGTTTGCTAAAGCAGTTGCCTCTAATGCAAATTGATCAGTTAAAATTTCGTGAACATTATGTAAGTTATTTGCTACTGATAGGGCTTCTAATTGTTCATTGCTTAAATATTGTGTAGACAATCCAAGTTCTTGCCCACCACTAGTTAAAGATTGATATCCTCTACGAACTAAGTTTATACCTTTTCCTATATTTGCAATACCGTTTGCAATCAAACCTATACTCATCAAAAGTACTGGACCTATACCACCAATAACTGCTACTAAGGTAACTATTCCTTTTTTGGTTCCTTCTGAAAATGAATTAAATTTATTCAATGCTTTTGTAGCAAATTCTATAATTGGAGTAAGTGCTTCTGCAAATGCTTGACCAACTGGAACAAGTGCTGCTTTTAATTTTTCAATAGATGCTTGAAATTTTACTGCTGCTGAATTTGCCGTTAACCCCAATTCTCGCTCTGCCATAATTCCAAGTTCTTCTGTTGAAGAAGTAGCAAGTTGCATTACTCTTGCTGCTTGAGTTCCGCTTTTAGCAACGTTTTCAAATAATGTAGAAAGTCTAGCAAATTGATATTTACCAAAAATAGTTTCAATTAATCTTGCTTTTGCTAAATCATCAAGTGGTTGTAGTGCGGTAGCAAATGTCATTACTGTCGCTTTTAAATCTCCAGCATTTTGATTTACTATAGCGTTTAAATTAATTCCAAGTTGTCCAGCCATTTCGGTTGCTGCTTTGGTTGGGTTAATTAAAGATGCAAGACCAGACTTTAGTGCGTTAGCGGCTTCTGCGGCTCCAACGCCACCCTCTTGCATTGCGGCCATGAATAATGCTAAATCTTTAATGTCTCCACCAAGTTGTTGAATAACTGGTGCAACTTTTGGAATAGCCTGAGTAATGTCATCAAGGGCTACTACTGTTTGGTTTTCTACGGCGTTTAAAAAGTTTATTGTTTTATCTAATTCTTTTCCTGTTGCACCAAATGCGTTTTGAATTGCTATTGTTGCTTCAAGTGCTTGATCTTGTGCTACTCCACCTAGTACTGAAAGTTTAGTTGCTTGAGAAACAACGCTCTCTAGTTGTGCTCCAGAATTACCAGCAGCCGCTGCATCTGCAGCCATTTTAATAGTATCTGTAATTGATACTCCATATTTTGTGTATTCTACTGCAAGTTTTTTAATGCTTTCTAAAGCAGCATTAGTTTCTCCTGTTGTTGTAAAAATATCTCCATATACTTTTTTAAATCTAATGGCTTGGGTTTCCATGTCTTTGAATGTTCTAATTGCTGTACTACCAAGAATTGTAAGAGGGATAGTAAAACCAACCATCAACTGACGGCCAGCCCATTGAGTGTTCTTACCAAAGTTTAAAAGTTTAGTTGTTCCTGCATCTAATAGTTTATTAAAAATTTGTTGCTTTTGAATAGCAAGTTGCATTTGAGTAATAGGCTTGGAATAATCAAGAGAGTTAGGAACAATTTTAACTGCTCTCATAGCACCGTCTGCGGCACGACCTAATTCAATATGTCTAGTCTGTAATAGTTTTACTCTTTCTTCTGCAACCTTTGTAATAGTTCCAAATTCTTTACCAAAGAGTTTTCCAAAAGACTTTGTGGAAGCCATAGAATATCTAAAGTATTCTCTAGCAGATAATTTATTCTTTTCAAGGGCATTAGTAAATCTTTCAGTTTCTGTATGTACCTTACCCATTGAGGCAGTAAATTTACCAGTAGCATTAATGTTATGGATTAAACTAGAAGAAAATTCATTTTGAATTCTTGCTGCTTCTGCAGATCCTTGAATAATGCTTTTATTGAAAAACTGTATTTGTTTTTCTAAGGCTTTTAATTCTGCAAGTGCTTGACCCGAATCAAGATTGACCCTAATGTTGGCCTGTGCATCAACCACTATTTAATCACCTCGTAGTCTAGGCCATGTCCTATTCCAAATCCAGCACGTTTTGCGGCACTACCTTGCAACGCTACTATGTCATTTGGATTAGTAGTTTGTCCCTTACTATAAACTTTAGCCTTGAGACTTTCCCATTCATTGTTGGAAACTTTGTTTTTATCAATGTCAACACCCTGAAGGGCTGCTGAAAACTTTCTAGTGATATGGTCTTGTTCTCTCTTTGCTTCGAGAATAGCCACTAGTTCAGGCATTGATAATCTGTCCTCCAATTCCTGATAATCTTTCCAATTACCAAGAAGAAATACCTCAGACTCTATGGCAACGAGGTCTAGTTCTGACCACTTAGAGCCGCCGCCGCTGCCGTTAGTAAATTTGGGTCATTGAGTTTGACCCCCGAGGCTATTTCAATAATTTTATAAACTGTTGGAAGATCTACTAAATCTTCAAGTTTTTTCTTATCTGCTAATTCTGCATTGTATTGTTGCATTGCAATTGTAATACAATCCATCAACAAATCCATTGATTTATCATTATCAGATGCTACTTCTATATTATCTAAGCCTTGAAACTTTTTCATAAAATCTCTTAATAGAGAAATTCTTAAAGGTCTTAGACTTAATTTTGTACCGTCAATTAGTTCAATTTCTACGACTTCATAGACACTTGTTGCCATTTATCCTCCTATGGATATACTAAAATTATAGCACAAAACCCACCCCCAAAAGGGAGTGGGCTAAGTGTATATGAAGTTGTTACTAGCCAACTACACGGTCTACGATTTTACCGTATGAACCATTTGCTGTTGGTAGTAAGCGGAATGAAACTTCAAACATTGAAGGTTCGTCACGCTTTGCAGAAACTGTAACATTGTCGATTGACAATGCACGGTGTGCTACATAAACTCTTTCTACTGCTGTTGCTCCTGTTGCTTCTGGATCTCCAGAACCTGGACCAACTGCGATAAGTGCACGTTCAACTGGAACTGCACCAAGTTCACCTGAGTTTAGAACTAAGGTGTCTTGTGTTGCTCCATTTGAAAGATCTGCATTGTTACCTGCAATAGATACAAGAAGATTTTCAAGTGTGGCTTCAGCGAATGCTGTAACCATGTTAACTTGCATACCTTGCTTGTAAAGTTTTGCTACGTCAAGTAGTTGATCTACTTGAACTTCACCAAAGTCTGGTTGGAATTGTAATTCCAAACCATTCATTGTGTAACCTACGTTTCTGTAGTTTGCATTTGCTTCAAGTGTATCTGCGTAACGTGTTCCAGATACGAAATTTGGAATTCCTGTTACGGAACCTGAACCAAAGTTGTATACTGCTGCAGATCCTGATCCTGAATTTGGTACATATTCAAGAGCACCTGCTGTAGATACGAATATCTGTGCTGCACCTACGATAATTTGATTGCTATTACCTAATGTTGCCATATATTTTTTTCACCTTCCTTATTTTATAGGAAAAGTGGGGCGATTTCCTCACTCTAATTATATCGTGGTTTTATGACTCATTATATTGTTTTGAATGATAATCATATTTAATAATAAGGTCTCTAGAGGGTTTATATTCCATTAGATTGGATACATCTTGTTGAGTTTCTGCATACCCCGATTGAAAGACGTTTATGCAATGGAATCTGTATCTGAATAGTTCATTGTAGTTTGCATCAGTATAGTCTGTTAACGTTCTTGAGAAGGTATTGATATCTTCTGCTGCTGCATCTTCTCTATCCAAGATAGCACTAATAAGACTAGTTAAGTTTATTGTTACACCATATCTATCGGATCCATTGGCAGCATTGCCATAAAGGGATCCACCATAAATGGTATATCTCATTTGTTCACTTTTTACAGGATAAAAATATTTGTATTTACCAGTTCTAACTTTAGTGAACTTATCGAATACTATGTATGGTAAATCATTCTCTATAATTTCAGGAGGTATATTTCCTGTACCCGCTGGAAAGAATGGAATAAAGTCATCGGCACCAACTGTTGGTGGATAAAGGTTGTAGAACGATGGGGCTTGAGTTTTAAACTGTTCCCAAACATATCTATTAATTATATTTTCTGGTCTATAAATTTTCATACTGTATCTCCTGGGGCTGACTCAATCCATGATAAAGCCATTTTACGACCTGCTGAAGCAGCACCACTTTTGCTTTTAACTGCTGATCTAAAGTTCTTAATAAATTCTTGAGGGGTATTAAAGTGTTCATAAAACCTTATAGACTTTAAATAAAAGTTAGAGAAATAAAACTTATAAAAATCATTATAGGCCTTAAGAAATGCTCCCCTTGTTTCTCCTCCACCAGGATTTGCTATATAAATAGGGCCATGTCTAAAAAATTCTTCTCCATTAATTTCAAAGAATAAAACAGAAGCATCTTTTTCATTTATTATGACAGGGCTTCCTTCTTCCATAATTTGAGCCTTGTCATAGAATGGTTGTGTTCCATTTGGTGAAATAGATTCTGATGATAAAAAGTCTGCATTGATAGTAGCATTGTTTCTTGCTAAGGTTCTATTTAGTTCATAAAGTCTTCCAAATGGATCTCCTACTTGTCCCCATTCGTATACGTGATGAAACATACCAGGGTGAGATCTTGCTAACCCATCCATGTATTCATAAAAAGCAACAATAGAAGTATCTGCAAGTTTTTGAGTTATTTTAGGCTCGCTTCTTTTTACTTCTTTTAAAAATGATTCAGAGTATTGAACAGTATTTCTTAAGGTAGAGATTAAGTCAGAAGCATCTAGTTTAACTTTCATTATTCCCACCTTTGATTTTGAGACTTGCTTATAAATACTCTTAAGTATCTTAATGTATTGTCATAGTTAAATGTAGGAACAATTGTTTTTACCTCATACTTTGTGCTTACTGGATCTGTTGAATTTGGTTTGTTAGAACCATTAATCCACACAGGAGTTCCTGAAGCATCTTTAATATTTGTAATAGATATAGAAGTTATTGGATAATACTTGCCATTAGACTTCTTTCTTAAATCTTCTGGTGTTCTAAAAAAATTACTAGAGTCATAAACAAAGTCAGTTCCTTTTGTTTTTAATTCTCCAATAAGATCTCCAGACTGTTCTGTAATAACTGAACATTTTACAGTTCTATCAAATACCCAAGTTTTTGCAACATTGCCATAATCTAATTGTTTTGTATCTGCATAATATATATCTGCAGTCATTGGGAACATTATATCGTTTAACCCACCTGTTGCATTAGGCAGCATTTACAACACCCCGAGGCGAATTCTATTTCTGTATTTCTCCAAGATTTTATCTACTATAACATTGCCTGTATTTGTTAAAGCACCCTTAGCAAACTTAATCTTATAATCATCATTGTCGAATGACTCTATGTATCTATTAACATATTGAAGAGTATTGTTTTTCATGTCTTGAATTAATAGTTCTGACGCTTCCTGTACATCTTGAGGGATAACCTTCCAACCAAAATCTCCATCAATTATGTACTCTGATCCTTCGTTAAAATCTGCATCTAAATATCTTTCTCTCCATACTTGTTTGTAATTAATCTTATTCTCTGGTACCTCTGGATCTATTGAGATAATGGATGTTCCATCTTTGCTTATCAAGAAATTTACTTCATTTGTTTGAGATGTTGAATCAAACAACAAATATCCATTTTGATAAACCTTATAAATCTTATAAATCTTTTCATCAACTGGTAGATAGTCTGATCCATTACCAACTACCTCTTTTTCTTTTCTTACAAAAGGAAATCCTTGTGTTTGAGAATCTATAATATATCTTGCTATTCTTTCATAGTCTAATTCGCTACCGTCAGTTATATCTAATGCTGCGGCTACGTTGTCTGTATTGCAATATGGTCTAACCACATCTATGTTGGTTAATACTACAGTATCTCCAGAAGCGTTCTTAACTGACGCTACAAGGTTTCCTGTATAGGTTAGGTACTTATTGTTAAGGGTAAAAGAAACACTGCCATACAATGGCGTTGCTGATGCTGAATAAGATTGTCCTGTAATTAGGTCGTCATACTCTAATGTATGAACTGCACTTGATGAAACTTGAAAACTTGCTACTAAACTTGTTGTGTCTGTATGTCTTAATATTTCCATATTATACGCCGTAAGCGGCGGCTACCTCCTGTGGGGTAGCAATTCTAACTTTATTATTTTTTTCTACCCATTTACTTGCAAGTTCTTCTGAAACAATATTATATCCACGAACTAATTTTCCTAATTCTTTATCACTGAGACTTGCATTTTCAATATATAAAGCAACTTTATTATTAGATTCGTACATAATATCCTCCAAGTTTATTATATCATTTATAAAATAGTTGAAGGGAGGACATTTTTACGTGTCCCCCCTTCGAGTTGTTCTGAAGAGAACTATTGTTGCATGTAAGCAACTGCGTCTTCTTCTTCAATTTGAACACCAAAACGCAAGAAAGTAGTATATTCTACTGTATCTTTCTTAGGTTGGAATTCACGATGAACAGTAACGTCTCTTTGGAATCCCCAAATACGGTTTTCTGGGAATGTCAATGATACGAATCCTGCTGGCATCAATGGAACTTCAACTAATGGAAGACCAAGAACACGGTATTGAATTGGAGCACCAATTGTTTGAGGTGCTGCACCATCGATAACACGTTCTACGATTCTTTCAGTGTTTAAGTTACCACTTGAACCAAGACCGTTAATGATTGCTGCTACTGTTTC
>Ga0079302_1000228_pt1 | contig 13845 bp, 11 predicted proteins | sample Wag4_2014_7_16_FD_75102 | JGI IMG/M metagenome (GOLD analysis project Ga0079302, IMG submission 75102) | Fresh water mixed with fracking chemicals microbial communities from Ohio, USA - Utica-2 Time Series FC 2014_7_16 | ecosystem: Engineered > Industrial production > Chemical products > Input... | reverse complement strand
AGGTTTTTATGTGCCTGGTGTCCAACTACAGAAGATGTGAAAAGCAATGATCCTCCTTTTCCCTGTTTAATCATCTGATTGGATGCAGCCTGAGCCAGGTAAAAGGTACCGCGCAGGTTTACCTGCATAACCCTGTCAAAATCCCCAACAGGATAGTTGTTGAATGCACCAAAAAGCGTAATTCCAGCTATTGACATGGCAATTTCAAGATCACCAAAATCAGATGCAGCATGATTAACCATTTCCTTGATAAACCCCGTATCGCCGGCATCACCCGGCATGGCTGTGCAGGTGCCTTGAAGGCCAACTTTCGCAGCAGCAAGCTTACAGAGGTCGGGGTTGATGTCGTTCAGTAAAACATGTTTTCCGGATGCAGCCAACATTTCACAGATACGCAGACCAATACCCTGTCCCGCGCCGGTTACGATGGCTACTTTCCTTTTATCAGTCGTATTCATGTTATTTTATGGCATATAGAAGACTTCCTGCAGGGGAATACTCACAGGTGAATGGTCTGCATGCGTCTCCATGATGTCTTTCATGTGGGTCCACCATTTCTGCATCACTGGTTGTTCAGGCAGTTCATCCAGACGTAACGAGTCAGTAACACTGAGTACGCCGAAAAGATGCCCCGTTCTTTCATCAAGAAAAATGGAGTAATCAGATATTCCCTTTTCCCGAAGCAGTCCAACCAGTTCCGGCCAGATTGCATCATGTCTTTTTTTGTATTCATCCTCCATACCCGGGAAGAGGTTCATCCTGAAAGCCAAACGTTTCATAATCGTCAAATGGTGACGGAATTTACTGATATTTTTTCAATATTTGATGAAATTCGGATGAATGGCATCTGACATTTTATGCGGATATTTTAATTTCTTTCAGTCAATATGTTCAATGTGTTTTCAGGAAGGCAATGGCTTTGCTGTACGAGTCTGCTGTGGCTTCGGCATTGTGGCGGGGGTTACTTGGATTGGCAAACCCATGACCTGCTTCATACTTGTGGGTTACGAGCGGTTTTCCAAGAGCAGCCATGCTTTTTTCAAATGCATTGACCATCTCAGGGGAAGGCGACTTGTCTAGGTTGCCAAAAAAGCCCAACACATCACATTGTATGGTTTTTAGCTTTTCATTATCTGTTTCAGGTCTGCCGTAAAACATGATTGTTCCTTTGGCCTGTTTGCCGGCAAGGATTGCTGTTTGTAAACTCCACATACCGCCGAAACACCATCCCACCGAATAGATGCCCGCGTCTTGTCCGGCTTGCGCGATGGCTGCTTTGATGATTGTAGCAATCCTGGCAGGGTCTGTGCCCCTCGAGTATCTCATCGCGCTGTCTGGTGTAGCAGCCACTTTGCCATCAAACAAGTCAACAGCGAGGACGTTAAAATCACCAAGAGAGGCAGCATATTTGTCTGCTTCAGCCATAATCTGGTCATTCAATCCCCACCATTCCTGAATCACAATAAGCCATTTTTTGCTCTTTTCATTTGATGCGATATAGTATCCCTGAGCATCTTTCCCGTCAGATGCAGGGAAGGTGATTCTTTTTCCCTGTGCTTGCCAGTTGTTTAATGCCAGCGGGGTAGGATGAAGGGAAGCGAAAGACCATTCCCCGGATTCTTTGATATACTCCTGAACAGCATCGCTTTCCATACAGCTGATGATATCGGCCGCCTCTGGTAATTTGCGTTTGTTTAATTCAGGACTCCACGATAACCAAACCAAAGCGGTCACTGCGATCAGTGCAGATAATATTTTATGCTTCATAAAAAATGATTGTTATATAATTTACGATTTTTTTCTTTACCGGATCAATCCGCCTACATTACCTGCAAATATTTTCACGGCAATCGCCAGAAGGATGACGCCAAAGAATTTACGGATGGCGAGCATACCTGCCTTTCCCAGCAATTTAGAAATGAAATCAAGGGAATGCAGCACAAGGTAAACGAAAACCACATTGATGAGAATACCGATTAAAATGGGCCATTCATCATAGCTTGACCGCAATGATATTATGGTAGTGAGGGTGCCTGATCCAGCAATGAGTGGAAAAGCAATGGGCACAACAGTACCTGATTTTGGGTCTGCATCGCCCTTGAAAAACTCAATGCCAAGCACCATTTCGAGTCCGAGTATAAATATGACGATAGACCCGCCTACAGCAAATGATTTTACATCAACACCCAGGATTGCCAGAAAGCTTTCTCCAACAAACAGGAAAAATATCATAAGCGCTCCAGAAACAAGGCTGGCTTTTCGTTCATGGATACCACCCATTTTTTCTTTCAGGGACAGCAGCAATGGAATGGATCCGATGATATCAATGACCGCGAAGAGTGTGAAGGTAACCGTAAGTATTTCATCTAAAGTCATGGCAGTCTGTTAACAATACAACAAGTTAATCATAATTATCAGATTCTACCCGTTGTATTGCCAACAGGAATATCATTATCGATATTAATGATAATTACCAATGCAGTCCGATTGTGTAGTTTCTGCCTCTTGCTGCATAGCCCAGTACTTCTTGGTAATCTTGGTTGAAGATATTTTTGAGTGACCCATAAAGCCTGAGTATTTTGCCAATCTTTAGTTGAATAAAAAGGTCTGTGCTTTGGTATGCTTTCAACAGCACCGGACTGCCTCCAAACACGGGTTCAAACCGTTTGCCCGCAAACCGCTGGTTAAGCGAGAGGCTAAGTCGTTTATTTAAGCGGTAGCTACTTGAAAAATTGATGGAAGTGGCTGGTATACGAAACAAGCTGCTGTAGGTAGTATCTCCATTTGCCTTGTAAATGTAGTTATTGGGGTCATATACAAAATTGGTTGTGGTAACGGTGCCCTTGATCAGCGTAAAATTAATACGCGTATCCCATCTTACTTTTTGAACGCCAGCTTCGAGTTCGAGTCCGCGATCACTTTGTGAATTGTAGTTGAAATAACGGTAATTGACATAATCAAAATCTATGCCATTGCGGATTTTTCTGGTATAAGCGGTTGCGCTGGCATTGAAAACCGGAGACCCTGTAAATGCCAAAGAAAGCTCTGATGTTACTGCTGTTTCAGGAACGAGGTTTCGTTGACCGGAAAACCCATCATACAGTTGGTAAAGGGTAGGCGCCTTGAATGCGGATGACAGATTATATGCAATTTTAAATTGCCGGTTGATTACCCAGGAAGGATTGAAGGTGTAGGTGAAATTATTTCCATACTGGCTATGGATATTGAATCTGCCGCCTGTTTCCAGTTGCAATCCCTTTTTACTGTTCCAAACTATTGAAGCCATCGCACTGCTTACCCTGACCCTGGCGGAATCTGCTGCCAGGGCAGTTTCAAACGTACCAAAATCACTAACAGATAAATAATTTTGTTGTGTATTAAACCAGCGGTTGTCAATGCCTGCAAAAAGCTGTATGCCCTTTCCGATTTCAAAGTTGCCGTAGAGCTCAGCAAAAGATGAATTTCCTGCATATTCAGAGGAAACGAACTTGGTAAATCCATTCAAGTGCAGGGAATCGTCCTGGTAATCCCGATTGCTGTTATTGATGTTGAAGTTGGCATGAAGCATTCCGCGTTTTAATTGCAACTTTAATCCGGTATTAGCTTGCAGGTTCTTATTTTTGACGGTAAAATCACGTGCATCCTGGAATCCACTGTTATCCAGTTCTGCTTTGTAATTGCTCAGCTGGGCACCAGCCATCCAAACCAGTTTTTTTTGGTTAGGGGTTTGAAAATGTGCCAGGAAAAACTGCGAATTCATACCGTCTTTGTCAAAACCGTCCTTGCCGGTGGTATCTAGAGCTGCAGAGAAACCTGCAGTGTTCATCCTGCTGTATTGAAGTTTGAGTTGACTGCCGCTTGATGAGCGGGTGTTCATGGATGCGTCAATCTGATTGGTGCCAAAGGATCCTGTTGAAAATCCGCCATGACCAATTATTTTTTTTGACTCATTTTTTCTGGTGATGATGTTGATTACCCCACCAACAGCATCCGATCCGTATAATGTTGATTGTCCGCTCTTAACCACTTCAATCCGTTCAACTTCTAACAGTGGGATGAAGTTGATGTCAAATGTTCCTCTAATGGTAGATACGTCAGAAGCTGGCATGCCATCAATAAGTATTAACGTATTGCCGGTTGCTGCGCCTCTAACGTAAATATCGTTGTTTGTTCCTGGTGCATTGGTCGCTCCGATGACTGCAATGCCAGATTGTCTGCCGAGTAATTCACCCAGGGTGTTAACTCCTGCTGATTCAATTTGCCTGCGGGTGATTACTGTCACCACCTTGCCGGTGCTGATCTGCTTTTGTGGGAACCTGTTGGCTGTAACCACCACTTCGTCAAGTAACTGGGTGGAGTCGGTTTGCGCTTTTGATGTTGATGCCATCAGCATGCTGAAAATGGCGCACATGAAATTTTTGGTCATAGTTTTGTTTTGACTATGAACCTTCGGATAATACAGAAATGGTTGACTGCTACAGCAGAAAATTCATCCCAGCTTTTCTCCCGAAAGCCCTGATTAATAAATGTTGCATCAGGCAGGTCTTCTGGCTCAACCCCTTTTCCGCCTTCCCGCTTGCGCAGTGGCTTTTTTTGGAAATGGTTCCGCCCGGGGCGGGATGGTTTATACAGCTACGGGGATAGCGCCGGGATAAAAAACCGGACTTCCCTTTTAATGATACCGCCACGCGGAATCAACCATAATGCTATACAAAGATGGCGCAAATCCAATGCCTTTATTTTTTTCTTTTCAACAACTTGTGGATTAATACTGTCCCTTTTTTTTCTAACTTACCCCCATGATTAAACCCAAACAACAGCTCAACCTATTTGACCTTACCATGATCGTCATTGGATTGGTGATAGGCATGGGTATTTTTCGAACGGCATCTGACTCCGCGCGTGCAGCCATTACGCCCAATGTGTTTTTCATCAGCTGGATTGTGGGCGGTTTTATTGCCTTGTGTGGCGCACTGACTTATGCTGAAATTGGTTCCCGCTATCCCATTACCGGGGGTTATTATAAGATTTTTGCCACCTGTTACCATCCTTCCATCGCATTTGCTGTCAATTGCATCATCCTCATTTCCAACGCCGCTTCGCTCTCTGGAGTTGCCTTGATTGGCAGTGAATATATCAGTCAGGTTATCTTTGACAAGCCGGCAGCAGACTTCGTCAAAGCTTTGATAGCCATGGCAGCTATTGTGATTTTTTACGGAATTAACCTGCTTGGCTTGCGTATGAGTTCCACCACCCAGAATGTGCTTATGCTCATCAAAATTTCCATGATCCTGCTGATTGTGTCAGCCATTTTCTTCCCGGTTGCAGGCACAACATCAGTGGTCAGTATTCCTCAGGGTGATTTTACCTTCATGGATTATGTCAAGTCGTTCGGATTGGCCCTTATTGCAGTTTCATTTACTTACGGGGGGTATCAGCAGACCATTAATTTTGGTGAGGAGGTTAAAAACCCCCAAAAAAATCTCCCCCGGGGTATTTTTATCGGGATCATGGTTATCATTCTCCTTTACTTGTCTGTGAGTTATGCCTATTACCGGGTAATCGGATTTGAAGAACTGAAGCAGGCCAAAGGTATTGCAGCCATTGTAGCTGAGCGCATGTTTGGTCCTGCAGGCCGTTTCGCCTTTTCAATCCTGCTTTTCATTGCCGTCTTGGCCTATGTAAATGTGTTGCTCCTGAGCAATCCACGCGTCATGTTTGCCATGAGTCAGGATGGTATACTGCCTAAATCTTTCAGCAAGAAAGATGAGAAGCGGGACGTGCTTACAGTTAGCCTCACTGTATATGCCCTGATCAGTGTGGTGGTTCTTTTTTTCGCAGATACTTTTGATAAAATTCTCAGCTTTACTATTTTTCTGGATTCCATCGGTATGGCATTTTCGGCCGCAACCATATTCATCATCAGGAAACGCACTGCACATCTCGATAAGTCACAAATCTACTCCATGAAGCTCTATCCGGCCATGCCCTTGATTTTCATCAGTGCTTATATCTTTGTGGCAACCAGTATCGCCATAGATAAACCCGAAACAGCGCTCACGGCAACAGCAGTGCTGGCGGCTTTTCTGGTAATATATTTTGTGACCAGGAAAAAACACAGCCATGCAGGATAATTTGTACGACGTATCATACATCATCAATCACCTTGGGGAGGATCATGCAAGTTATTTTAATGCCATCGCTCCACCCATCGTGCAAACGAGCAATTTCCAGTTTGAAACAGTTGATGCCATGCGCACGGCCTTCGCTGATGAGATGGGAGGTTACCTTTACAGCCGCGGACTGAATCCTACTGTGGATATCCTGCGGAAGAAGCTGGCTGCATTGGACGGCGCTGAAGACGCGCTTGTTTTTAATAATGGGGCAGCGGCCACATTTGCAGGGGTCATGGCCAATGTCAAATCAGGAGATCATGTACTTTCTGTACATCATCCCTATTCCTGGACGGTACACCTTTTTGACCAGATCCTTTCCCGCTTCGGTGTAACGGTTACCTATGCTGATGGCAGTGATGCGGACAGTTTTCTGGCTCAGGCACAGGAAAATACCAGACTCATTTACCTGGAGTCGCCCAATTCCTGGTGGTTGGATATTCAGGACCTGCGTCAGATTGCAGCATTTGCCCGTGCCAGGGGGATTGTTACAATCATTGACAACAGTTTCTGTACACCACTTTATCAAAAACCCATAGAGCTGGGCATTGACATCAGCATGCAAACAGCAACCAAATACATTGGCGGACACAGTGATACGCTGGGAGGTGTCCTTGCCGGTTCTGCAGCGATGATGCGCAAAATTTTTCTCAGTGAATACCTCTGTGCCGGCAATGGTATTCAACCCTTTAATGCCTGGCTTTTACTCAGGGGACTGCGAACGCTTCCCGCCAGAATAGACCGGATTACAGCATCTACTCAAAAAGTACTTGAATACCTTAAAACGGTAGATCGGATTGAATCCCTCATATTTCCGCTAGATCCCACCTTCCCTCAGTATAACCTGGCGAAGGAACAGATGTCTGGCGCATGCGGACTCATCAGTTTTTATATGAAAGCACAGTTTGTTGGTGAAATTGAAAAATTCTGCAACAGCCTCAAAGCTTTTAGGATGGCTGTAAGCTGGGGTGGTCATGAGTCGCTCATCATTCCCAAATGTGCCGGTACTCCACAGGAGGATTTTAATCCCCACAATCCAACACACCGCATGCTCAGGCTTTATGTAGGATTGGAAGACCCTGATTTTTTGATCAGGGATCTTGAACAGGGCTTTAACGGGTTATGACTGTTGTAAGCGGTTGTTTCAAGTGACGAACGATTTTGTTTATCGCTCATTTAGTTGAATCTTTGCAGTTCAATCTGGTGGATTTCCCTCACAGATGGCAGTTTTCAACTCAATCCCATGAAATCGAGGTTCATTTTTGCGTTATTGGTCAGTTTTGTCATACAGAATGGTTTCGGACAAGGAGCACTGTGGGATCTCAAAAGGTGTGTGGAGTTTGGCATGCAAAACAACATCAATGTGCGTCAGGCCGAAATCAATGCAGAGCAGTCGCAAATTACCCTCAATCAGTCAAAACTTCAGAAAATACCAACATTGGGTTATTCTCTGACACATGGTTTCTCATTTGGACGAACACTTGACCGTACAACCAACGTTTTTACCAGCCGTTCAGCGATGTTTGAACAAATGTCTTTGCAGTCCAATGTACTTTTGTACAACTTCAACAGCAGAAAAAACAATGAAGCTGCCAGTGAACTTAACATGGAAGCTGATAAAGCAACCATCGAAAAAATAAGGAATGACATAGGTCTCAGTATTGCACAGCAATACCTGCGTGCGCTCTTGAGCTATGAACAGGTGGAAATAACCCGTGTGGTTTTTGAGCAGACCAAGGCTCAGTATGGTAATACCAGAAAGCTGGTGGATGCGGGTAGTCTGCCTGAGCTCAATGCTGCTGAATTGGAAGCAACTGTTTCAAGAGACAGTGCAACCTATGTGCAGGCTATATCCAATGCTGAGCTCGATAAACTTTCTTTGAAAGCCTTGCTGAATCTGCCCGCAGACCAGGATTTTGAGCTTGCCATTCCGGATGTGGATAAGATTCCGGTTGATAATATTTTGTCTGTAAAGCCTGACCAGGTTTATGAAATTGCACTTACATCTCAGCCCCAGATCAAAGTCAATGACCTCCGTAAACAGGCTTCTCAGAAATCACTTCTTGTTGCAGAAGCTCAAATGAAACCAAGTATTTCTGCTTTCGGTCAACTTGCGACCAATTTTAACCAGTTTCTGATGAAGAATACCGGTATTGAGTATCTTGGTGAGCAGGTTACAGGTGCGTACATCAAGCAAGGTGCTGTGCTTGTTCCTGTTTTTGCCCCCAATTATGCCCCCAAGTTTGTTGACAGGTCTTTTGGAGAATACTGGAATGGCTTTGGAAAGCAGCTCAGGGATCAGTTTGGGCAGGGACTCGGTATTTCAGTTAATGTGCCTATTTTCAATGGCGGACAAGCCAGGAGCAACATGCAGCGTGCCAGGCTGGATATAAAAAGGAACGATCTGGCCATCAGCCGGGATAAACTTCAGCTGAAGCAGGATATTTATACTGCCTTTTACAGTGCCAGCGGTGCTTTCCAGACCTTTATGGCAAGGGAGAAGGCGTTGAAAACTGCTGAAAGGTCATTTGAGCTCGCTTCCAAAAGGTATGAATTGGGTGTTATGCAAACCATCGAATGGCTTTCAAATCAGAATAACCTGACCCGTGCAAAGCTCGACAGGGTCATTGCACAATATGAATATGTTTTCAGGATGAAAGTACTTGAGTTTTACAAAGGCCAGGGACTTCGTTTATAATAATCAAGAAAAAGCACAGACATGAATAAGAAATGGATATGGATCCTTTCAGGTATCGCGGTTTTGGTAATAACCTTGCTCGTGTTAAAGAAAACGGGTGTAATAGGCAAGGAGGAAGGTACCAAGGTAGTTGTAGAAAAGGCTACCAGAATGGACATTACCGAAGTGGTAACAGCAAGTGGAAAGGTTTATCCCGAAATTGAACTTAAAATCAGTCCGGATGTATCCGGTGAGATCGTTCAACTTACTGTTCAGGAAGGGGACAGTGTTACCAAAGGGCAACTGCTGGCTATGGTATATGCAGATATTTATGCAACCCAGCGCGATCAGGCAGCTGCAGGCGTGGCACAACAAATGGCGCAAGTAGAAAATGCCACAGCATCACTTGCCTCTTTCAAAGCGCGGCTCGATCAGGCTGAAAGGCAATATATCCGCCAGAAGCAGTTATTTCAGGAGAAGGTGATTTCAAAACTTGAGTTTGAGCAATCTGAAAATACTTTTTTGACCACAAGGGCCGATTATGATGCAGCCACTCAATCGATAAAGAGCGGACAGGCTTCTGTGGCAAGTGCAAGGGCCAGTTTACAGCGTGCCGATAAAGACCTTGGCAGAACCAGTGTTTATGCACCTATGAGTGGGATTGTTTCTTTGCTCAACGTTAAAAAAGGTGAAAGGGTAGTGGGTAATTCCATGATGGCCGGTACCGAGATGTTGCGCATTGCAGACATGCGGGTTATTGAAGTAAGGGTTGATGTGGGTGAAAATGATATTCCCAAAGTAACAATCGGTGACACAGCCCTCGTTGAAGTAGATGCTTACAACAAGCGTAAGTTCAAAGGAATTGTTACGCAGATCTCCAGTACCAGCAGGGGAACTGGTGGCACAGTGATGACTACATCTACGGATGCCACAAACTATGAAGTAAGAATAAGGCTTATACCCGAATCTTATGCAGACCTCCTAAATCCTGCAAACTCAAAAAGTTTTCCATTTAGGCCCGGGATGAGTGCAAACGCAGATATCCAAACCAATACACACATCAAAGTCGTTGCTGTACCCATCAATGCGGTAACTACAAGAGACAAGTCAGATACGCTTTCGGTTGGTAAAGATGCCCAGGTCAGTAAAAAAGAAGAAAAGAAACCAGAGGGTGAAAGCATTGATGAACCGGCAATAGCGAAGATAGACGAGTTGGAAGAGGTTGTGTTTACATTGCAGAAAGATGGTACCGTTAAAAGGGTAAAAGTGAAATCGGATATACAAGATCTCAACCACATTGAAATTCTTGATGGACTGAAAGAAGGTGATGAAGTGATTGTGGGTCCTTACAGTACAGTAAGTAAAATCCTGCGCAGTGGAATGAAAGTTAAGGTTGTTAAAAAGGAAGAGTTGTTTGAGGTGAAGAAATAATAAATTACTTTCATCAAAGCCGGGTTCATGAAGATTGGAGTGATAGGCAGCGGTAGCTGGGGAACTGCATTGGTTAAAATAATAACTGATAATGGGTATGATGTAATCTGGTGTGTACGTTCTGAAAAAACAGCTGTACATGTGAAGGAGCGGCATCATAATCCCAAATACCTCAGCTCTGTATATTTTGCACCTGATCATTTAACCGTTACAACAGATGTCTCTGAGGTCTATGCAAATGCTGAATGGGTTGTATTGGCAGTACCTTCGGCATTTGTATCAGGCTATATCAATACCTACCTGGAAAAAGCAATCAATGGTCTGCGCATAATCTCTGCAGTAAAAGGGATGGTGCCGGAAGAAATCAAATTGTTGAATCAATACCTTGAGGAAAATAAGCGATTTCAGCCTGCACACTACGTAACTGTTATGGGGCCTTGTCACGCAGAAGAAGTGGCTGCGGAAAAACTATCTTACCTGACTTTTGCCGGCAAAGACGCTGATTTGGTTCAGCAGGTGGCGGCTGTATTTCACAACGATTATGTCAATACCGTTACAAGTTCAGATGTCAATGGTGTGCAATATGCAGCAATTCTCAAAAATATCTATGCAGTAGGTATAGGGATTGCACACGGTCTGGGTTACGGGGATAATTTTCAAAGTGTTTTTGTTGCCAATGCCGCAGGAGAGATGACCCGTTTTTTGTCTGCAATTAGCGGTGACAGCATTGGGCAGATCGACTATTCCGCTTCAGTTTATCTGGGTGATTTGCTGGTGACTTGTTATTCACTTTTCAGCAGGAACAGGTCTTTTGGCAATATGATAGGAAAGGGTTACAGTGTGGAAGCAACTAAACTTACCATGCAAATGGTTGCTGAGGGTTACCCTGCAGCCAGGAGCATATTTAAACTAAATAATATGGCCGGAGCTGATATGCCTGTGGCTGATACAGTTTACAGGATTCTGTGGGAAGGTATGGATCCTACCATTGCTTTTAGAAGCCTAGAGGGGAAGCTCTACTGATCATTTTGAAGTAGAAAAAGATCACTTGCAATGCCATCTGCAAGAAACTTACCGGTTTCACTCAGTTTCCATCCTGTTGTGGTTGTGATAACATTGCCGCTCAACAGGTGTTTAGCTAAATTCTTTTCAACCTGATCCATTTTCTCTGTTCCCCAGTTGAGGGTGAGTTTTTCCTTGCTGATACCCTTTGATGACCTTAGGGATGTCATAATGTATTCATTTAAGGCATCAACAGGGCTAAGTTTTTCTGATGTAAATGTTCTTGTTCCGGATTCTATGTTCCGGATATATTCAACATTATGAGCCACATTCCAGCTTCTGGTATTGGATGTAAATGAGTGGGCAGATGGACCAACACCCAGATATGGGATTCCATCCCAATAAGCACTGTTATGCCTGCTTTCTTTACCAGGCTGTGCAAAATTGGATATTTCGTAATGGTGGTACCCGGCAGCATTGGTGATTTCAAGAAGTTTTTGAAATTGCGATGCCTGTTCATCAGTATTTACTTGTTCTTTTTTCCCTGCTGATATGAGGTGATATAAAGCAGTACCTTCTTCTACTGTTAATGCGTAGCATGAGAGATGTGGAATGCGAAGTTCAACAGCCTTTTGCACATCTTTTATCCAGTCAGCTATTGGTTGTCCGGGTGTGCCATAAATCAGGTCTATACTGAAATTATCAAATCCAGTATTCCTAATCAATTCAATGCATTCGAGAGATTGACTTGCGTTGTGTGCCCTATTCATCCATTGCAGGTATTGCTGGTCAAAAGACTGGATGCCAATACTAAACCTGTTTATGCCAATTGTTTTCCATGCTACTGCTTTTTCTGCTGTAATGTCGTCTGGATTTGCTTCCAAGGTTATTTCAGATGATGTCCCTGCATCATAATGTTTACTGATAGTGTTCAGTATTTTACCAATATCTGCAACTGGCAGGATTGAAGGCGTTCCACCCCCAAAATATATGGTTTCAATCACATCAGGATACTCCGCTTTCCGGAGTACTAACTCACTGCAAATGGCGTCAATCATTGGAGTTATGGCAGATAAGCCCGTGGAAAAATGAAAATTACAGTAATGACATGCTTTCCTGCAAAATGGAATATGGATGTAAATGCCTGCCATGTGTATGCTTTCGATGAAGGGGTGTAGCTTTGTAAAGTGCAAAGTTCCGCAATCAAAACCATATTGTTGTTTTTAATGCTGTCTGGATTGTTCAAACTGTCTGGTCAGGATAAACACAGGTTGATTTTTTATGATGAGGCAGGCAAGCATTTGCTTCCTCCTGATTCTATGGAATTGAAAACGATTTTTTCAAGTGACAGCGCCAGCAGGAATTATCTTTTCAGTGAGGTTATTCCGGGATTGATGAAATTGGGATACCTGGCTGTGTCAGTTGACAGTCTTCAAAGCAGCAGAGATACTACATTTGCATGGGTGTTTTTAGGTCAACAATATAGCTGGGGTAAAATAGTAGAAGATAGCATCATTAGGGCAATAGACCTGTCAGGTAACATTCGGAATCTATTAAAACCTGGTGGTAAACTTTCTCCAGAGTCATTCTTGGTGGTAAAAGAGCAATTGCTTGATCAGTTTGAAGATTCGGGATATCCATTTGCCCGTTTCAGATTTGATTCAGGTTTTTTCGCACTGAACAGCTGGTATGCAAAGATCAGGGTTGAACCTGGACCTTTTTACCATATAGAAAAGCTTATCAATGACGGAAAGTTAAAGATTAGGCAATCATTTCTTGAGCAATATATTGGAATTTACAGCGGGGATATTTTCAGTAGGATAAAATTGGAAAGTATTTCCGGGAGGCTAAAAAAACTGGGATACCTGAAAGAATCCAGAGCCTGGGACCTTTCATTCCTGGGAACTGGTGCCACCGTCAACCTGCATCTGGATCCTGAAAAAAGCAGTAGGTTTAATCTGCTGGCTGGACTGATGCCTTCCAGTCAGCAGCTTGGTGGTAGGTTGATGCTTACTGGTGAAGCAGATCTCGAACTCAGGAATGTCTTTAATGCAGGTGAATCTCTCATGATTCGTTGGCAGCAAATACAGGTGCAGTCGCCCCGCCTACTGGTGTATTTTGAAAAGCCATATTTGCTTAAAACACCCATGGGCTTCGATTTCAGATTTAACCTGTTGAAAAAAGATTCCTCATTCCTGACCATTGATACCAGGATGGGTATGGTGAATGAAATCAATAAAAGCAGCAAGGTCAAGTTATTTCTGCAGCAATTTTCCAGCGTGTTGATAAATCCGGACACAATGCGGGTAAAATCATTCAAACTACTTCCCCTTTTTCTTGATGTCCGCACAACCTTTTTTGGTATTGAAATGGCTCATGATGCTTTGGATGATTTTGAAAAAAATAGAAAGGGGGGGCGATGGCAATTTGACTTGGCAGGCGGACTAAGACGAGTCATAAGAAATGAAGACATTCTTTCGCTAGAAAAAGATGCTTCAGGCAATGCATTTGATTTTGGGAGATTGTATGATACTTTACAGGAAAGAACAGCTCAGTTTAAAT
>Ga0079302_1000220_pt1 | contig 14154 bp, 14 predicted proteins | sample Wag4_2014_7_16_FD_75102 | JGI IMG/M metagenome (GOLD analysis project Ga0079302, IMG submission 75102) | Fresh water mixed with fracking chemicals microbial communities from Ohio, USA - Utica-2 Time Series FC 2014_7_16 | ecosystem: Engineered > Industrial production > Chemical products > Input... | reverse complement strand
CATTGAATGAACAATAAAATTTTACTTTTTACAACACTGCTTGCCAGGTTGGCAAGTTTCAGATTTGCAGCATGATTTTCCCGCTTCGCACTTACCACAGTCAGCACAATTCGCAGCATGCTTTTCACATGTGCCGTTGTCACAGCAGGCCATTTTATCGGAATCTTTAGCTGGACTGGATACTGCCTTTCGCTCGTATTGGCAACATCCATGTAATTTGCTGTAAACATCATTGGGGGCTGTAAAATCCTGTGTATCATAACCTGCAGCGGCAATAGCTTCCTGAATCTTGGAAGCCGATGTTTTTTTCATCCTGTAGTTCACCTGAAGTTCATGTGTTGTTTCACTCCAGTTTGCCTTAGTGGCACCAGCTTTAAGGGCAGCTGTTTCAATAACTTTTTTACACATACCACAATTACCCCAAACCTTGATGGTTTCAGATTGCTGCGCCAATAGACTATTTGATATGAAAGAAAATAAAAGGAAAAGAATGAAAGATTGAAAAGTTTTCATGAATAAATTTTGAATGTGACAATAAAAAGGAAGAAAAATTCCTACTTGCTATGCACATTAATCTTAAATCCGGAAAACCTGATACTTCAAATACAAGGGAGGACTGCCCAAAACCTGGTCAGAAACTTTAATAACATCAAATTCCTGCCGGAGTATTGGGATCCTTATCGGGCACCCTAAATTTTCCTCAAATATGGAAGCAGGTGGATTCAATGCTGATATTGAAGCTGATGGAAATGCTTCAGCATCTGATTTGATTACAATTATATCGTCATGGCAGCATGATTTACTTTTCATGCCACAATACGAACAACCTTCATGGCTATCCTGACCAATGGTAACCGAAGCAAGATCACCCATACAATAATGTACCTGCAAAACAGTACCCGCTTGGGTAACAATATGCATGCACAAAAGGAGTATGGTTAATATCTTTTTCACTCTATAAAGTTACAACTAAGCGATTTTATTTGACATGAAATTTGGAATTTTAACAATTTTAAGCCTGTTTAATTGACAAAATTCCAAAAAATACCGAGCCTGAATACCATTCCGGGATTCGGATAAAATGGTGCTACTACATTATTCTTTTTAAATCCAAAACCATAAGCCCTTGTAGCTGTATTGAGATTCTCCAACCGCACATAAGCTGTAAAACTCCTGATTCTGAAATTAAAGTATGCTGTAACGTCAGGTCTGTTTTGAACGTAAAACAAATTCTGATAAAAAAACTGTCCATTTACCGGTGAATAGTCATCTGCATAATAGGCAGTATAGTACCTTAAGTCAAGCCCCGAAGCCATTACAAGATTCCTGAATGGTTTTCCTTCATAAGCCAGCCTGGTTCTCACATAACCTCTTGGCAAATTGATCGGAACATCCCCAATGGCTTCCTGTAAGTAAAGGTCAAGGTACCATTTCCATTTTTTGCCCAGCGATGTCTCCTTGCTCAATCCGGCTCTGGCAAAATTGAACAATGGTGCATACTGATCAACTGTTTTAAAGTCCTTGAAATACGTGTAGTTTGACTGCAGAAAATATTCGAAGCTCAATTTAGCCTTCAATGCCGAAATATACAGGGAACCGGATAATGCTGTTACATTCTCATTGTTGAACTGCTTTGTTTTTTCAATTGGGAATCCTGTTTTGTATACCTGTAAATAGGATGGAGACCTGTTTATATTCTGGAAACCAATTTCCAGGGTACCAATCCTCCTGCCAAGTGAACGCTGCAACCTGGCCTGTGCAGCATAGTTGCCTAAATCCCGCCCAGCCGAATAAAACTCTCCATACAGCAGCATATCCCATTTCTTGTTGCGTGTGGTATTCCTATACTCCCCATGCACCATGATATTGAGAAACCGATCCTTAATTGTATCGGAAACGGAACTGAAATTCATCAATGTAGCTCCTGCTTTGAAAAACTGAAGTAAGTTCTTTGAATCGGGAAATTGAATAACTGAAAAATCATTTCGCACTACATTCCACTGATTTTTGAAATCCAGTGTATCGGGTACTGCAGCAAAATCATAGTTGGTTTTGTAAAAATCAGATGCCCCGGCAGCCTGAACATCGAGAAATCTGTACAAATAACTGGATATATGTGCCGTATGTTCAAAGCTTAGTTTAGGCAGAAAAAACCTTATGACAGAGGAGTCGGTTTTTACAGAATCTTTTTTACCAAAATCATACCGCTGTCTGAATAAAGCATGTTTATCCACATACCGGTTGCCTGTGCCTAGTTTGACATTGAAAAAATTTCTTGATGAAAGACTTGTTGAGGCAAGCTGGGTGGGGATGTTAAACCTGTCGTTATAGGCAGGATTCTCGTTTACGAGTAAATCCGGATCAACAATTCCACCATTTTCTGAAGATTGCAAAGCATTGTTGATGAGTATCACATAAGCGTGATAACGTTGATTCTCTGATGTAAAATCTGAATTAAATCGGATATTATTGTGGTTGGTATTTTGAGAATTGAATGTACCCGGAGCATTGTACAACCTGTAATGAAAGACAAAATTCCAGTTAGGCCTTATGTTCTGGGTATGCAAAACGCTGATATGCTGTTCAACCTGACTACCCACAAGGTAACCAAGTTCCGTATAAGGCTTTGTTGTGTTCATGAATCGCGTGTCTGCGATTGTGAAAGCAAATGGATCAAGCGCATGGAAACCTGCATCCCAACCCGGCTTGCGTAGCGGGGAATAAAGAAGTGACCTGATAGCATTACCATAATGTCCAATCTGAATCATTTCTGGTTTAACCGGCATTCGCCTGAAATAGTCACTTATTGAAGAGTCAAAACCACTATAGCGAGCAGTATCAAGGTAGCGAAACCGGACATTCACTGAATCATCTGCAAATTTTCTTTTTTCAAAACTAAGCGAATCACTTCCACCGCCACCAGACCTGCCTCCTCCTCCACCAGAGAAACGGGAACCCATTCCTTGAACGCTTTTCATCATTCCCCGCTGAGCCTGTGCCGCAGTTAAAAAACCAGAACACAACAATAAAAAAACGACTTTGCGTAAATTAATGAGGTGCATCACAATTTTTCAATAAGGTTTTTGAAGACTGCTGTCAATTTTGGAGCAGCAGCATTGGCAGCATCCAGCACTTCCTGGTGGGTAATAATATTCTCCTCATCCCTGATACCCAGATCTGTTATAACACTGATAGCAAACACTTTCATACCACAATGAACTGCCGCAATCACTTCCTGAACCGTACTCATACCAACAGCGTCAGCGCCAAGGTTGTATATCAGTTTATACTCCGCCCTTGTTTCAAATGTGGGTCCTGTTACGCCATAATAAACACCCTGCTTCAGTTCAATCCCTAGTTCAGTAGCAATTGCCTTACCCAATCTGATATGGTCGGTTGCATAAGGCTCACTCATATCAGGAAAGCGCGGACCCAGATCGTCCAGGTTTTTACCCAAAAGGGGATTGACAATGCCAAAACTGATATGATCCCGGATGACCATCAGATCTCCAACTTTAAAAGATGGATTAACTCCGCCTGCGGCATTAGATAGCAATAAATCTTTCACCCCCAAAAGCCTAAGTACCCTGATGGGGAAAACAACTTCAACTGGCGAGTACCCTTCGTAATAATGAAACCTGCCGGCCATCACAACAACGTTTCTGGTTCCCATTTTCCCCAATATCAGTTTACCGTCATGTCCCTCAACTGTTGAAACGGGGAAATTGGGTATATCACCGTAGGGTATCACCTTGTCAACAACAACATGGTCTGTGAATCCACCCAGTCCACTTCCCAAAACAACACCAATCTCAAACGGCAGTGCACAAATACTCCTGATGTATGCACAAGCTTCGCGGATTCTGCTCAATTCATCCATCTTAAAAATTTGCCCAAAGATACATTCTTTCCCAATCAGGGAAATGATGTTCTAATATTCAGAATAGGGCTTGGCCTTGAGAAACAAGGTTACATTCTTACTTACCGTTTTTTCATACTCTTTTTTAGCAGACAGGGCTTTCCATTGTGGATCATCTCTGAATGCGAGCCAATGCGCATCACGGTCTTTCATACTCTCGAAACTTGTCATATACATCAGGTTTGGCGTTGTTGGTCCGCTGATCACCTCTGCATAAAAAACAGGATTGAAATTCAATCTTGAAAAAATATCAATTTCTCCGCCTTCGTTAAACATCTCAACTTTTTTCCAGTATTTAGTTTCAGAAGCACTTTCATAACTCCGCAACTCATACACTTTATCCTCAACACTACCAGAAAGTTTAATCTGTAGTAAAGCAGGTGCGAGCCTGAATCCTTCCATGATGTAATTGACAATTCTGTCAAAGGCCGGCGCTTCACTGGTTGCATTTAAATATGCCTGTCCTTTTTCCAAAACCAATTTATCGGAAAACATTGCTTTATTGATAACAGGAATCTCATTCAGGCTCTTATATGGAACCAGCACATAGAGTTTTTTCACTTTTGATGTATCATTGGAGCGGCCCGTAAAAACCCCGATATTGTTTATCCCTTTGCTATGCAGGTACGGAATGTATGCAGCAGACAGAAATTCGTCTATCACAGCTTCCTGTGCTGCAGTTTTGTACTCATAAACTTTCAATTCAAAAAAGTTCTTTCCCTTAATTTTTTTGGATTGTGCCTGTGCAAGTGTTGCGAAGGATACTAGGACAAGAAATAATAAATTTTTCATATCGTTTTTAGTTATATCAAATGTATTCAATTTTTACCTTTGTTTAGATGCCTTTAAAAGATTATTACCTGTTGCTTAATGTAAAACCCGGAGCTGACATAATTTCCATAAAGAGAGCATTCCGAAAGCTTGCCCATACATACCACCCAGACAAAACCGGGCTAAACAGTTTCAACCACGACTATTACACAGAACTACAGGAGGCATACAGCACTTTAACTGATCCTGAGAAAAGAGAAGCATATCATTACCACCGATGGCTGGAAAAAGCAACCGGGAACCAATTGGATAACGCTTTGTCTGCAGTTGATATCCTGAAATTATTCCTTCAGGTAGAAAAAAACATTTCACAATCCAATCAATTTAATATTGATACCTTCCGCATGGGGCGGCAACTCATTTCTCTTTTTTCCACCGCAAGACTTCGTATCATATCAGGTGAACAGGACCCGCAGCTTGTAAGTTCGGTCAACAAAATCGCCCTTTCACTTGCAGCGATGGTCAATGTATCTGACATAAACTTACTGGCAGACCACCTGGAAAAGAATTTGCCTGACTGGAACAAATATGAAAAAGACTGGCAAGATCTTATCAGAAAAAAGAAATATAAAAACAAAATCAACAGTCTAAGGGTGCCTGTTTCATTTGCTATCGCCTTATTACTGTGTATTTTATTTTACATTTTGCTGCAATAAATACCCCTAATTTTTAACCTTGCTGCTTTTCATTAACTTCGCAGCATGCATTATGTTACAGTTGAGAACCTGGGTAAGTCGTATGGCATTAAACCTCTTTTTTCCAATTTAACCTTTCATATCAATGAAGGTGAGAAGATCGCTTTAATTGCCCGAAATGGCTCAGGCAAATCAACCATGTTGAAAATTCTTTCGGGAAAAGAGACTGCAGACGAAGGAAAAGTTTGGATCAATAAAGATGTGAATACGGTTTTGTTTGAGCAGGATCCTTTATTCAGTGAGCGCTCAAGTATATTGGACAATATATTCGCACACAATCACCCCGTGATCAATGCAATTAAGAAGTATGAGGCCGCTGAAGACTCGAACAATGCAGAAAAAATCGCAGAGGCCTTGTCTGAGATGGACGACTACAATGCCTGGGATTTTGATTCCAAGGTTAAACAGATCCTGAGTAAACTGAACATTCATAACCTCGATCAACTGGTGGGCAGCCTTAGCGGTGGACAGAAAAAAAGGGTGGCACTGGCCAGAACCCTTATTGACATTGGCTTCAACAACAACCACTGTCTCTTGATCATGGATGAGCCAACAAACCACCTGGATGTTGAAATGGTAGAATGGTTGGAACATTACCTGGAAAAAGAAAACATCACCCTTCTGTTGGTTTCTCACGACCGCTATTTTCTTGATACCGTATGTACTGAAATCTGGGAACTCGATAACAGTAAAATATATGTTTACAAGGGAGATTACCAGAATTATGTTGAGAAAAAGGCTGCACGGATAGAAAGTGAATTGGCTACCATCGACAAAGCAAAAAATACTTTTAGAAAGGAACTGGAATGGATGCGTAAGCAACCAAAGGCAAGAACAACAAAATCCAAAAGCCGTCAGGACAATTTTTATGAAATCGAAAAAGTAGCAAAAAGAAAAATAGAAGACAAGCAAGTTGATCTGCAAATGAAAATGAGCAGACTCGGTGGAAAAATCGCGGAACTTAAGAAGGTTTATAAAAGCTTTGGTGACAAAGTGATTCTATCAGGATTTGATTATACTTTTAAAAAAGGCGAAAGGGTTGGTATTATCGGCAAAAACGGTGCCGGTAAATCAACATTTGTAAATATTCTTCAGGGACTTGAGCAACCAGACAGTGGCAAAATAAATATTGGTGATACCATAATCTTTGGGAACTACTCCCAAAAAGGGCTTGAAATAAAACAAGACCTTCGTGTAATTGAATTTGTAAAGAATATTGCGGAGAATTTTCCACTGGCCAACGGTGCAACCCTGAGTGCAGCTCAGTTTCTTGAATTATTCCTGTTCACACCAGACCAACAATACAGTTACATTAGCAAATTAAGTGGAGGGGAAAAGAGAAGGTTACACCTACTTAGCATACTCTTCAAGAATCCCAATTTCCTCATACTGGATGAACCTACCAATGACCTGGATTTGCCTACCCTCTCCGTGCTTGAAAACTTTCTGATGGATTTCCCGGGATGTCTTATCATCGTCAGCCATGACAGGTATTTCATGGACAGAATTGTTGACCACCTTTTTGTTTTTGAAGGTAATGGCGAAATCCGTGATTTCCCCGGAAATTATGCAGAATACAGATTGGAACAATCCGACAAAAATGTTGATCCTGAGAAAATCAAAGCTCAGATGATTGTAAACAAGGAAGAACCGAAAGAAAAAGAACAATCCATCAGCAAACGGAAACCAAGTTTCAATGAAAAGCGGGAATATGAAACCCTTGAAAAAGAAATTGCTGCTTTGAATGATGAGAAAAATTCACTTTCAACCAAACTCTCCAATCCTGACCTTGAATATCAAGAAATTGAAAAAATCTCAAACCGATTTACTGAAATAGGCAACCAAATTGATGCCAAGGAAATGAGGTGGCTCGAGTTGAGTGAACTATTCTGACTCAACCCTATAAGCTGCACGTGCCAACCTGTCGTTTATGGCCAATCCTACGCCCTCATCTGGAAAAGGTTCTGTTATGATGATATCCAGCTCAAGTGAATCTAATTCGCGCATGGCATTAAATAAATTGGATGCAGCTTCATCAAGTTTTCCCTCCTTGGAAAGGACAATATTTTTTTGAACACCAACCAGATATGTTTGAGTAAATGACAACACACCAATCTTTTGACCTTCAAATTTGCCCAGTAACTGATTAATGTCACCACAGCAAAGTGGTGTACGGGTAGCGTAATGACTTTTCAGTTGTCCGGGTGCAGAGGGTGCTGAATGAGACAGTGAAATCTTAACTTTTACCTGTGAATAGCTTCTGATTTGTTCGGCTGTCACAGTGCCCAACCTGTGTATGACGGCAGTATCATTTTCAAATCCGATTATAGTTGACTCGAGTCCAACGCTGCATGTCCCGCCATCCAGGATATAAGGGATTTTTCCTCCCAGTCCATCCAAAACATGGGTGGCTGAAACTGGACTAACATACCCTGAAGGATTGGCACTCGGAGCAGCAAGGGGGAAATCCAATTTCTCCAGTAAGCCTAAAGTGAGAGGATGTTCAGGAATTCTGACTGCAACCCTATCATTACCTGCAGTAATAATTTCAGGTACCAGTGATGATTTAGGTAACAGGTAAGTTAAAGGACCGGGCGAAAACTGACTCATCAACTTAAAGCCAATCTCAGGTATACCAGCTACAAACTTTTCAATACGCTCCGGACTTGCTGCATGCAAAATAAGTGGATTGAACTGTGGCCGCTGTTTGACAGCATAAATTTTAGCCACTGCAATTGGATTTAACCCATTTGCAGCCAGTCCATACACAGTCTCCGTAGGAATACCGACAAGTTCCCCCTGTTCAAGCCAATATTGAGCCTCTTCTAAATCTGAACCAATTTTTGTTTTAAACATAAAAAAATGTCCCGGTATAAACCAGGACAAATTTACTATTCTTTAAAGTACATTAAACATTGGATATTTCCTGCTCCTCAGGTTGTTTGCGAATCGAGAATGTTATTTTCTGTTGCTCCTTATCCAGATCTGCAACCATAACATCTCCTGACTTGATGTTCATGCTGAGAATTTCTTCTGCAAGTGGGTCTTCGAGGTATTTCTGAATGGCCCTGTGGAGCGGACGTGCACCGAATTGCTGATCATACCCTTTTTCTGCAATGAAGTCCTTAGCCTCTGAAGTTAATTCAAGGCTAAACCCAAGCGTTGCCAAACGCTTCATTACACCCTTCATGAGAATATCGATAATCTCAAAAATATGTTCCTTCTCAAGGGAATTGAATATGATTACATCATCTACCCTATTCAGGAATTCAGGCGAGAAAGTTCTTTTCAACGCTTTTTCAATCACAGCCTTGTTTGCTTCTTCAGCGTTTGCCTGACGGGCACTTGTTGCAAAGCCTACGCCTTCGCCAAAATCTTTCAATTGACGAACGCCAATATTGGAGGTCATGATGATAAGGGTATTTTTGAAATCAACCTTGCGGCCAAGTCCATCTGTTAATTGCCCGTCATCAAGAACCTGCAACAGGATGTTATAAATATCCGGATGTGCTTTTTCAATTTCATCCAACAGAATAACAGAGTAAGGCTTTCTCCTGACCTTTTCTGTAAGCTGTCCACCTTCTTCATACCCAACATAACCCGGAGGGGCCCCTATCAGTCTGCTCACAGTGAATTTCTCCATGTATTCACTCATGTCAATTCGGATGAGCGAATCTTCTGAGTCAAACATATGCCTCGACAAGGCTCTGGCCAATTCTGTTTTACCTACACCCGTTGGACCTAGAAATATAAAAGTACCGATAGGTTTTTTAGGATCCTTCAGTCCAACCCTGTTGCGTTGAATGGCTTTTACAACCTTTCCTATGGCTTCATCCTGACCAACCACCATGCCTTTCATGTCAACAGACATGTTCCGCAGCTTTTCAGTCTCTGCCTGAACCATACGTTTTACAGGGATACCCGTCATCATACTCACAACTTCAGCTATGTCTTCTTCGGAAATGGGATAGCGCCTGTGCTTGGATTCTTCTTCCCACTTATTTTTTGCAGCTTCGAGCTCTTCCTGAAGTTTCTTTTCCGTATCCCTCAAACTTGCAGCTTCTTCAAATCGCTGACTTTTAACGACACGGTTTTTTTCGAGCTTGATGTCTTCAATTTTCTTTTCCAGCTCAATGATATCGTCAGGTACATTGATGTTTTTGAGGTGTACACGCGCGCCCACTTCATCCAACACATCAATGGCTTTATCTGGCAGCAACCTGTCTGTCATGTACCTGTCGCTTAACTTCACACAAGCGTCGATGGCATCCTGGGCATAATCCACATTGTGGTATTCTTCATATCTGGATTTGATATTATTCAGAATCTGTATAGTTTCTTCCACTGAAGGCGGCTCTACAAGCACTTTCTGGAAACGCCTGTCGAGTGCCCCATCTTTTTCTATGTGCATGCGATATTCGTCCAATGTAGAGGCACCAATACACTGAAGCTCACCCCTTGACAAAGCAGGCTTGAAAATGTTGGACGCATCCAGGGACCCGCTTGCACCACCGGCACCAACGATTGTGTGAATTTCATCGATGAAAAGGATAACGTCACGGTTTTTTTCAAGTTCCGTCATGATAGCCTTCATCCGCTCTTCAAACTGTCCGCGGTATTTTGTTCCTGCAACCAAAGCTGCCAGATCCAGGGAAACAACCCTTTTATCAAACAACACGCGCGAAACTTTCCGCTGTACAATACGCAAGGCAAGTCCTTCAACAATAGCAGTTTTACCAACGCCAGGCTCGCCAATCAGGATAGGATTATTCTTTTTCCTTCTCGAAAGTATTTGTGAAACGCGTTCAATCTCTGCTTCTCTTCCAACTATCGGATCAAGAGAGCCCGATTCAGCCAGTTTGGTAATATCCCTGCCAAAATTATCCAAAACAGGCGTTTTACTTTTGCCTCCAGCTTGTGCAGTTTTAGCTTTTTGTTGGGTACTTTTTTTCTCTTCATCAAACTCTTCCTCAGGTTCATCAGAGAATTCGCTTTTTACATCGTTGCTTCTTACTACTCCAAGTTCATTGCGAAATAGATCGTAATCCACTTCAAATTGATTCAGAATCTGAGTGGCTATATTCTCTTTGTTTTTTAAAATGGAGAGCAAGAGGTGTTCAGTTTCAACCATGGGACTTTTCAGCGCCTTGGCTTCCAATACGGTGACGCGGATAACTTTTTCTGCTTGTCTTGTTAACGGCAAGCTGTTGATATTCTGGATATTCTTACCGGATTTATCCTTCACCGCCATTTCCACTTCCTTCCGAAGTTCATATAAGTCCACATTTAGGTTCTGTAATACTTTAAGTGCTGTATTTTCACCTTCCCTGATAACGCCCAAAAGCAAATGTTCGGTGCCGATAAAATCGTTTCCCAACCTAAGTGCTTCTTCCCTGCTGTAGGAGATGATTTCTTTTACCTGTGCTGAAAAATTATTATCCATAGTAGGTAAGATTTACGTGTCTGTACAATAATAATGAATTATTCCCAAACCCAAATGAGGTATATTTGTTCAATTGACCCCATAAATTGATTTACATGTTAAAAGTCAAAATTGATACCAAGGAGATATTTCATGTCATTTGCATAGAAGACACCCTGCTTACTGCTAATATGGCAGAAAAATTGGAAGAATTGGTTGAGCGATTGCAAGCTGATGACGAAAAGAGTCTGGTTATAGACCTCAAAAATGTTGAACAAATAGACATAACAGTTCCTGAAAACTTCATGCTGCTGCACAACAAAACCTACAATGAAAGCAAATCCCTTGTATTCTGCAACGTTAATGCTGCAGTTAAACAGGTAATAGATGCCAAAACAGAGCCAGAGGCCCTTAACATCACGCCAACGGAATCTGAGGCATGGGATATTGTACAGATGGAGGAAATTGAGCGAGAACTTGACATGGATATTTAATTTTTACTGACATGTTCGCAGTCACCATATTAGGAAACAATTCAGCGCTTGCGATGCACGACAGGCATCAAACGGCTCAGGTTGTTATGTGTGATGCATATCATTTTTTGATTGACTGTGGCGAATCAACTCAAAGTCAGATGCAGCGCTACAAGGTTAAAAGATCGAAGATTGATTATATCTTCATTTCACACCTTCATGGAGACCATTTTTTCGGACTACCCGGATTACTCAATACATTCAACCTCTCCAACAGAAAGGAAGACCTCTACATTTTTGGTCCGCCCAGGCTCAAGGAAATTCTCGAACTGATCAAAGAAGCATCAGGTGCAAGCTATGCGTACGAAATTAAATTTCACGAATTATCTGGTGCCGGAACCATTCTTGAACTTGGCCCAGTTTCCGTTTCTTGTTTTCCCGTTTCTCACCGGATACCCTGTTGGGGATTCCGGTTTAATCTTGCAGGCAAACCTTCAAAATTCAGAGATGGTCAGTTAGTGAGGCCAGCCCTACCCTCAACAAGTTATGCCTATTGTGCTGATACTTGTTATGAGGAAAACATCATTGAATACATCAAAGAAGTCAGCCTTATTTACCATGAGTCCACTTACCTGGATGATCAACAAGAAAAAGCGAAAATGCGATTTCATTGCACCAGTTCACAGGCTGCTATGATTGCGGTAAAATCTAAGGTAGGCAGGCTGCTCCTTGGCCACTACAGCAGTAAATACGATGATATCCAACCCTTTGAAACTGAAGCCAGACTGATATTCCGTGAAACCGAAGCCTCCCGGGAAGGAGTGACCTATCTCATAAAATAATTTTATTTTTATCATAAAATAATGCGATTTACTTTAGCGTAACTTTTAGTAGAATCCAGTCTCCTCAAATCAAACAAGATAAATCACAATATATGAGACGGATTATACCCATTTTTGCCTTTATTGTTTTACTCGCTGGATGTCAGAAATCACAGATTGATCAATCATCACCGGAAATAGTTCATGTTACCGATAATAAATTGTCTGCTAAGGCAAATTTGGCGCTTCTGGAATTCGATCTTTCCCACAGCAGCAGAAGGAATAGATTTCCAAACCTGGCCACCGAAAACGGACAAACCCCAATAGATATTCCAAAAGAGACCAGAAAATTCAAATCAACTGATCCAGAAATTCAATACGAATCATTTTCATTAAACGACCACAATATTGAAAACCACGAAGGTGAGTACCTTAAAATCAATGTTTCCGGTGAAAATTATATAACGATCAGAGGAAAACGGTATGATCTGAAGCAATTCCATTTTCACCGATATAGCGAACATGCTATCAGGGGAAAGAAATCTGCAATGGAAGTACACTTTGTTCATGTTGCGGCAGATGGGAAAATTGCTGTTATGGGGGTCATGCTCACTGCAACCAAACGAAACAATGAAAAGATTGCTGTTCTATTTGAAAACTCACCACTCATTCCCGGAGAACACCTGTCAATTGCAAAAAATTTCAATACAAAAGACCTGCTTCCAAAAACATCTGCTGAATATTACAGCTATAGCGGTTCACTCACAACACCAAACCTAGACAATACACCCAATCCTGACGGACTCACCTGGATTGTGTTTAAATCCCCCATTCACATATCAGAAGCCCAATTGCATGCGTATGCTGAGATTTATGAAGAGCTAAATGTACGTTTATTGCAACCCGTTGGAGATCGTACCATATGGGAAAGGGTTGAAAGAGATTAATTTCAGCTCATTTCTTTAGACAGGCTTGAAATAAATTAATTTTGGTCTGTTTAATTAGCTGAAGATGAATACAATAATGGCTTCAAAAACCAGAATTGCCCCCACCCCAAGTGGTTTCCTTCACTTAGGCAACATCTTGTCTTTTGCCATCACAGCCGGTTTGGCCAGAGATATTGGAGCATCGATTCTGTTGAGGATAGATGACTTGGACAGATCAAGGATGCGATTGGAATACCTGCAAGATATTTTCAATACCCTTGATTTTTTGGGTATACCATGGGATACTGGTCCGCGGGATACAGCGGATTTTCTCGAAAACTGGACACAAACCAAACGCCTCGACATATATAAATTGGGATTGCAGGAATTGGCCAATTCAGGACTTGTTTATGCCTGCCGTTGTTCCAGGAAAGACATCAGCAGCCAGATGCCGGAAGATGGCGGTTGCAAATGCAGGGATAAAAAAATACCCCTTGAATCCCCAGGAGTGAATTGGAGATGGCTACCGGAAATGGGGCAACCAATCAGTTACCATGACTTCCTAGTGGGACCAGTAACTAGCCCTATAGCGCAAGAGATCCAGCATTTTGTAGTCAGGAAAAAGGATGGCATGCCCTCCTATCAGTTGGCATCGGTATTGGATGACCATCATTTTGGCGTTGACTTGATTGTAAGGGGTGCCGACCTCCACAACTCCACGTTGATGCAGTTGCATTTGTCTCAGAGCATGCAACAAAGTAATTTTCCTCAAGCACATTTCCTTCACCACGATCTGCTAAGAGACAGTTTAGGCAACAAACTTTCTAAATCAGCAGGGGCAACATCTGTTCATTTTCTCCGGCAACGAGGTATGAGTCCAGCGTACATTTTTGAATTGATTTCATCTATGCTCGATTTACAAAAAAAGGCAAACTCCTGGCAGTCCTTATACACCGCATGGAAAACAGAAAATATTCGTTCACGCAGCCAAAAAAAATGAAAAAAAACCAATTAAATTTTTTTTCATCAAGAAAATTACTATTTTTGCAACCCGAATTTGAATCACT
>Ga0079302_1000218_pt1 | contig 14184 bp, 12 predicted proteins | sample Wag4_2014_7_16_FD_75102 | JGI IMG/M metagenome (GOLD analysis project Ga0079302, IMG submission 75102) | Fresh water mixed with fracking chemicals microbial communities from Ohio, USA - Utica-2 Time Series FC 2014_7_16 | ecosystem: Engineered > Industrial production > Chemical products > Input... | reverse complement strand
TATCAAGAGGCTGTTGCAAGTCAAGTAAAGATTCCAGTTTTCTTAACTAGCTTGGTACAGATTCCGATGTTGCTAAACATGTTTGGCCAGCAACATCACATTGCAATTCTTACTGCGAACTCAGCTTCAATGACTGATGAGTTGCTTGCTCATGCTGGCGTTTCCGATTCGTCCCGATTGACTGTGCAAGGTATGGAAACTTACCCCCACTTCAATGACGTGATTTTGAAGGAACTGGGAACTCTTGATGAAGACAAGATGCGGGCTGAAGCAGTGCAAGCAGCCAAAGATGCAATCAAGCGGGATCCTGCAATTCGGGCATTTATGTTGGAGTGCAGCGACCTGCCTCCGTATAGCAAGGCGATTGAAGAAGCTACTGGCCTACCGGTCTTTGATTGGGCCAATTTCATAACTTATGTGTATAACGCAACCGTTCCCCATGACTATCAGGGAATTTGCTGAAAGACTGTCGTTAGTTAAACCTCAAGGAGATGTTCGTGCGCACAATCGTTGTTGGTGGTGGCGTTGTTGGTGTAACAACTGCTTATTACTTGTTTAAAGAAGGTCACGAAGTTGTTGTCGTCGACAAGGCAACAAAAGTTGGTTCGGAAGCAACTGCGGTGAACGCTGGTTTGATTGCGCCGGGCCATTGCTTTGCGTGGGCTTCACCAGCTGCGCCAAAGATGTTGGTTAAATCTCTATTCGGCGAAAAGACATCGATCCGAGTTAAGCCAACACTTAATCCGAGATTCTTGTGGTGGGGTTTGCAGTTCATGCGCGAGTGCACCACAGAGCGCGCTGCAATAAATACTTTGGCAAAGATGCACTTGTGCGATTACAGCCAAACCAAACTTGATGAAATTGCACTTGCCGAAAACATTGATTACCAGGGCATTGATAAAGGATTGCTTTACTTGTACCGCGATGCTGCTGAGTTAGAACTTGGTATGGGCAAGATGAAACTACTTACTGATAATGGCCAAAAACTTGAGCAACTTGATATGAAGGGTTTAGCTGCAGTTGATCCAGCATTTGGTAACGCCACAGTTCAACTAGCTGGCGCTATTCATGCCCCTAACGATGGCAGTGGAAACTCAGAACTATTCACTCGCAAGCTCACTGAGCTACTAATCAGCAAAGGCGTTGAGTTCAAACTTGGTGTAACTGCAAAATCATTTGTAGCTGATGGCGATCGCATCACTGGACTACAAACAGATCAAGGTCTATTGACTGCTGATAACTACGTGCTTGCCATGGGTGTTTGGAGTCCAAAACTTTCCCGCACAGTTGGACAAGACCTGCCGGTTTATCCAGCTAAGGGTTTCTCGATGACTTTTGACCTAAAAGATAAATCAAAAGCACCAGAACTTGGTGGCGTGGACGAAAAAACTTTAGTTGCTTGGTCACCTATGGGTGATCAGTTGCGCATGTCATCAACTGCGCAGTTCTCCGGCTTTGACGCTTCACACAAACCTGAAGACTTTGCTGCAATTCGCAGCACTGCAAAAGAGCTATGGCCAGATGCTGCTGATTGGGATGGCGGTTCAATGACTGCTGGCCTTCGTCCAATGACACCAGATGGTCCACCAATCATCGGCAAGGGTAAGAAGCACAAAAACTTGTTCTACAACACCGGTCATGGTCACATGGGTTGGACCATGTCCAGCGGTTCTAGTGCTGCAATTGTTGACATCATTGCGGGACGCAAACCAGAAATCGACATGGAAGCATTTGTCGTTCGTACCTACCGTAAGTAGTTGGATATGACGACTGCACTTGTTACAGGTGGCGCAAAAGGAATTGGTCTAGCAATTAGCCAAGAGCTCGTCGCCCTTGGTTGGAATGTTGTCGTCACTGGCCGTGATGCTGCGGCAATCGATACTGCAGTTTCTGGTTTAGCTTCCGGTCCAGGTAAAGCAATAGGCAGAGTTATGGATGTGCGGGATCGCACTTCGATTGATTCGGTAATTACTGATACTCGCAGCGAATTTGGATCTCTTGATTCCTTGATTAACTGTGCTGGAGTAATCATCCGCAACGAATCCGAAGTGCTGAGTGAAGCAGATTGGGAAACAGTTATTGACACCGATCTCAGTGGTGTATTCAAATGCAGTCAAGCAGCCTTCGCTGATTTAGAGAAAGCTAAAGGTGCGACAATCGTTAACGTCGGATCAATTGCTGGCAGTGTTGGTATTGCAGGTCGTGCGGGATACACGGCAGCCAAAGCCGGGCTTGAAGGTTTAACCCGAACTCTTGGTTTGGAGTGGGCTGATCGAGACATTCGAGTAAATGCTGTTGCTCCCGGTTGGACTCGCACTGAAATGGTTGCTGGCGGAATCAAAGATGGTCGGCTCTCCGAAGCTGCTCTCACGTCACGAATTCCACAAAAGCGACTGGCAGAACCAAGCGAGATTGCAAAAGTTGTGTTGTTCTTGATGTCTTCTGACTCTAGTTACATAACTGGACAAACCATCACAGTTGATGGTGGCATCACGATAAACGGCAATACCTAATCACTGATTAGCGAAGTTTAGACAAAGTAACTTCGAGCGCATCAAATACATGTTGCTGGGCGGCGCTTTCAGCATCATCTGGATCATGATTCTTGATTGCTTTCAAAATTGCCGCATGACCCTTAATAGAAAGCTTGGTCTCCTCTTTCGTGTACATCTCCGCAATTCGATGATTGAAGAAATGCTTACTATTACTTCGATTGATTCGCTCTAGGCGAGAGTTTCCGCAAGCTGTGAAAATAGCGGCATGGAACTGATCATTTAAATCCACAATGAGGTCGCGATCATTAGAAGTAATCAGTGAATCCTTATGTGCGCCAATCATTTCAATCTCTTTATAAGCAGCAGTGCCTGCTTTTTGGGCAGCCAGCCGAGCTGCCATTCCTTCCAGGCTGGCACGCACTTCATAAATCTCAACGATTTCTTCACGAGTGTGTTCCCGGACTACGTATCCGCGTTTCGCAGCGACGACCAGTTCTTCAGCTTCAAGAAGTTGCAGGGCCTCTCGAATTGGAGTGCGGGAAGTCTTTAGGCGCTCCGCCAAATCCACTGCGATCAATCTTTCATTCGGGCGGATCTTGCCCTGAATGATCTCATCCCGAAGTAGCGTCAGGGCTTCAAAGGTTAAGGAGCCTTTTGGTGACGAATCAGTCATTTCGAACAGCCCTAATGTTTGAGAAGTTATATCTTCAAGCATAACGGAAGATAGAATTGTGACTACGAAAACTATTGTTATGGATTCCTCACATGAGCTATGAGTTTGATCAAGATCCACAGGTTAAAGAATTTGCATTGCGAGTTCGCAACTTTGTTAATTCCGAAGTTATCCAGCATGAGCCAGAGCTAAATCCGGACTCACACGGTATCAATCCTGACCTTCGCGTTGTGCTGCAAGACAAAGCGCGGGCTGCAAAAGTTTTCGCTCCAACTGCGCCAAAAGAATTTGGTGGCCATGGATTTAACCATGTTGCGCAAGCAGTAATCCTTGAAGAATCAGGAAGAAGTTTGCTTGGCCCAACAGCACTTAACTGCGCGGCTCCCGACGAGGGCAACATTTTGTTGCTTAACAAAATCGCAACGCCCGATCAGCGCGCTAAATACTTAGCTCCTCTTTCGCGCGGTGAAATCAGGTCTTCATTTGCTATGACAGAACCAAGTCCAGGAGCTGGCGCCGATCCAAACTTGCTTTCTACTCGTGCTGAGAAAACTGCGTCTGGTTGGGTTATCAATGGCAATAAGTGGCTAATCACGGGTGCTGATGGTGCTGGGTTCTCAATCGTGATGGCAAAAACTTCTGGTGGCGCAACTATGTTCCTAGTTGATGCCGATAACCCGGGTATGAAAGTAGTACGAAGCCTGGACACATTGGATAGCGCATTTACTGGCGGCCATGGAGTTGTCGACTTTAACAAGTGTGAAGTTTCTGATGATGCGGTGCTTGGCCAAGTTGATGAAGGCTTTGTTAACGCTCAAGTTCGATTAGGTCCAGCGCGCTTAACGCACTGTATGCGTTGGCTTGGTGCAGCGCGTAGAGCGCATGAATCAGCAGTTGACTACGCAGCCAATCGTCCTATGTTTGGTACCGAATTGGCATCGCTAGGCATGGCACAACAAATGATTGCCGACAATGAAATTGATATCGCAGCTTGCCGAGCCCTAATCCACCGCGCTGCTTGGGTTTTAGATCAAGGTCTACCAGCCCGCGCTGAAACTTCAATTGCAAAAACTTTTGTTGCTGAAGCCACCTTTAGAATCGTGGATCGATCAATGCAACTTTGTGGTGCCAAGGGAACTTCGAGTGAACTACCTATCGCTCAAATTTTCCGCGACATCCGACCATTCCGGATTTATGACGGTCCATCCGAAGTTCATCGTTGGTCAATCTCGCGTCGTTCCGTTCGCCATTCACAGGCAGGCAAGTTGCCTGGAGACTGGGCGTGACGCAAGTATCTGATCCGCCCGGATTGCGATTGGTTTCGCTTTCCGCTTGGATGCAAGACAATATCGCCGGCTTTGATGCGAGTAGTGCTTTGCAAGCCACATTGCTAGCAGGCGGTCGCTCTAATATCTCTTACAAACTCACAGATGCAAGTGGTTCAAGTTGGGTATTGCGTAGGCCACCGCTAGGACACATCATGCCATCAGCACATGACATGGGACGAGAATTTCGAGTACTTTCTGGATTAAATAGCGTTTCTTTCCCAACACCATCGACCCGTGGGTACTGCGAAGATGAATCCATTATCGGTGCCAAATTCATGATGATGGATTTTATTGATGGTCGAGTGATTGAATCAGCGCAAACTGCATCAAGTCTTTCCGCAACGCAAGCAGGTGAGATTTCGCAGGAACTTGTCGACACTTTGGCAAGGTTGCATGCGGTTGATCCCGCTGCTGCTGGCTTAGATCAATTAGGAAAACCAGCTGGCTATTTGCAACGTCAAGTAAAACGTTGGGGCGAACAATGGCAAATCACAAAGACTCGTGAACTTCCTGAAATTGAGACGTTGCATTCTTGGCTGGAAACTGCAATTGCAAAAGTCCCAGAATCACTACCGACCTCAATCGTGCACGGTGACTATCGAATCGACAATGTCATTCTGGCTGGCAATAAAAGTCAGATCGTGGCGGTGCTGGATTGGGAAATGTCGACACTTGGTGATCCAATTTCGGACTTGGCAATTTCCTTGGTCTATTGGAGTCAAGCAACTGACACTTTGCGTAAAAAGATCCCAGTCGCAGAAGATGTAACAAGTGGCCTGGGTTTCTGGTCACGCCAAGAAGTCTTGGATCGCTACGTTTCGCAGACTGGCTTAGACATTTCACACTTAGATGAATGTGTCGCACTTGCCTGTTTCAAGCTTGCGGTAATTATGGAATCTATTCATCATCGCAATTTGAGGGGCCAACAACTTGGCGCTGCTGCCGGTGAGCAAAGCACCATGGGTGAGGCAACTGTGGCATTGACAGAACTTGGCTTGGCAGTTACTCGCCAAGGTGCGATCGCAGCTCTAAACACCTAGCCCATCACGGTGCCAGATGAATTCTCATTCAAGGCACGCTTGCGGGAAAAAGTTCCAAGATTTATCTCTTGCTTAGTGTGTTCGGTTCGGTAAATAACCGGATCAACGTCATGATCATGTCCAGCTTCGACTGCGGTAATTAAATCAGCCATTAATCGGCCTGCGGTTGGGGCATTTTTGAATTGATTACCGCTGCTACCAATAGCCATGTAATAACCCGGTAACTCGCTCTTGTCGTAAATCGGAGTCCAGTCTGATGACACGTCATAAACACCAACAACACCGCTGGCACTCGATGGCACCTTAAGGTCAGGCAATCTACGAGCTGCGCGAGTAACTTGGGCATCGAATAGTTCTTGGGTACGGACCATGTTCACATTGTCAGGATCTTCAACCCATTGGAATTCATCACACTCTGGTTCAGTGCCACCTACTAGAAATGCATATCCAGATTCAGGTCGGATGTAAACACCCAGATCTAAGTCGCCAATGATTGGATTTGTATCGAATTGTTCGGGCGCAGCAACATGATGAACCTCTTGTCGCATGGGGCGGACCGAGACTGTGAAGTCTGAACCTACTCCTGCCAAGTCATTGATTCGACTTGCCCAAGGTCCCGCAACATTAACTACGACAGGGCTTTCGATTTGTTCCCCATCACTTAACTCGACGCCACAGATGCGACCATCAGCAGTAATGATCTCGATAACTTCGCGCTTGAATTTAAATTCCACACCAAGACGCATCGCAGCGTTAGCTAAATTAACGGTGGCCAACAATGGATCGTTTACATACCCACCTTCAGGTGTATACATAGCTTCAATAGTTTCGTTAGCATCTTCCCAAAATGCATCATCGTCAATTTTCTTTGGCGGCCAGTATTTTCCAGTATCTATTCCAGGAACAATCTCTTGCATGCGTGCGGCACCAACAACTTCATGTTCAATTCCTACTGCGTTGAATAACTCTTGAGTTAGTGGAATTGAAACCACAGGAACTTTCACCATCATCACGCCGATGTTACGAACTTCAGCGATTACTTCATCTGCGGGAGCATTCAGGTGAGTGCGCCAATTCTTCCAACATTGGAAAGCTTCCCAAGCAAGTGCAACTGCGTCGTAGGTTGAATAGTTAAAACGAATCACAGCGCTTGATGAACTGGTTGAACCGAGGCCCGGCGCTGCAGCTTTGTCGACAACAATTACCGAAAGCCCCTTGCGTGCAAGTTCATATGCAACTGAGGAGCCAATCACTCCGGCACCAATTACTACTGCATCACACTTACTGGTCATTACTTAATCTCCTGAACCTTTGATTCATATTGTTTCAGGAATTCGCAACTAGTGTGACAAAACCGAATATGCACAGATAAATAATGAGCCCAGGAACATGTAGGGTCCAAATGCAATATGAGAAGTTCGCTCTATTCTTTTAGCCGCCAAACCAATCACGGCAACTACTCCAGCCAGTAAGAAGGTAGTGAAAATTGCCATCAGCCATAAGTCTGGGGCAAACCAACCGACTGTTAGGCCCAACGGAAATGCGAACTTCACATCTCCCATACCTAAAGAACCCCGACTAAGTACAAACAGGACACAATAGATGGCAGTTGATCCTGTAGCTACCAGCATGGAAATCTTTAACGGTTCTAGGTCACCAAGACTTAGCCCAATAAGAGTCACAACCTGGGTCACTGCGAACCACGCAACCAAGTAGTTCGGTAACCGGTGCACCTTTAGATCTATCGCCGAAAGCCAAAGCCCAAACCCAGCCAAAACCAGTAACGGCAACAGATTACGCATTCCCAAACGATATTCGATTCGATTTAGAAAGCTGAATAATTATCCACAGCCCTGCCCTAGACTCAAAGGACTTCAACTACTTTCGGGAGATATTGTGAAGATTCTTATCGTTGGCGCAAATGGACTACTGGGATCTGGCGCGGTTGCTGCGCTGTCCAAAGGTAATGAAATCATTCAGGCTTCTCGGAGTGGAGACGTTTCGGTAGATCTAACTGATCCTGCGTCAATTGCTGCGATGTATGAAAAAGTTGGCAAAGTTGATGCTGTTATTTCAGCAACTGGCAAAGTGCCATTCAAGACGCTCTCCGAGTTAACTTTGGCTGATTACCAGTCAGGCATCAATGACAAAGTATTGGGTCAAGTTGAGCTGGTTCGACGGGGTTTGAATTACGTAAATGACAATGGCTCTTTCACTTTGACCACCGGCATTCTAGAACGAGCTGCGATTCCTACTGGTGTTGTTGCTTCGCTATCTAATGGCGCTCTGGAATCTTTTGTTATGGCCGCGGCAATCGAAATGCCACGAGGAATTCGAATCAATGTTGTTAGCCCAAGTGTGTTGGTAGAGGCCACTGGCTACCATCCATACTTCGTTGGCTTTGAACAAGTAACGCTTAAGGCATGTGGCAAGGCTTACGCAAAATCAGTTAACGGCAAGAAGAACGGCCACGTTTACAAAGTTGGCTAGTGAGTAACCGGAATTGCCGATACTCCTGTTGAACCCAAAATCACAAGAAGCTGATTACCATCTGTTTGTTGCACTAGCTCGATAACGCGCTGCGTTGGCCAAGTAAGTTCATTGTCATCGTTGCGTTGCCAAAGAGTTACGTGCGCTCCGGTTGCCTGCTTAAGTGACTCAACGAGGTCTGTGTCGGCTGGACCAACAAGCAGAACTGATTTTGTTGGGACACCAAAAGAAACTTCGACATTCTTTTCATGACGATAAATTTCCCAGTGATAAGCCGCCACAATTCCAGTGCTAATCAAGATTCCAAAAGCAAAGCGCATTTCATTTAAAGTTGCGTTGCCGAGAGTTGAGCTCAAAATCCCATCAAAAATTTGGAACACTACTGTGATCAGCGAAATGACTGCAGCTATGCCACCGACACCAAACAGTAGGAATAAATAGACTCTTCTTACTGGACTTGTTAGTTCCTCATCTGGTGCAGCCTTTGCGAACTTTTGGATTCGATTCCAGAACCGCATCCATACTGGTCCACTGACCAAGATCACTGTTGCAGCACCGATCAAGGTGTTAACAGCATCGTCACCAACAATCACTGTGGAGCTGAAAGCCTCAATAATCGCAACGATAATGATGGCGATGCCGACCGTGCTTGCCACCAAACTAATTGCAGCGACTAAGTATTCGTAGATTCTTTGAGTTTCAGATCTTGAGGATTCAATTGGCAAAAGCGATTTGTGGTACCACCAAGCAAGCAGGCCTACTATGGCGCTGGCTGCCGAAGTTGGCGTTCCATCGAAGTGTTCGGCTAAAACTTGAGTTGCTGGATCACCAATAAACCAGACAAATATTTGATACATCGTGATCGTCAGTGACGTTAATCCAAGGACTAAGCTGCCACCGACACCGGCGATCAATACATATAAAAGCCACATCGCATCATTTGTTTTAGTGTTTGCATTCTTGATCCAGTAGTAAAACCAAAGACCGCCAGAAATTACCAGAATCACAAAGCCATCAAGCGAGTTGTTAGTGGTGGAAACAATTGCTTCTGATTGGGCTCCTGCAAAAATTGGTTGCGAAAGAATCGTGGCAAACAATCCGCTGAGAATCTGGATCAAACCAACGATTGCTGCGATAGCAGTGATAAGTGACCCTACGAAGTACTGAATTCGAAAATCATTCTTTGGAATAACTGAATTTGAAACTCGTAGCACTGCAGCTAGCGCAAGACCCCAGACGATAGCTCGAGCGCTGGTGTATCCAACTGACGAAGCACCATCAACTACGTTGTTAGCGGTGGCAATTGCCGATGATAAGAAAACAAGCAATGAAATGATTGCAGCGAGAGTTGCGAAAAAAGTTGGGACAAATCCTGCTGCATCGTGTGGATTGCTTGCGATGGATTTCCTAAGCCAAAGGATTACCCAAGCCAGCAGTGGGCCACTTACAACAACAAACGCCAGGTTGCTGGCTAGAGAGCTTTGATCTGCGACTACGTCTTGAGAAGCGCCAAGCACTCTTCCAAGAAGTCCGGCAATACCCACGGTAAATGTTATGAAAAGTCCAAGCGTAAACGCATATTGGAAAAATAGTCGAACCGGTTGCGCTGAGGAATTTGTACTCACGCCTTTGTTAGCGACTTTTCGAATCACCAATACAACAATTGCGATCATTAATAGCAGTGGGATGAATGACAGGATGATGGACATTACTTAAACTCTCCGCCACATTGATAAGTTGGCCACGGAATCCCAGCAATCTTCCAACCGCTATCGGACTTGACCAAGCGGAATGCTTGAGATTCGGTGTAGCTCCCACCGAATGGGTCACCACTGGAGTTCTCAATGTTTACTTTTACTGACGCTGAATCCCCGGTGACTGATGCGTCCGAAAGTGATATCCGGATTGAATCTTGAATGTATGCCTGGTCAAAGTCTGCAATTTTGCACTTAGTGTCTTCCGAAAGATATGTAATTGCATTATCGAAATCACGAGCTGTGACTGACTGCAAGTATTGCTGAACAGTTCCTTCTGGAGTAGAGGCGTCTAGTTGCGGCGTATCTTCCTTGACCGCCAAAACCGCAATTAGGGCCACGATTGAAATCGCAGTAACAATAAGTCCGAGTACCCGATTAGCTCTTTGATTGCTCATAATTTCAGGCTACGCCTGCAAGTACCTAAAAGCAATAATGTCGAATTCTTTAACTTGTATTCTTTTCCCAAGAGATTGAGGAAAAATGTCGACTGACCCGTTGCTTACGCCTTACACGATTAAGAACCTGACGTTACGTAATCGCATTGTAAGTACCTCACATGAACCTTCCTATAGTGAAGATGGATTGCCAAAAGACAGATACCGCGCATATCACGTTGCGAAAGCTAAAGGCGGAGTTGGCCTAACCATGATTGGTGGCAGCTCGATCGTCAGTCGGGAAAGCGCGCCAGCATTTGGAAACCTGCAACTTTGGAAAGACGAAGCCGAACATTGGTTGCGTTTGCTAACTGATGAAGTGCATGATCACGGCGCTGCCGTAATGATTCAACTGACTCACCTTGGACATCGCAGCAGCAGCTACTCGGGTGATTGGCTACCAACAGTTTCAGTTAGCGCAGTTCGGGAACGCGCGCATCGTTCTTTCACTAAAGAAGCCGAAGGGTGGGATCTCGATCGAATCAAGAGCGACTATGTCCTGGCAGCACAGCGCTGTGTCTCAGCAGGCATGGACGGCATCGACTTAATGATTCATGGTCACTATCTGGATTCCTTTATGACTCCGTTCTGGAATCATCGCACTGATGAATATGGTGGTTCGCACGAAAATCGAATGCGATATCCCCTCGAGGTGATCAAAGCTATTCGGGCCGCTGTGCCGGAAGACTTCATAATCAGTGCTCGCATGAGTTTCGATGAGCTACGGGAAAACGGATTGGGACCAGGAGAGCTCCTTACCGTTGCGCAAGACATTATTGATGGTGGCATTGATGTGATCAGTGCGTTGGGTGGCTCTATCGATTCAGACGCTCGCTTAACTCGAATGATTCCAATCATGGGTATGGCTTCCGCACCTCATTTAGAACTAATTGGCGAGATCAAACAGAAACTAAACGTCCCTGTTATGCATGCCGGAAAGATTGCGGACGTACCAACCGCTCGCTATGCAATCGAAGCAGGAATTCTTGACCTAGTGGGAATGACGAGAGCCCTAATTGCGGATCCATACCTACCAACAAAGATCGCCAATAAGACAGAAGATCAAATTCGACCTTGTGTTGGCGCCAGTATGTGCATCGATGGAATTTACACTGCAGGCGCTGCATTTTGCATTCACAATCCTTCAACGGGACGTGAATTGGAATTACCACAGGAAGTTGAACCAGCCGCAAAGCTAAAGAAAGTTTCTGTAGTTGGCGGCGGCCCAGGTGGATTAGAAGCGGCGCGAACTTTGGCAGAAAAGGGTCACAATGTGACTTTGTTTGAAGCCAACGATTCATTGGGCGGCCAAGTTAACCTTGCGATTCGCTCCCCTCGTCGCCGTGACCTGCAAGGCATCATCGATTGGAGAACTCAAGAACTAAAGCGCCTCGGTGTAACCGTGAAATTAAACAGTTACGTTAGTGGATCAGATCTTGCTGAAGCAGGATTCGATGTCATCGTGGTTGCTACCGGTGGCATGCCAAAGGCCCTGGAAATTTCTGGAGCTCAATATGTTGTTGAAAGCTGGGATGTGATTTCTGGATCAAAGCGATTGTCGGGTGATGTGTTGGTTTATGACGATCATGGCGGCAACCAAGCCTTGGATTTAGCTGAGAACTTAGCAAGCGCTGGCGCAAAAGTTGAATTTGTAACTCCTGAGCGCACCATGTCAACGGATGTTGGTGGCATGGTTGCATCGGCTTACTTCAAATCACTTTCAGAACTGGGCGTTAAGTTCACAATCCTGCGGGAGTTAAAGCGGATTGAAAAGAACGCTGATGGCACCTTCACCGCTTTTATTGGCATGGAAGATGAAAAGTGGGAAGAGCCTCGAATAGTTAATGCAGTAGTTGCAGAAACTGGCACAGATGCGGTTTCCGATGTTTACGATGAGTTGGTTTCACTTTCAAGCAATGGTGGCGAGGTCCTAATCGAGGCATTAATTAACGGACAGTCCCAGACTTCAGTTAGAAATCCTGATGGAAAGTTTCAGTTGTTTCGCATTGGTGATGCCATCACGAGCAGAGGAATTCATTCCGCAATTTTGGATGCATCCCGAGTTAGTCGTGGGATTTAAGTAAAGTCTGCGGATTCCCTGAAAGTCGCTTATTTTTAAGAGTATGAAGCGAAGCTTGATTCCCCTGTTTATTGTTGGTTCACTCTTATTAGCCGGCTGCGCTAGCGCAGGTGAGTCAGCAAGTAGCGTCGCTTCATCTAGTGAAACTCCATCACCTTCAGCTAGTCCAACACCAACCGAAACTTTTGATCCAGTTTCGCTGCCTGCCTTAATGCAAACCGAAATAGTTGGCAGTGACCTTGTTATTGGCGATGCAATTGGAAGCACAGCGAAATACACCAGACATCCAGTCACATACAAAGCAAATGAATTCACAATTTCAGGAATCATGAATATTCCAAAGGGTGAAGGACCATTTCCAACTTTAGTTTTGGGACACGGTTACATCGATACAGATATCTATACATCTGGTCGTGGTTTGAAGCGCGAACAGGATTACCTAGCAAATCGAGGTTACATGGTTTTACATACTGACTACCGAAATCATGCAGGCAGCGATGACGATCCTAATAACGATACAAATCTGCGCCTTGGTTACACAATTGATGTCATCGCTGCGGCTCGTGCATTGCGCACTTCAGGTTTGCCACAAGTTGATACTGCGAAGATTGGTTACCTAGGTCGTTCAATGGGTGGTGGCATCGGTTACAACGTTGCAACCGTTGCGCCCAATGAATTTGATGCAATCATCTTGTATGCACCTGTGAGTGCAGACTACGTCGATAACTTCAACAAATGGGGACGAAATATGCCCGCGGTAGGAAATCCAATAATCGAAAGATTTGGCAGCCCTGAAGATACCCCGAAGTTCTGGGCCGGAATTTCAGCTGAGAACTATTTCGAGAGGATTGAGGATCCAATACTGATACATCATGGAACGAATGATCAGATCTGCAAAATAGCTTGGTCAGAGCGGGCTGTTGCCCAAATGGAATCGTTAAACAAAGACGTCACGTTTCAAATTTATGAAGGTGAGCAACATGCCTTTGAACCACAATGGGAGTTATCAATGCAGCGCTCAGTGGAGTTCTTCGAGCAGAATCTCTGATTCGGGCTTTAGCAAAACTGTATTTACTCTGCTCGCCGAGTCGATGCCTGCGCATCAACCGGCGAGCCACCTCAGGGAACCGTCGCTTCGCTCCTCCCAAATCTGAGGATTGGCTCTGAAAATGGAAAACAATTTTCAGAGCCACCTGTCAGATTTGAACTGACGGCCTACGCATTACGAGTGCGTTGCTCTACCCCTGAGCTAAGGTGGCGTGCTGCGTAAGCAACTTTGTCATTCTAATGGAACTTTATAGTTTGGCTTTTCGATCTAAAGCCTTTAAGCCTTCACGCTTTGCCAAGGGAGTTAGTTCTGGATGTTCTTTAACAAACTTCTTTACGGCCTTTGCGTCTACGTATGAATAGCTGCGCAATGCCCAACCAATCGCTTTGGCAATGAAAAATTCTGTTTCTTTGGCTTGGATTTCACAAAATCTGAACAACAATTTGGCATCCGTTTTGCTACCAAGGGTCAATTGGTGAATCAATGCGGAACGAACCATCCAAATGTTTTTGTTCACTATCCACTTTTCCATCTCAGACTTGAGTTCTGGATTCGTAGACACTACAACTTCAATTGATTTACGGACAGAATCCACGGTGTCCCACCAAGATTTATTCTTAATAAACCATGGCGCATCACGCTTTACATAGCTAGGTGAAAGCCGCTTTGCATTCTTAGCCAATAGGTCACATGCAATGTATTGAAACTCACGTTCGCGCTGGGCCCAGAGCTCTTTACATAGTTCAATTAATTCTTGTTCTGAAAGATTCTTGGATTGCCCCATTAAGTCCTTGGCTAATTCACGTCGCAAAGGGGTCTTGATGCCAAGGAATTCAAAC
>Ga0079302_1000216_pt1 | contig 14218 bp, 11 predicted proteins | sample Wag4_2014_7_16_FD_75102 | JGI IMG/M metagenome (GOLD analysis project Ga0079302, IMG submission 75102) | Fresh water mixed with fracking chemicals microbial communities from Ohio, USA - Utica-2 Time Series FC 2014_7_16 | ecosystem: Engineered > Industrial production > Chemical products > Input... | reverse complement strand
CCGGTGGCCGTGACCGGCTGGCACATGCTGCTCGGCGGGCTGCCGCTGCTGCTGCTGGCCGAATGGCCGGTGCGGGCCGGCGCGGGCTGGCTGCCCGACTGGACAGGCGGCGAATGGGCCCTGATGGCCTACGCCACCCTGCTCGGCAGCGCCGTGGCCTACGGGCTGTTCTTCTGGTTCGCCAGCAGCGGTGACCTCACTGGCTTCACCGCACTCACCTTCCTCACACCCGTGTTCGCCCTGCTCTGCGGCGTGCTCTGGCTTGACGAGCAGCTGCGACCGCTGCAGTGGCTCGGGGCGGGGCTGGCGCTTGGATCGGTGCTGCTGATCAATCGCCGCGCCCAGCTCTGGCAGCCCGCCCCGGTCCAACCCCATGGGCAGGAGCAACCGTGATGCGCGTGCTTGTGGTCAGCACACCGGTCGGAACCCTGGGCAGCGGCCGCGGCGGTGGGGTGGAACTGACGGCGACGGCCCTGGTGGCCGGGCTGCTGGAGCGCGGCCATCTGCTCACGGTGCTGGCCGGGGAGGGCTCGCGCCTGCCCTCCGGCTGCGCCGCCGCCAGCCTGTGGTGCGAACGCGGCAGCGACCAGCCGAGCTGGCAGCACCGCCCCCGCGAGGCGGCGGTGGAGCTGCCGGCCGATGCCCTGCTGGCACGGCTCTGGCGACGGGCCCTGGGCGAGCAGGCGCACTTCGACGTGATCCTGAACCTCGGCTACGACTGGCTGCCCCTCTGGCTGACGCCCCACACGGCCACCCCCCTGGTGCACCTGGTGAGCATGGGTTCGGTGGCGACGGCGATCGATGCGGTGATCGCTGAAGTCGATCGGAGCCATCCCGGCCACCTGGCCTTCCACACCGCCGCCCAGGCGGCGGATTTCAACCTCAGCACCAGCCCGGTGCTGCTGGGCAACGGCTTTGCGCTGGAGCGCTACCACGTTCAGGAGCAGCCCCAGGCCCTGCTGGGCTGGGCCGGCCGCATCGCCCCGGAGAAGGGTCTGGAGGATGCGGCGCTGGTCGCCGCCCGGATCGGGCTGCCCCTGGCGGTGTGGGGCCTGGAGGAAGACCCCGCCTACGCCCGCCGCGTCGAGGCAGCCGTGCCCGCCGGCACCCTGCAATGGCGGGGCTTCCTGCCCACCGAGCAGCTCCAGGCCGAACTCGGCCATTGCGCCGTGCTGCTCAACACGCCCAAGTGGAATGAGGCCTTCGGCAATGTGGTGGTGGAGGCCATGGCCTGTGGCGTGCCGGTGGCCGCCTATGCCCGTGGCGGTCCGGCAGAGCTGGTTCAGGAGGGCCGCACCGGCGCCCTCGCCAGCCCCGACGACCTGGATGCCCTGACGGCAGCCGTGCGCCGCGCCCTGGCCGTGCCGCGGTCGCAATGCCGGAGCTGGGTGGACGAGCACTGTTCCCAGCAGGCGTTCGCCGGCCGGATCGAGACCTGGCTGGAGTCGGTGATCGAAGCCTGGACACGGGGCCGATAACGTCAGGCCCCGCCCCCGGGATGCCCGTGTCGACCCGATCCGTCCCGCCCCGGAGCCCAGAGCCGACCAGCACCGCTGTCCCTGCCAGCCAGACCCGGCTTGTGAGCTGGACTGCCCTGGTTCTGGGGCTGCTGCTCTTCGTCTGGCAGCTGGGCGACACCGGTCTGGTCGATGAGACACCACCGCTGTTCGCCGCCTCGGCCCGGGCGATGGCCGAAACGGGGGACTGGCTGATCCCACGGGTGAACGGGCTACCGCGGTACGACAAGCCACCCCTGGTCTACTGGGGGATGGGTCTGATCTACAGCCTGCCTGGCCATGAGCGCTGGGATCCGCTTGGCACCTGGGCGGCCCGGCTCCCCTCGGCCCTGGCCTGCGTGGCGGTGATGCTGGCCCTGGCGCGCACTCTGCTGCGCTGGCCTCAGGCCCGGAGAAACCCCGCCCTGACGGCGCTCAGCGCCGCCCTGGCCTTTGCCCTGTCGCCCCTGGTGCTGCTCTGGGGCCGGATCGCGGTCAGCGACGCCCTGTTCAGCGGCTGCCTGGCGATCGGCCTGCTGCTGCTCTGGAGCAGTTACGCCAACGCGGGGCGACGCTGGTGGGCGGGCTGGTGCCTGCTGGCCCTGGCGATGCTCACCAAGGGGCCGGTGGCCCTGCTGCTGGCTGGTCTCACCCTGGCGGGCTTCGGCTGGCTGCAGCGCGACTGGCGCGGCCTGATCCGCCGGTTGCGCCCGCTGCGAGGGGCGGTGCTGACCGGGTTGCTGGCACTGCCCTGGTACGGCCTCGCCCTGCAGCGGGAGGGGGAGGCCTTCTGGCGCAGCTTCTTCGGGTACCACAACCTGCAGCGGTTCACGGCTGTGGTGAACAACCATCAGGCTCCCTGGTGGTTCTTCGGCCTGATGCTGCTGCTGGCCAGCCTGCCGGCGACGCCGCTGCTGATCCTTGGGCTGACCCGCGGTCTGCGGGGGGAGCCCCTGCCGGCGGCGCTGTCGCTGCAGCGGTTCGCCGCCTGCTGGCTGATGGCCGTGCTGCTGTTCTTCAGCCTGGCGGCCACCAAATTGCCCAGCTACTGGCTCCCCGCCACGCCGGCAGCGGGGCTGTTGGTGGCCCTGGCTGCTCAACGGGGAGCCTGGCTGGCCTGGCGGCTGATGCTGGTGCTGGCCGCGCTGCTGGCGGCCGGCCTGGCGGCTGCTCCCCTGTGGGTGCCAGCGATCGTCACCCCCGAGATGCCCTCCCTGCCGGCAGAGCTGCTGGCGAGCGGACGCCTGCCTTGGGCAGCCGGCTGCTTTGCCCTGGCTGCCGCAGCCGGGCTCAGCGGCTGGCGGCGCGGCACCCCAGTGAGTCTTGTGGCCCTGCAGTTGCCGCTGGTGGCGTTCGTGCCCCTGGTGCTGCTGCCCCTGGCGGAGCTCGGCGATCGACTGCGCGCCGAGCCGGTGCGCCAGCTCGCCGCCACGGCCCGGCATCACCTGGTCGACGCGGCAGCGAGAACGTCCCCCCCTGCGGCCCCGACCCCGCTGGCGATGGTGGGGATGCTGAAGCCTTCACTGCATTTCTACAGCCGCCAGGTGGTTCTGTTTGAGGAGGCCGGCCCTGCCGGACTGCTGAACCTGGCGGAGCGGCTGGCCACCGAACGGCGCCAGGGCCAGCAGCCGACCCCCGCCAGGGGCACCAGCCTGCTCCTGGTGATCGATACCGCCACGGCCGCCCTGCCCCACTGGCGCGGTCTCACTCCTCGGATCCTCGATCAGGCCGGCATCTACCAACTCTGGCGGCTTGAGCGCGACCAGCTGGAGCGACGGGCGATCATCCTGCGTGCGGCCGGGTTGGACGCCACCTGGCGGGCCCCAAGGCCTGAGCGCTACTGAAGGGACCCCGTCTCGGCCAGCTCCCGCCGCCGGCAAAAGCTGCAGTGGCCCCAGCGGGCCATCTCACCGGCTGGGGCAGGGCTGCCGCAGCGGGGACAGGTGGCCAGGCCATGCACGTCCACCCTGCAGGGATGGCGCGCCCAATCACTGCGACTCTCCTCACCGGCCAGCCGCGCCAAAGGGCCTGAATGGTGCTGCTCCACCCGCAGATCCCGCACGGCGAACCCCGCAGCCCGCACGGCGGCGAGGAGCTGGTGGCGGTGGTATTGCAGGGCGAGCAGCCAGGGGCCGGGCGACGCACCGACGGTGAGCAGGGAGCCCTGCAACCGCAGCGGTCGGCAGTGGGGAGCGAGCTGGGGGCCCGCCAGGGTCGGCCAGCGCTGCCAGAGCGCTGCCAGATGCCCCTCCTGCCGCCACTGGGCCTGAAGAGCCTGCAGGCATTGATCCACCGCCGTGGCGGGGGGGCGATCCGCCGGGGCCAGCACAGCCGTGAGGCCACGCCGCTGCTCCCGCCAGCCGTCAGGGACCCAGGCTTGCCGCCAGCCCTGGGGCGACTGGCGGCGGGACCCGGTTGACGACATCGGCAAGCGCTTCGAGGGGATTGAGCGGACCCGCGGCTGACGGCCGGCCGGGTGGGCGGCTGCTGATCCGAGTGTTGACTGCAGCTGATCAGCAGCCCAGATCATGATTAGCTTGCCAGCATCGCCCGGGCCACCAGCTGGCCGCCAGTGGCCCCCAATCCCGCAAGAGCGACAACGTCCATGGGCTTCTTTGAACGCCTCAGCCGCCTGTTCCGCGCCAACGCCAACGCGGTGATCAGCAGCATGGAGGATCCCTCCAAGATCCTCGACCAGTCGGTCGATGACATGCAACGCGACCTGGTGAAACTGCGCCAGGCCGTGGCCACCGCCATCGCCAGCCAGAAGCGGATCCAGAACCAGGCCGAACAGGCCGAAAGCCAGTCCAAGACCTGGTACGAGCGCGCCGAACTGGCCCTGAAAAAGGGGGAAGAGGATCTGGCGCGCGAGGCGCTCACCCGCCGGAAGACTTATCAGGACACCGCCACGGCCCTGAACACCCAGCTGCAGACCCAGTCGAGCCAGGTGGATCAGCTCAAGAAGAGCCTGCTGCAGCTGGAGAGCAAGATCTCCGAAGCCAAGACCAAGAAGGACATGCTCAAGGCCCGCGCCCAGGCGGCCCAGGCCCAGGAGCAGCTGCAGAGCGCCGTGACCGGCCTGGGCACCGACAACGCCATGGCGGCCTTCGAGCGCATGGAGGAGAAGGTGCAGTCGCTGGAAGCCCGTAGCCAGGCCGCCGCCGAGCTGGCCGGCGCCGACCTCGAGAGCCAGTTCGCCGCTCTTCAGAGCAGCGATGTGGATGACGAACTGGCGGCGCTGCGCAGCCGGCTGGAGAGCAATCAGCTGGCCCCCAATCAGGAGCCGATCGCCCTGCCTGCCGATGGCGGGCCCACTCCGCAGCTGGAGCCGGTGCAGGTGGCCGAAGTGGATGCGGAACTGGAGGACCTCAAGCGCTCGATCGACAAGCTCTGAGCTGTGGATCCGGAGCAGCCGGCCGCCTCAGCCAGCTGCTCCATACAATCGGCTCAACTCCCCAGCAGTCGCAGTGTCTGTCGTCCAGCTCACCGATGCCAACTTCGAATCCGAGGTGCTGGAGGCGGCCACAGCGGTGCTCGTGGATGTCTGGGCCCAGTGGTGCGGCCCCTGCCGACTGATGGCGCCGTTGATGGACTGGGCCGCAACCGAATATGCGGGGCGCCTGGCCGTGGGCAAGCTGGAGGCCGACCCCAATCCCGCCAGTCGCGATCGGTTGGCGGTGCAGGGACTGCCCACCCTCGTGCTGTTCCGCGCCGGTGAGGAGCTGGCCCGTCATGAGGGCGCCATGGCCCAGCCCCAGCTGAAGGCCTTCCTGGATGCCCATCTCTGAGCGGCTCTCCCGCCTGGGCAGCGGTGTCTTTGCCCGCAACGACCGCCGCAAGGCTGCGTACAGCCGCCTTGCGGCGGACCGGGCCTCGGGCCTGCCCCCCCTGCTCGATCTCTCCCTGGGCTCCACCGACCTGCAGCCTCCACCGGCGGCGATCGCGGCAATGGTGGAGCGGATCGGCAGACCGGAGAGCGCTGCCTACTGCCTGCACGCCGCGACCGAACCGCTGCGCCGCTGCGTGGCCGCCTGGGCCGGCCGCCGCTTTGGAGCAGCCGTGGATCCGGAAACGGAAGTGCTGCTGCTGGTGGGCTCCCAGGAAGGCACGGCCCATCTGCCCCTGGCAGTGCTCAACCCCGGCGACGGTGCCCTGCTGCTCGATCCCTATTACCCGTCGCACATCGGCGGCTTGCATCTGGCCTCCGCCAGGCCCCAGCTGCTGCCCCTGGATCCGGCGGCAGGCTGGCGGCCTGACTTCGAGCGGATCACCGCCCAGCAATGGAATCAGCTGCGGCTGATGGTGCTGGGGTTCCCCCACAACCCGACCGCCACCACCGGCGATCAGACCTGGCTTGATGCGGCGGTGGAGAAGGCCCTGGCCCACGGTCTCGTGCTGGCCCACGACAACCCTTACGTAGACCTGGCCCTCGACGGCGAGGCGCCGGCCCTGCTGCGCAATCCGGCCTGGCGCGCCTGCGGCATCGAATTCTTCTCGCTCTCCAAGAGCTGGTGCCTGGGGGGCTTCCGCCTGGCCTTCGCGATCGGCGCCGAATGGCTGATCACGGCCCTGCGCCAGCTCAAGGGGGTGGTGGATTTCAACCAGTCCCTGGCTCTGCAGGCCGGGGCGATTGCGGCGATCGAGCAGGCGCCCGAGTGGCCCGCCGAGTTGCGAACGGTCTACCGCCGCCGCCGCGATCGCATGGCTGCTGCCCTGGAAACCGCCGGCTGGCCGGTGCGGCTCCCCTCCATGGCTCTTTACCTGTGGCTGCAGCTGCCTCCTCAGGCCCGCGGCCACGACTCCGAAAGCTTCTGTGCCGCCCTGTTGGAAGCCACCGGTGTGGCCCTCACGCCCGGCAATGGCTTCGGACCCGGCGGCGAGGGCTGGGCACGGCTGGCTCTGGTTCATCCCGATGCAGAACTGGACGCGGGAGCAGCAAGGATCAGGGCCTGGCTGGCTCAGCAGTGATCCGGCCCGAGCCACCGCCGCGCCCCTGGCGCCTGCGCCGGCTGCGGGTGTGTGGCAGCACCGAACGTGAACTGGACAGCTGGTTGACCACGCTCGCCCTCGCCGAGCGGAGCGATCCGGCTGCCACCCTGCCCCTGGCCGTGCGGGCCGAGCGGCAGCGCCATGGCCATGGCCAGCAAGGACGGATCTGGCAGGCCCCGCAGGGTGGGGTCTGGCTGAGCGCCGCCCTGCCCTGGCCCGCCGCCGACGGAGCCGCCCTCGGACTGGCGGTGGCGGTCGGTCTGGCGCTGCAGCTGGAGGACCTGGGCCTTCAACCGCGGCTCAAGTGGCCCAATGACCTGCTGGTGAGGGGACGCAAACTGGCTGGGCTGCTGCCGCGGTTGCGGCTGCGGGGCGACCGGGTGCGCTGGGCCCGGGTGGGCATCGGCCTCAATGGGGTGAATCGGGTGCCGGCCGGTGCCATCAGCCTGGCTGCGGCGCTGACGGTCCCCGGGCAGCGCCGCCTCCCGGTCTGGCATCCTCAGGCCTGTCCGCGGCGACTGGAGCAGCGGGTGCTGGCCGCGCTCAACTGGGCGATGGCCAGCTCTCACCGGCCGGAGTGGGTACGCCTGCTGGCCGAGCAACGGCTGTGGCGGCCTGCCGGCGGATTCGAACTGGCCGGCTGCACCTGGCAGATCGATGGCCTGGATCTGGATGGAGCCTTGCGCCTGCGGCGGGGAACCCAGAGCTGCCGGGTGCAGCGCCACTTCTGAACGGCGCCAGTTGCCTAAACTCGCCCTGGCCTGATTTGTCCAGCCTCCCCCGCCCGCATGGCTCCGCGCCCATCGATCGGATCCGTCCCGGGCAAGCCCCGCAGCCAGCAGCGATCAGGGGCGAGCGTTGGCGCTTCTCTGCTGTCGGCACTGGCCCTGGGCCTGGCGTCAACGCCGATGCTGGTGGCGCTGGCTGCCGGTGAAGGCGGCGAGGTCGCCGCTCCCCAGGCTCCAGCGCCACCGCCTCTGCCCACTCCCCCAACCGGCCCCGCCGTCGGCCAGTCACCAGCTGAGCCCCTGCCCCAGCCGCAGCCCCTGCGCCCACCAGCCGGGGATCTGCCAGCGCGGACGCTTCGCCCCGATCAACCCGGCTCAGGGTTCGATCAAGCGCTCGATCAACTGGAACGCGAAGGCGCCATCACGCCCTCGGAACGGAAACGGGGAGGCTTCAGCGGCGCGAAGGTGGCCCCGAGCCAGCAACCCGCCTTCGCTGAAGCCTGCCAACAAGGCGCCATCAGCGCCCGCGAATGTGCCGGTGGTGTCGTGGTGCAGTTCCGTGGCCGCAACCAGGGGCAGAGCGACACGCTCAACGCCCAGGACCTGCTGGAGGGCCACGGCCCCGCCGCGGAGGGCCTCGGGAGCTCGCCATGGGGGCCGTCGACGGCGCTCGGCACCCCCAGCGGCGCTCCGCTCACCACACCCCTCACCGTGCCGGTCTCAGCTCTGTTGGCAGGGGAGGGCGGCAGCTTCAGCCTGGCCGGCGTGTTCGGCCGCACCCCCAGGCCGGCTCCGACCAACGGCAATGGCAACCGCCGCCTGCTGTTTCCTCTGATCGGCTCGGCGGTCACCTCCAGCGAGTTCGGCTACCGGTTGCACCCGGTGCTCGGCAGCTGGCTGATGCATGCCGGCAAGGATCTGGCGGCACCGGAGGGAACACCTGTGGTGGCCGCTCTCTCGGGCCGGGTGGTGAGCAGCGGACTGGCAGGCGGCTACGGCCTGGCGATCGAGATCGAACACGACAATCCCCGGCGTCGCACTCTCTACGGCCACCTGAGCGAGCTGTATGTGAAAGCAGGCGAACGGGTGCGGCAGGGCGAAGTGATCGGACGTGTGGGCAGCACCGGCCTCAGCACCGGGCCCCATCTGCACTTCGAGCTGCGGCTGCCTGGCGAGGGAGGCTGGGTAGCCGTCGACCCCGGTGATCTCGACCCGGGCAACGCTGCGGCAGGCAGCGATGCGATCGCCGCGCTGATGGGTGAGCTGCTGCAACGTCTGGAGCGGCCCAAGGCCCCCCTGCAGGCCCGCGCCGGCGCCACCGCACCGCGCCGGGAGCCGGCGCTCAGCAAGCCCTGACCGATTGCTCAGCCAGTGATGCGCCCATCGCGGAACTGCACCACCTGTTCGGCCCGGGCGGCCACATCATCCTCATGGGTCACCATCACCAGGGTGATGCCGCTGCGGTGCAGCTCATCAAAGATGGCCAGCACCTCTTCGGTGGTGCGTGAATCGAGCGCGCCGGTGGGCTCATCCGCCAGCAGCAGCGCCGGCTGGTTGATGATGGCCCTGGCGATCGCCACCCGTTGCTGCTGACCTCCGGAAAGCTGGTTCGGCCGGTTGGACAGGCGTTGTCCAAGCCCGACCCGCTCCAGTGCCGCCACGGCCCGCTGCCGACGCTCCCCGTGGGGCACACCCGCATAGACCATCGGCAACATCACATTCTCCAGCGCACTCAGCTGGGGCAACAGATGAAACTGCTGAAACACAAAACCAAGCTGCCGGTTGCGCAGATCTGCTAGGGCGTCGTCATCCAGGCTCTCGACCGGGATGCCGTTGAGCCGGTAACTGCCACCGCTGGGGCGATCGAGGCAACCGAGGATGTTCATGGCCGTGCTCTTGCCGGAACCGGAGGCGCCCATGACGGCCAGGTAGTCACCCCGCTGGACGCACAGGTCGAGGCCATCGAGGGCCCGCACTTCAGCATCGCCGCTGCCGTAGACCTTCTCAACGCCGATCAGTTCGGCGACGGGGGCGACATCGGCGAGCGCCATCAGCCGAGCGCGGCCTGCAGCATCGGCGTGCCGGTGACAGCCTGACTGGCCCAGGTGAACAACGGACTGGAGAGAATGCCGCCAACAGCCGTGACGATCACACAGCCCACCAGGCCCGCCCGCAGCGCCGGCAGACCGGGCAGCGACCAGGTGGGGGCCGGATAGGCCTTCACCACATCGGAGGCCTCCTGGGGCTCCTTCACCACCATCATCTTGATCACCGAGATGTAGTAGTAGATGGACACAACAGACGTGATCAGGCCCACCACCACCAGCAGATACTGGCCATCGGCCCAGCCAGCGAAGAAGAGATAGATCTTGCCGAAGAAGCCCAGCATCGGCGGAATGCCACCCAGCGAGAGCAGGCAGAGGCTGAGGCCCAGGGTGATCAGCGGATCCTTCTGGTACAGACCGGCGTAATCACTGATGCGGTCTGAACCGGTGCGCAGCGAAAACAGGATGATGCAGGCGAACGCCCCCAGATTCATGAACAGGTAGGCGGCCATGTAGAGCACCATGGCGGCATAGCCATCCTCGGTGCCGCATACCAGGCCGATCATCACGAAGCCGGCCTGGCCGATCGAGCTGTAGGCCAGCATGCGCTTCATCGAGGTCTGGGCCAGGGCCACGACGTTGCCCAGCACCATGCTCAGCACCGCCAGCACCGTGAACAGCAGCTTCCACTGGCTGTCGAAGCTGTCGAAGCAGCCCACCAGGATGCGCAGAGCCAAGGCGAAACCAGCCGCCTTCGACCCCACCGACAGGAAGGCCACCACGGGGGTGGGCGATCCTTCGTAGACATCAGGAGTCCACTGGTGGAAGGGAACGGCGGCGATCTTGAAAGCCACCGTCGCCAGCACGAACACCAGGGACAGGGCGGCGATCGGACTGGCACTGCTCTGCAGGGCAAGGCCAACGGCCTCCAGGCTGGTGCCCCCACCGGTGAGGCCGTACAGGAGGGAGGCGCCGTAGAGAAACACCGCCGCGGCGGCGGAGCCCACCAGCAGATACTTGAGTGCCGCCTCGGAACTGCGGGCGTCACGCTTCATGTAACCCGACAGCAGATAACTGGCCACCGAGAGGGTTTCCAGAGACACGAAGATGCTCACCAGATCGGTGGCGCCGCACAGCACCATCGCCCCGAGGGTGGCGGCCAGCAGGATCGCCGCGTACTCGCCCACCGGCGTGCCGCTGCGCTCCACGTAACGCCAGCTGAGCATCAGGGTGATCAGAGTGGAGGCTGCCACCACGGCGCGGAAGGCGATCGCCAGGTTGTCGGCCAGAAAGCTGCCCAGAAAGCTGGGGGCCAGGGCGGGATCGTTCCACTGCAGGGCGAGCAGCAGCAGGGCACCCCCCAGGCCGGCGTAACTGAACGGGGGCACCCAGCGGCTGGCCGCCTTCTCACCGGCCAGGTCCACCAGCAGGCAGGCCAGCAGGGCGATCAGCACCGCCCCTTCCGGAGCGATGGCGGCGGCGTTGAGCTGGGAGGCCAGGGAGGCAACCCCTGCACCGCCGCTGATGGCCTCAATCGCGGGATTCGCTGCGACGGTCGCCCCCAAGGTCGCCGCCGGGGTTGCCGCGCTGAGGAGAGCGCCAGGCAGGAGCGTCGCCAGGAACGGCGCCAGGAGCGTCACAGCGGATCTCAGGCCGGGTTTGCTGATGCCGACTGTAGCGGCGCTGTTCGCACCGCTCTGGACGGCGGTGCGATAAAGAGGGAAGCGGTCGTCCACCTGCCTGTGGGTCACACCCTGGTCATCGTCGAGAGCCCCACGAAGGCCCGCACCATCCGCGGCTTCCTTCCGAAGGACTTCAAGGTGGAAGCCTCCATGGGGCACGTGCGCGACCTGCCCAACAACGCCAGCGAGATCCCCGCGGCCCACAAGGGCGAGAAGTGGGCCAACCTCGGCGTGAACACCGCCAACAACTTCGAGCCCCTCTACGTGGTGCCGAAGGACAAGAAAAAGGTGGTGAAGGAGCTCAAGGACGCCCTCAAGGGTGCTGACCAGCTGCTGCTGGCCACGGACGAAGACCGGGAAGGGGAGAGCATCAGCTGGCACCTGCTGCAGCTGCTGAGCCCCAAGGTGCCGGTGAAGCGGATGGTGTTCCACGAGATCACCAAGGAGGCCATCGGCCGGGCCCTGGAGCAGACCCGCGAGCTCGACATGGAGCTGGTGCACGCCCAGGAGACCCGCCGCATCCTCGACCGGCTGGTGGGCTACACCCTCTCGCCGCTGCTGTGGAAGAAGGTGGCGTGGGGGCTGAGCGCCGGCCGCGTGCAGTCGGTGGCGGTGCGCCTGCTCGTGCAGCGCGAGCGGGCCCGCCGGGCCTTCAAAAGTGGCAGCTACTGGGACCTCAAGGCCCGGCTGGAGCAGGGCGGCAGTGGCTTTGAGGCCAAGCTCAGCCAGCTGGGCGGTGTGAAGATCGCCGGTGGCTCCGATTTCGATGAAACCACCGGCGCCCTCAAGGCCGGCAGCAAGGTGCGCCTGCTGGCCGAAGCCGAGGCGCGAGCACTGCGCGAAGCGGTGCTCGCCGCCCCCTGGACCGTGGCGGCGGTGGAGGAGAAGCCCACGGTGCGCAAGCCGGTGGCCCCCTTCACCACCAGCACCCTGCAGCAGGAGGCCAACCGCAAGCTGCGCCTTTCGGCCCGCGAAACCATGCGCACGGCCCAGGGCCTCTACGAGCGCGGTTTCATCACCTACATGCGCACCGACTCGGTGCACCTGAGCGAGCAGGCGATCAGTGCCGCCCGCAGCTGCGTGGGCGCCAAGTACGGCCAGGAGTACCTCAGCCCCAGCCCGCGCCAGTTCTCCACCAAGGCCCGCAATGCCCAGGAGGCCCACGAGGCGATCCGTCCGGCGGGAGAGAGCTTCCGTGACCCCTCAGCCACCGGCCTCGATGGCCGCGATCTGGCGCTGTATGAGCTGATCTGGAAGCGCACGGTGGCCTCCCAGATGGCCGACGCCAGGCTCACGATGCTGAGCGTCGATCTGGAGGTGGATGGCGGCGAGCTGGGGCTGGCCAGCTTCCGGGCCAGCGGCAAGCGCATTGATTTTCCCGGCTTCTTCCGCGCCTACGTGGAGGGCTCCGACGACCCCGACGCGGCGCTGGAGGGTCAGGAGGTGTTGCTGCCGGCCCTCAGGAGCGGCGATCAGCCCGGCTGCCAGGAGGTGGAGGCCCTCGGTCACCAGACCCAGCCCCCCGCCCGCTACAGCGAGGCGGCCCTGGTGAAGATGCTGGAGAAGGAGGGCATCGGCCGCCCCTCCACCTATGCCTCGATCATCGGCACGATCGTCGACCGGGGCTACGCCACCCTGGCGGGCAACGCCCTCACCCCCAGCTTCACGGCCTTTGCGGTGACGGCCCTGCTGGAGGAGCACTTCCCGGACCTGGTGGACACCAGCTTCACCGCCCGGATGGAGCACACCCTCGATGAGATCTCCCACGGTCAGGTGCAATGGCTGCCCTACCTGGAGAGTTTCTACAAGGGGGACAAGGGTCTGGAAGCCCAGGTGGCCCAGCGGGAGGGCGACATCGACCCCGGCGCCTCGCGCACCGTGGAGCTGGAGGGGCTGCCCTGCGTGGTGCGCATCGGCCGCTTCGGTGCCTATCTGGAGACCAAGCGCGTGGCCGACGACGGCAGCGAAGAGCTGCTCAAGGCCACCCTGCCCCAGGAGATCACGCCCGCCGACCTCGATGCCGAGAAGGCGGAACTGATCCTCAAGCAGAAGGCCGATGGCCCCGAAGCCCTGGGGGAGGATCCGGAAACGGGGGAATCGATCTACCTGCTCTTCGGCCAGTACGGGCCTTACCTGCAGCGGGGCCAGGTGAGCGACGAGACCCCCAAGCCCAAGCGCGCCTCCCTGCCCAAGGGGGTGAAGCCGGAGGAGCTGAAGCTGGAGGACGCCCTCGGCCTGCTGCGCCTGCCGCGCCAGCTGGGTGAGCACCCCGAGGGCGGCCGGATCGAGGCCGGTCTGGGCCGCTTCGGGCCCTATGTGGTGCATCACAAGGGCAAAGGGGAGAAGGACTATCGCTCCCTCAAGGCCGAGGATGACGTGCTGGCGGTCGGGCTCAGCCGCGCCCTGGAGCTGCTGGCGATGCCCAAGCGCGGCCGCGGCGGCCGCACCGCCCTCAAGGATCTGGGCACTCCGGAAGGAGCGGATGAGGCGATCCAGCTGTTCGACGGCCCCTACGGCCTCTACGTGAAGCAGGGCAAGGTGAACGCCTCCCTGCCGGAGGGCACCACCGCCGAGACGATCACCCTGGAGCAGGCTGAGGAGCTGTTGGCTGCCAAAGCCACCTCCGGCAAGGCCAAGGGGACGGGCCGCAAGACCGCGACCCGATCCACCGCCTCCAAGTCCCCCGCCTCCGGCAAGGCGGCGGCCAAGGCCCCTGCCACCCGGAAAGCGCCAGCCACCACCAAGACCGGACGCCTGCGCGCCAGCGCCGTGCGGGTGATCAAGCCCGCCGAGAGCTGATGGCAGCCGGTTCCGGCACACGGTCGTCTGAAGCGCTGCCCCAGCGGGCCGCAGCCTGGCTGGCGGCGGCTCTGCTGCTGGGGACTGCGGGCTGCAGCGGCAGTCCATTCGGCGATCAACTCAGCCGCAGCTTTTCCGATCCCGCCGCTGCGCCGGCCGCCGCTCCGACCACGGCACCATCAGCCAGTCCCCCCGTGTCAGCCAAGCCAGCGGCCCTTCCCCAACAGCCGGAGCGTGCCAAGCAACCTGCGGCGTCAAGGCAGGCCGGGCCCGCACAACCGCCTGCCACTGCAAAACCACTGCCGTCGGCAAAGCCACCGACTCCAGGTGCCAAGCCGCCTGCCGCGGCCCCGGCCCCCTATCGGCTGACGCTGCAACTGCCGGCGGCCGATCCCGCGGCCCCTGCCGAAGCCGTCACCCAGGCCCTGCGAGCCGCTGGCCTGCGTTTCGAGGTGGAACGGATTGAGCGGGTGGTGGAG
>Ga0079302_1000210_pt1 | contig 14515 bp, 9 predicted proteins | sample Wag4_2014_7_16_FD_75102 | JGI IMG/M metagenome (GOLD analysis project Ga0079302, IMG submission 75102) | Fresh water mixed with fracking chemicals microbial communities from Ohio, USA - Utica-2 Time Series FC 2014_7_16 | ecosystem: Engineered > Industrial production > Chemical products > Input... | reverse complement strand
GCGGCCGGCGCACCGATCGGGCCGACGCCACCGGATCGTGCGCTCTATTGGGAGTTCGCCGGCGGCGGTGGCCAACGGGCGATGCGCCTGGGCGACTGGAAGGCCATGCAGAAGGGCGTCCGGAAGGATCCCGATGCACCGATCGAGCTCTTCGACCTGGCGAAGGATCCGGCGGAGACGACCGACGTGTCGGCCGCGCACCGTGAACTCGTCAGCGAGCTGCGCCAACGCATGATCGCCCAGCGCACGCAGGCCGATGAACCTGCGAGCGACCTGCCGTGGGGCGATCCAGCGCGGATCGACCCACGCTGAGCGGTCGCGGGGTCATCCAGCGGGGTGGTGCTCGACCGCTGCCCTGGACGCTCCTCGGCGTGCGGTGACCGGCGCGTCGCGCTCAGCGCCGACCGCGGATCTCGCGCTCGATCGCGTCGGCGTCCTTCTCGATGTGCGAGCTCAGGTTCGCGCGACCGGACGGCGTGACGAGGATGTCGTCCTCGATGCGCACGCCGAATCGCTCGTGCGGCAGGTAGATCCCGGGCTCGATCGTGATGATGGCCCCGGCCTTGAGGGGTTCGTTCGGGGTGATGTCGTGCACCTCGAGCCCCAGGTGGTGACCGATGCCGTGGATGAAGAAGTCGCCGTAGCCGGCCTTGGTGATCACGTCGCGTGCGGCGCGGTCGACCTGTTCGAAGGTCGCGCCCGGGCGGACCGCGGCGATGGCGGCGAGCTGCGACTTCAGCACGATGTCGTAGACCTTGCGCTGCAGCGTGGAGAAGCGCCCGTCGACCGGGTAGGTGCGGGTGATGTCGGCGGCGTAGCCCGCGTACTCGGCACCCGAGTCGAGCACCACGAGTTCGCCGGCCTGCAGCGGCGCGTTGTTGGCCCGGTAGTGGAGCACCGTGCCGTTGATGCCGGTGCCTGCGATGGTGCCGTAGGCGGGACCGCGCGAGCCATGGCTCCGATACGCGTGCTCGGCGGCCTCCTGGATCGCGAACTCGCTGATGCCGGGACGGATCGTGTCGAGCACGGCGTCGTAGCCGGACGCCGTGATGTCGATCGCCCGTTGCATGAGTGCCTGCTCGGCAGGGCTCTTCACGGCGCGGAGCCGCGCGATGATCTCGGTGCCGTCCACGATCGAGCACGCGGGGATGCGGGAGGCCACCTCCCGGTAGACCGTGAGGTCGGGCGAGACCGGCGCGGTGTGCGCGGCGAAGGGATGCAGGCAGGTCAGGCTCTTCGCGCGCTTGGCGCTGTCGAGCATCCATCGTGGGAAGGCGTTGGTGCGGAAGATGGTCTCGATGCCGTAGCGCGCGCGCAGCGGGCTCGCGATCTCCTCGCGCAGGCCGTCCCACTTCTCGATCTCGGGGTCGCGGGGCTTGAGGAAGAGCTGCACGCGACGCTTGGCGATGGGGTGCCCGGGATCGAGCAGGAGCATCGCGCCGGGTTCGTCCGCGATTCCAGTGAGCCACTCGAAGTGCGGATGCGCGCGGAAGTGGCTGAAGTGGCCACCCTGGTCGTTCCCGGCGAACACCACGGCGATGCTCCGGCCGAGCGCCTTCATCACGCGTTCACGCCGTGCGGCGTGCTCGGCGACGGGGACCGCCGTCGGGGCGGCCGCCGTGCGTGCCGAGGTGGTGCGGGGAGTCCTGGTCGATGTCGTGGTCGATGTCGTGCGCTTGGCCATGGGCCTATGGTAGATGCGCGCCGGTGCGTACCATCCACGGCGAGGACCGACCATGGCAAGCAACAAGATGTCCGGCAGCCTGAACCACGCGATGATCGACGGCACCGAGGCCAAGGCCGCCCAGGCGATGGCCGACCACTTCGGCGAGCCCGGTTACGACGACATCACCAAGGTCTACATCGCGCAGAACTACGCGGGCTACACCGAGGAGAACCAGGAGACCTGGCGCATCCTGTACGACCGCCAGATGGCCTACCTCGCCGATCACGCGAGCAACGTCTACCTGTCGGGCGCGCGCAGCATCAACCTGGTCCGTGACCACATCCCGTACCTCGAGGGCCCCAGGAGCGTGAACACGTTCCTGCAGCGGCTGACCGGTTGGCAGAGCAAGGCCGTCCCGGGCTACCTGCCGGCCAAGGCGTTCTTCGCGTGCCTGGCGCGTCGCGAGTTCCCGACCACGATCGTGATCCGCCCGAAGGAGTCGATCGACTACCTCCCCGAGCCGGACATCTTCCACGACATCTTCGGTCACGTCCCGCTGCATGCGGATCCGACGTTCGCCGACTTCCTGCAGACCTACGGCAAGGCGGCGCTGCTCACGAACGATCCCGTGCACACGGATCGGCTGGCGCGGCTCTTCTGGTTCACGGTCGAGTTCGGGCTGATCCGCGAAGGCGGGCAGGTCAAGCTCTACGGCTCGGGCCTGATCAGCAGTCCCGGCGAGAGCAAGCACGCCCTCGATTCGAACGAGGTCGACCGTCGCCCGTTCGACCTCGAGACCGTGTGCGCGACCAGCTTCGAGATCGACCACTACCAGCCGATCCTGTACGTGCTCGAGAGCTTCGAGCAGCTGCGCGACGCCATGAACAGCTACGCCGAACGCCTGCTGAACGACGTGCCGGCTTCGGCAACGGCCTGATCGCGCGGTGCGAGGCCCGCGCTGCCGGCGGGGAACGCTTGCCCATCCTGCGGCGGGCTGGAGTTGGGCGTTTCGCGCCGTGGGTGGGGAACGCTCGAGCGTGCCCGACTCAGCGCGCCATCGATCCGACCGCCGCCACGGCATCCTCGACGGTGGCGATTTCCACGCCATCGGGCCAAGGCACGCGCACCACGTCGAACGCGCGCCGCACGTCCATGCCATCGGGATCGATGCCGACCACGCGCACGTCCTTGGCCGTGGTGCGTGATGAACCCGGGATCGCCTTGAGAAGCCGTGCAGGCTCCGCGTTGATCGCCTTGCACGCCGCCGGTTCGATCGATGCGAGCGCGTTCGGCACGACGACGGCCTCGGCATCGACGTAGTACCCCGCATGGCGACAGGCATCGATCGCCAGGCGCGCCCAGTTCACGTCGGGCGCGTCGCCGTGGTAGATGCGCCAGCGGTCGCACAGCGCGGCATCCTCGCCGCGCTCCATGAACCGTTCCGGGGTCACCGAGAGCTGCATCGAGTCGGGCTCGCCGTCCGGCAGTTCGAGCACCACGTCGCCGCTCGCAAGCACGGCAACCATGACCGGTGCCACGATGCGACCATCGGGCCCGAGCACGATCTTGACCGGACGCCGCTCGCCATCGAAGCACAGGTGCCCTTCGAGGTGACTCCGCAGCCACAGGTAGGCCTCATCTGCAATGCCATCGGGGTCGTCGATCATGGCGTGCACGGTATGCGGGCCGGGAAGGCCGCGCTGCGCTCGGGCGATCGGGGCAGCGACCGGGCGCCGATGCGCGGTGACCGTGATCTCCGTCGCGCTACCCTGCGTGCATGACCCTGGTGGCCTGCAGCGTGACCGTCGATCGCCCTGACCTGGTGTCGCCTGCGATCGAGCGCGCGCGCGCGGCCAAGTCCGATGGTGCGGACCTCGTCGAGTGGCGGATCGACCTGCTGGCCATGCTGCCCGATGCGCACGGTGCGATCGAACGGCTGCTCCGCGACAGCCCGTTGCCAACGATCCTCACGATCCGCAGCGAAGCCGAGGGTGGGGCCTACGACGGTTCACCCATCGAGGCGGCGCGCGTGCTGGCTGCGGCCATCGCCTGCGGAGCGCCGCCGCGCTTCGTCGACGTCGAGGCTTCGTTGCTGCGTGACCGGCGGGCCGGCGACGTCGTGCACGCGGCGCTGGCCGGCGTCGAGGAGTCCCGCCGACCGTCACTCGTGGTGAGCCTGCATGACCTGGCTGGCCGCCCGGCAGGGCTGTGGACCGAGCTCGAGCGGATGTGGTCGGATGCGGCGTGCCACGTGGCCAAGGTGGCATGGACCGCACGCACCGTGCGCGACAACCTCGAGGCGTTCGAGGTGCTCGGCAGCCGGCAGGGACCCACGATCGCCCTGTGCATGGGCGAGCAGGGCGTGCTGTCGCGCGTGATGGGCGCGAAGTTCGGCGCGTTCCTGACCTTTGCCCGGCTGGACGACGAGGAAGGCACCGCGCCGGGCCAGCCGACGGTGCGCGAGCTGGTCGAGCTCTACCGCATCAAGGCGATCACGCACCACACCCGCGTCTACGGCGTGGTGGGCTGGCCGGTGTCGCACAGCCGCGGGCCGGCCGTGCACAACGCCTGGTTCGGTCGCATGGGCCTCGATGCGCGATACCTGCCGCTGCCCGTCGGCCCGACCTGGGAATCGTTCAAGGCGAGTGTGTCGGAGCTCGTCGATCATCCCACGCTGGGGCTGGCTGGCGCGAGCGTGACGCTGCCGCACAAGGAGCATCTGGTGCGGTTCGTGCAGGAACGGGGCGGCGCACTGGATGATGCGAGCCTGGCGATCGGCGCAGCGAACACCCTCATCATCGATCCGGAGTCACGCTCCGTGCGGGCGTGCAACACCGATGCGCTGGCCGGGATCGAATCGCTGGCCGAGGCACTCGGCCGTGCGAGCGATGACCTGCGCGGGTTGCGCGTGGCGGTCCTCGGTGCCGGTGGCGTGGCGCGTGCGATGGCGTGGGCCTGTGCGAATGCAGGCGCGCAGGTGGTCGTGGTCAACCGGACCCACGACCGTGCCGTGGAACTCGCCGCATCGTTCGATGGCCGCCCGGGCGAGCGTGGACCGATGCGCGTCGAAGCGGGCCATGCGGCGTCGATCGCCTGCGGCTGCTTCCATGCCATCATCAACGCGACGCCGCTGGGCATGAAGGACGGCCCAGCACCGGATGAGAGCCCGATCCCCGATGACGTGGCCTTGGACGGCGTCGTCGTGATGGACACCGTGTACGTGCCCGAGCGCACGCCGCTCGTGCAGCAGGCGACGTCGCGCGGCGCGCGCGTGGTGACCGGCGTGGGCATGTTCATGCGCCAGGCCGCCCTGCAATGCGAGCTCTGGACGGGCACGCGGCCCTCCATGATTTCGGCGCAGGTTTCCTGAATCGTCGCTCGCGGGGATTGTGCCGAATTCCTTGCGGTTTCCTTGGTGGCGGGTGCGGGAAACGTACGGTTGTGGTGTTCGTTGGCCGAGTCGTGTGGCCTGCGCCAAGGAGGCACACATGACCGGTCACCAGCACATGCCCAGCACCGTCGGAGGGATGGAAAGGTCTGGAGGGATGGAAAGGGAGCAGGCGCCTCGTGGGGACAGAGGGGAGCGAGGGAGCCGAGGATGGGGCAAGCTGGTGGCGCTCGTGTTCGCCGTCGCCGTGGTCGGAAGCGCAGCCGAGGCCTTTGCGAAGGCTTCCTGCGGGGAGGGGATTGGGCGCGAGCGCTCGTCGGAGCGCGCTTGCGCCAGGGACCGCGCGTGCCACGCGCCACGCGGTCCCTGAAGGAACACCCGAACTACGGCGGGGAGACGGCGTGATACGCCTCCCGCGAGCCGCCCTCGGCGGCATGGACGCCCGGCCCGACCTCGGCCCGGGCGTCCAACACTTTTTGGCACGCGTACGATCCATCCATGTCGCTCCGATACCGCACCGCCGGTGAGTCGCATGGTCCGGCCCTGATCACCCTCGTCGAAGGCGTGCCGTCCGGGGTCCGTGTCGACACCGACTGGATCGATGCCGAGCTTGCCCGGCGCCAGGGTGGGTACGGACGTGGCGCGCGGCAGCGGATCGAGACCGATCGCGTGCGGGTCCTCTCGGGCGTGCGGCAGGGGATCACGCTCGGATCGCCGATCGCGCTCGAGATCGTGAACGCCGACAGCAGGATCGATGACCCCGTCCGCACGCCGCCGGTGCACCAGCCGCGACCCGGTCATGCGGACCTGGCGGGCAGCGTGAAGTGGCTGACGAACGACTGCCGAGGGACGCTGGAACGTGCGAGCGCGCGCGAGACGGCGGCGCGGGTCGCGGCCGGGGCGCTCGCCGCGTGCATGCTGCGCGAGGTGGGCATCGAAGCCTTCGGCTACGTGCTCGGGGCGATCGATGCGTTCGCGACCGTCGAGGTTGACGCCGCGACGCTGCCGGCGTTGCGCGCGGCGCGTGACGGGGCCGAGGTCGCATGTCCCTGCCCGGTGACGGATGCACGCCTGGTCGAGCACATCCATGCGGCGAAGGTCGCCAAGGACACCGTGGGTGGACTCTGCCGGGTGCACGTGCTCGGGTGCCCGATCGGCCTGGGCTCGTGCGTGGCCGCCGACGAGCGTCTCGATGCCCGGATCGCCATGGCGGTCATGGGCATCCAGGCCTTCAAGGCCGTCGAGATCGGCCTGGGCCGTGAGTGCGCGCTGCGCTTCGGCAGCCGGGTGCACGATCCGATCTCGTTCGATGCCTCGCGCTCGATGGAACCGCACCTTGGCTACCTGCGGCCGACCAACCACGCCGGCGGCCTCGAGGGCGGCATGACCAACGGCATGCCGGTGGTGGTGACGGGCACCATGAAGCCGATCGCCACGCTGCTGCAGGGGCTGCCGAGCGTGGACCTGCGCACGAAGGACGCCACGCGAAGCCAGTACGAGCGCAGCGACATCAGTGCCGTGGCCGCGGCGAGCGTGGTCATGCAGCACGCGGTGGGCTTCGAGGTCGCCCGGGCGTTCCTCGAGAAGTTCGGCGGCGACTCCTGGGACCAGGTGCGTGCCTCGCACGACCGGTTCATGGCGGCTGCCCGCGCACTGTGACGCGGACCCCGGCGCGCGCACGGCTATCTTCCGTGCATGTCCACGATGGCTTCGGATCGGCGCCTGGATGGCGTGCACAGCGGACCTGATGGTGCGAGCGCACGGGAGCGCATCCCGGCGGCGGTGTTCCATCGCCCGGCCGCGGCGAGTGCGGCGGTCGCCGCCGAGATCGCCGCGCTCGTGAGGGCCAAGGCCGCCCGGGGCGAGCGGTGCGTGCTCGGGCTGGCCACGGGCAGCACGCCGGTGAGTGTGTACAACGAACTGATCCGCCTGCACCGCGAGGAAGGGCTCTCCTTCGCGAACGTCGTCACGTTCAACCTCGATGAGTACTGGCCCATGCAGCCGCACGAACTGCAGAGCTACCACCGCTTCATGCGGGAGCACCTCTTCGACCATGTCGACATCGATCCGGCGAACGTGAACCTGCCGTGCGGCACGGTGCCCGCGAACGCCGTGCACGCGCACTGCGAGGAGTACGAGCGGCGGATCCGGGATCATGGCGGCATCGACCTGCAGCTGCTGGGGATCGGCCGGACCGGCCATGTCGGCTTCAACGAGCCCGGCTCGGGCCGCACGAGCCGCACGCGCCTGATCACGTTGGATCGCGTGACGCGGCAGGATGCGGCCAGCGACTTCTTCGGCGAGGAACAGGTGCCGCTGCGCGCCGTCACGATGGGCATCGCCACGATCCTCGAAGCCCGGCGCATCGTGCTCATGGCGCTTGGCGAGGGCAAGGCGCCGATCATCGAGCGCTTCGTCGAGGGTGACGTGTCCGATGGCGTGCCGGCCACGTTCCTGCAGGGTCATCCCGACGCGCTGGTCGTGCTCGACCGCGCCGCCGCGGGGCGGCTCACGCGCGAGCGTTGCCCCTGGTCCGTCCGCGCGGTGCGCTGGGACGAAGCCATGGTGCGCAAGGCCGTGCTCTGGCTCTGCGAGGCGACGGGCAAGCCGATCCTCAAGCTCACCAACGAGGACTACAACGAGCATCACCTGCAGGACCTGCTGGCCATGCATGGTCGCGCCTACGACCTGAACCTCCGCGTGTTCCGTGACCTGCAGGAGACCATCACCGGCTGGCCCGGCGGCAAGCCGCGCGATCAGAAGCTCGCGGGCGACATCGATCGCCCGCGCGACCGGGTCTTTCCCAAGCGCGTGGTCCTCTTCAGTCCGCACCCGGACGACGACGTGATCTCGATGGGCGGCACGCTCATCCGTCTCGTGGATCAGGGCCACGAGGTCCACGTGGCCTACCAGACCAGCGGAAACATCGCGGTGTTCGATGCGGACGCCATGCGCTTCCTCGACTTCGCGAGCGAGTTCAACGCGCGCTTCGGCTTCGATGGCGCCAACACCGAGCGCCTCGAGCATGCGCTGGCCGATCGCCTGCGCTCCAAGCGCCCCGGCGAGGTCGATCCCCCGGAAGTCCAGCTCCTCAAGGGCATGATCCGGCGCGGCGAGGCGCGCGCTGCCGGCGTGGCGTGCGGCCTCACGCATGATCGTCTGCACTTCATGGACCTTCCGTTCTACGAGACCGGTCGGGTCCGCAAGAAGCCGTTGGGTGAGGAAGACATCCGGCTGACGGCGGAACTGCTCGATCGGCTCCAGCCGCACCAGGTCTACGCCGCGGGTGACCTGAGCGATCCCCATGGCACGCACCGGGTCTGCCTCGGCGCCGTCCTGCAGGCGCTCCACCGGTTGCGCGACCGTCCGTGGATGGCGGAGTGCGAGGTGCTGCTGTACCGCGGAGCCTGGCAGGAGTGGGATCTCGAGGACATCGACATGGCTGTGCCGCTCTCGCCCGATGAAGTGATGCGCAAGCGCCAGGCCATCTTCAAGCATCAGTCGCAGAAGGACCGGGCGCCGTTCCCGGGCGCCGATGAGCGCGAGTTCTGGCAGCGGGCCGAACAGCGCAACGCCGCCACGGCCGCCCGCTACGACGCGCTGGGCTTGCCGGAGTACACGGCGATGGAAGCCTTCCGGATCTGGGATGGATCCCTCGACTTCTGAGCGGATTCCCGCTCGATCTTCGCCTGTTTTGTGTTTTGGACCGTGTCGGGCTTTGACCCCGTCGGCCCGCCATAGCACAATGCACTGACGGTCCGCATGCCGCGGGTCGTGCCATTGGGGACCTTCGAATGCTCCGAATGAACAGCCGTTGGGGTGTCATGATGTCCGTGCTCGTCATCGTGGCGGGCCTCGCCACGACCCACGAGGCGAGTGCGCAACAGGCCACGCGCAAGCCCACGACCCACAAGGGATCCGCCAAGCGAAGCCTGGTCAAGCAGTCGGCGCCCGTGCAGACCTCGACGGGTTCGGCGGGTGGCACGAAGCCACTGCCCCCGGTTGAAGCACCGGACAACACCACTCCGACATCGGTTCCGAGCAGCGGCAAGGCCCTGCCGGTTCCCAAGGCACCCGCGGCACCTGCGGCCAAGGCACCCGCGGCGCCTGCTCCCAAGACACCCGCGGCGCCCGCAGCCAAACCTGCACCCGTGACGCCGGTCACTGCACCAGCCAAGCCAGCTACCTCCACCGGAGCTGGCGCCACCACGGCAGCGGGCTCAACGGCTCCTGGGGCCAAGGGCGCGCCGACGGCACCTGCGCCAGCGATTCCTCAGCAGCCGGTGGCCAAGGCACCGGTCGTGGTACCACCGCCGATCGTGCCCAACGCACCAGCGACGCCGAATGCCGGTGATCTTGCTGCAGGCCTCGATGCAAAGGGTTCGTCTGCGCCTGTGGTGTCCGGTGGTGCAGTGACCACGCCGCCGCCACCAGCGTCCAAGACCTCGAGCGTCCGACGACCGGTGACCGCCAAGACCGTCGGCACGACGTTGGCGACCGCACCGACCAGTACGTCGTCATCCGGCCGCGGCGCGACCAATCGCGTTACGGGTGCCACTCCAGCATCCAAGCCCAAGCCTGTGGTGACCCGTGGATCAGGAAGCTCCTCCTCGACGACCTCTGGAACGGTGAAGGGTTCCGGTGGATCGGCGACCAAGCCTGCCGCCACTGGTTCCACGACCACGGCTGCAAAGACCAGCGAGCCAGCCGCGGGCGGCGCCACGACCAAGCCAGCCGCGACCGGCGGTTCGACCGTGGCCAGCGGTGGATCAACGGTGTCCGGGGCCGCCTCTGGTTCGACCGGATCCGTCGCTGGTTCCTCGACGACCGCTCCCACGACGTTCGCGGTCCGTCCGAAGGCGTTGCCGAGTGACCCCGGGTCGGCGCGGTTCCGCGCACTGGCGTGGTCGCCAGTCTCCGCGGATGGCGTGGACTTCGTCGCTCCATTCGTCTGGGCCGGGTTGCCGGGCAGTCCCGTGGCCAGTGATCCCGCCGCGATCGCCCAGCAGCTGTTGCAACGACCCGAAGGCCAGCGCGTGCTGTGCTTCTGGGATGTGCTGTTCGAACTTGCGGATCATCCGCTCGACCGGATCCAGACGCCCGATGGCAAGCCCACCGACATCCGCAGTCCATTCATGGACCACGGCATCGAGGCCACGGCCCAGCGCGTGAACACGATCCTCGCCGGCATCAAGCGCGCCGGCGCGTCGGTCGACGTGCTCGTGCTGGACTATGAGCGCGGCTTCGCCTGGGATCCACGATTCGGTTCGCTCGACAACGATCCGCGCTGGATCGGCCTGGCACGCGAGCTGGGCTTCGAGGACCTGCGTGGCATGGATGCGGCACGCATCGCGCGCTGGAACGAGGTGATGGGGCGTTACTTCGACGACGCCATCGCACGCAGCACCGACCAGCCGCTGCAGTCGATCTTCCCGGGTGCGCGGTTGGCCAACTTCGAGTCGTTCGCCAGCACGCCGGCGGCACCGGTCATCGGCAGCGACGGTGCGCCGTTCCTCCGGGCCTCGGTCACGGATCGCAGCGGCAGGATCGTCGGTCTTGGTTCACATGACTCCTCGCCGTTCTTCGGGGTGCTCCTGCCGACCACCGCACGACAGCGCGTCGATGGCTCGAACCCGATCGGGGACGATGCCTTTGCCGCCGCGCGGCTTGAGCTGCACCGATCCAGGTCGATGCACAAGTCGGCCGGTCGCGCGCAGATGCCGTGGATCGCACCGCGGAGCCTCGATGCGGGCGCCGTGGTCGCGCAGGCGGATCCGGGGACCGCAGCGCCGATGCGGAGCACGCCGTACTGGGACGAGATGGTGCTGCAGCTCGGCCTGCACGGCGCGGAGGACTTCCTGTACTGGAACCCCGAAGGTGCCTTGGCCCCGCAGGCTCCGGTGGCGGCGCTGCCCGATGACCACCAGGCGCTCGATCGCGTGCTCGAGGAACTCAACCGCAACCTTGGCCAGCAACCCGGTGACAGCGTGTACCGCGAGCAGCCGGGCTTCGATGACCGCATCATCGCCACGGGCCGCGACGATGGGGAGTCCATCGTGTGGCGCTTCACCTTCGATCCCGGCATCGAGAGCGCACGGGTGTTCTTCACCGACGGTACGTCGGTCGTGGTGAACCGCGAGGCTGATCGCCCCGGTGCATGGATCGCCCATCCGAAGTCCAAGTCGCTGGTCTTCGACGCGGACAACACCGCGCCGGCCTTCGAGGTCGTCGCCGTGCGTGCGTCCGGCACCGCGAGTGCCTCGACGAAGTCGCCCGATGGATCCTCGGGCTCCGAGTCCGGCAGTGGGACCGGGACCAAGGACGGCGCCGATGCAGCTTCGACGGTCGTCTCCGGCGGTTCGACTGGTTCAACCGGAACCTCCGGCTCGGCTGGATCGTCGGTCGACGGCAGCACGCTGGCGACGGGTTCGGGCGGTGCGAGTGGGGATGGGACGACGTCAGCTGGTCAGCGTGGATCTGGGGCAGCCCAGGGTTCCGGCGAGGCGTCACCGGAAGCGGTGCGAGCAGCGCTCATCGCCCAACTGACTTCAGAGTCCCGGCAGCGAGCCAACGAAGCTCTCGCCACGCTGTTCCCACAGCGGCGCACGCCTGATTGGACCGGGGGACTTGTCCTGGACCGCGCTCGATGGGCGACGATCGTCGGGCAGGCTTCTGGAGCGTCGAATCTCACGGCGTATCTCAACTCGATCAAGGGTCAGGCTTCCGCAATGCTCACCGCGGATTCGAAGCAGTGGACCCGTCCGTACGCACTCGCGGAGATCCACCCATCCCAGCTCGACGGTGGCGTCGCCAATGCCGGAGTCAATCTTGAGACCTACGCCCTTGCCGAGGCCGACGTCGCGCAGGGGGCGTTCCTGAGGAACCAGGGTGTTCCGCTTGCTGTGGCTGCCGCCCAGAGCGAGGATCCTGCCATGATCGCTCGGTGCAACGAGATCCTCGCCGCCTATGTCCAGCACGTACCGTTGCAACGACCGGGTTGGACGCTCGCGTCCACGACATCACTTCCGGTGGATGGTGACGGCGTGTGGCTCGGAACGGCTTGGGGCATTGAGGGAATCGTCGGCATGTTGACCGCCTTGGGGGATCGAGTCCCCCAGCAGCTCAAGGGTGATCTGGAGATCCTTCTGCGGCGCGAGGTCAGGAACATCTGCGTCGACTGGGCTGACCAGCGTCCCTGGTACGTCAAGTCGCGTGCGTTCAACAGCAACCAGTGGACCGAGCCGGCGATCGCGCTGACCCGGGCATGCTTGTTCCTGGGTGATTCCCAGTTGCTGCCTGCCTACAACCTCGGTGTCGAAAGTGTCGCTGCGTCACTTGAGGTGCACGGAGCCGACGGCGCGTATCTGGAGGGGTTCTCCTATGCCGCACAGTCGATCGGACCCGTGTTCGAGCTGCTTGATGACCTTCGATTCAACGGCGATCTGCGGTGTTCCTCGTTCGGGTTCGCCGAGAACAACTGGAAGTGGCTGCTTCACACCGTGATGCCTGGAGGCTTCGTGGTGAATTGCTACGACAGCGGACGATCGCGACTCCCCGACTGGGGCCTGGACGCACCGATGCCGCACATCGGGCTCGTCGCGGAGGAATCGGGGCCCGATGCACTCGCCAGTTGTGCTTGGATGTTCCCCGCCGGCCGAAGCGACCTGCCTGGGCTTCGATATGCCGCAGCACTTCGAACCTTGTCGGTGCAACCCGGCATGGCACTGCCGAAGTGGTCCTACTTCCCGTCACAGCAACTCGTGACGTGGCGCACCGCGTGGGAACGTCCCTCCGAGCCAAGCCGGGCATTCGCCGTCTGGGTTCGTGGCGGAGGATTGCGCGACGGACATGCGCACCGCGACCAGGGGCAGGTCTCGGTGTATGCGGGCGACCGTCCGATCCTGATCGATTGCGGCAGCGACTATTCGAATCCGCGTCAGGAGTCGAGTCTCGCGGCCGCCGCTGGCCACGGCATCATGCAGGTCGGCGCCCTGTCGCCGCGCCACAAGGCGATCTCGGCGCCGATCGTCGTGAGCCGTCTCGACGACCAGGCGGGTTCCGTGCTCGTCGATTCGACGGCCGCCTACTCGGGGGTGGTGTCCTGCCTGCGCACCGTGCAGTGGGACGTCAGCGGCCGCGTGAACTTCGGCGACACGGTGGCGTTCCGCCAAACCGTGCCGGCCGGCACCGAGGTCTTCCGCTTCCACACCGGTTCGGCGCTCCCGCTCGAGATCTCGGGCAACGGGACGTCGTGGCAAGTCACGTGGGACGGCGCCACCATGTCGATCAATGCCGACCGCGGCATCATCGTCGATCAAGCCGAATGGCCCGATGCGATGCTGCCCGGCAAGATGCACCGAGTCATCACGATCCGCAACGTCGACGCCCTGGACTCCATGGCCATGACCAGCGTGCTCGAAGTCTCGATGCGGTGATCGCCGGCAGGTTGCATCGACAGGTTGCATCGGCAGCGGCCGCTCGGGCGCACTACGCTTGGCGGCATGGATGACCTTGCGGCGCTCGAGCAGCTCGTTCGGGCCTTCGGTGCCCAGACCGGGACGATCCATTGGATCGGTGACGATGGGCTGCTGCACCTGGCCGCCGTCGTCGGGCAGTTCCCGCCGCCGGTGATGGACGCGATCCGCATGATCCCGCCGGGCAAGGGCCTTGCCGGGCTCGCTGCGCAAGGCACGACCTGCATCACCGTCTGCAACCTGCAGACCGATGAGAGCGGCCAGGCCCGTCCCGCAGCGCGCGCCACCGGCATGGAAGGCGCCATCACCGCACCCTGCCTTGCGCCCGATGGACGCGTGATCGGCGTGATCGGCGTGGCCAACGCGCAGGCGCGCACCTTCACCGAGGTCGAGCAGGCCTCCCTGCTCGAGCATGGGCGCTCGCTCGCGGCGCAGCGCCTGGGCGGCGCAGCGTGATCGGCCCGGCCACGATCACAGCCTGGGCACCGGTCCTCGGCTTTGCCCTGGCTGCCGGTGTCGTGAGCGCCGGGGCGACGGTTGCCGTCGAGCGGTTCGGCGGACGGGTCGGAGGCATCCTCGGCACCGTGCCCACCACGATCATGCCCGCGACGATGGGGCTCTTTGCGACGCATCCGATGGATGCCGACGGCACATCGAGCGAGGGCTTCCTTCGCGCCGTGGCCGTGGTGCCGGCAGGCATGATGATCAATGCTGCGTTCCTGGCGAGCTGGCGCGTGCTGCCACGGTGGTTGCATGCCGACGACTCGCGGACCACGCTCTGGCGCTGCGTCGCGGCGAGCCTCGTGGTCTGGGCACTGCTCTCGCTGGCATGGGTCGTCGGCATGAACGCGATCGAGCCATCCGTCGAGGCCTTGCTGGCCATCGGCGGAGGCACGCTGGTCGCCACGGCGTCGCTGGGCATCGTGTTGTGCCGTCACGGCGTGCCCGCCCCGAAGGGCACCAATCACGTGACGTGGCCGGTGCTGC
>Ga0079302_1000201_pt1 | contig 14750 bp, 16 predicted proteins | sample Wag4_2014_7_16_FD_75102 | JGI IMG/M metagenome (GOLD analysis project Ga0079302, IMG submission 75102) | Fresh water mixed with fracking chemicals microbial communities from Ohio, USA - Utica-2 Time Series FC 2014_7_16 | ecosystem: Engineered > Industrial production > Chemical products > Input... | reverse complement strand
GGGCCCACCAGAAGCACCCCTTTGGGGATCTTGGCGCCCACGGAGGTGAAGCGCTCGGGTGTTTTCAGGAAGGTCACCACCTCCTGGAGGTCTTGCTTGGCTTCCTCCACGCCGGCCACGTCATCGAATTTCACCCCGGTTTCCGCTTCCATCGCGAAACGCGCCTTGGTCTTGCCGAACTGCATGGCCTGGCCCGGACCACCGGGCATGCCATTGCCGCGGCGGGCCAGGAACACCAGGGAACCGATCAGCAGCAGGGGGAACAGCAGATTGCCGAGGATGCCGAGGGCCGGCGGCGTCTGCCGCGGTGGGTGAATGTCAAAGCTGATGCCCTGCTGCTTCAGGCTGTTCACCAGCTCAGGAGCCACCCCCGGCAGGTCGACCCGCAGCCGTTGCACCCGATTGTCAAGATCGGGATCGACAACTTCGATCACGGCATTGCGGCCACCGTCAAAGATATCGACAGCCGTGACTCGACCGGCTTCAACATAATCCAGGAATCTGCCGTAGCTCATCCTGGCTACTGCCGTATTACGAGGAGCGGCAGTAGGACCATTCGCTGCGAGGTTGCCGCTGCGCCAAACCTGAATTCCGAGAAAACCCACCACGGCCAGAGGCAGAAGCCAAAGGGCCAGGACGCGCCAGCGCTGATTCATACCCGAAACACATTCTTACCAAGTGTAACGGCGCGGCGCCCGCACCGGGCTTGCGCATCAGCTGGCGGCAGCCCAGGATTCGAGCCTGTCGTCTGCTGTGCTGAGCGTGAGCTCTGCCAGCAGGTTGGCGCTGTCAGCCGCATCGAGCACCAGCGTCTGCACATCGATTGTTTCCAGCAGCTCCGGCCCTCCCAGCCCGTGGGTCCAGATCTGCAGCTCCGCCTCAGCCGGGCACGCGAAGCTGAGCAGTTCAAACGGAAAGACCACTCGCTCGAGGAAGAACGCGTCAGCCCCGACGCAACGGGCAATCACCATGCGTTCGCTGCTGTTGCGATACGCGCAGGCCAACAAGCTCAAGGTATCCGTCCCGCGGGTGACATCCCACTAAGCCATCGATTCCGATCCGCTGTTGGTGGCGGAGGCGACCGTTTCTGCAGTTGCCGGAAGCCCTTAAGGATTTCTTCGCACTCGTGCCTGTTCAGAGGCTGCGCAGCGCGACGATCGGATCGAGCTGGGCGGCGCGGCGGGCGGGCACCACGCCGAAGAACAGGCCGATCGATCCCGACAGCAGCACCGTGATCAGCACGGTGCTGCTGCCGATCGCGGCCGGTAAGGGGGTCACCATTGCCACCACGGCCACGGTGCCCACGCCCACCGCCGTGCCGATCGCACCGCCCAGGCTGGCCAGCACCAGCGATTCAACCAGGAACTGCAGCAGCACATCGTCGCTGCGGGCCCCAAGCGCCTTGCGCAGCCCGATTTCGGCGGTGCGCTCGCTCACCGACACCAGCATGATGTTCATGATGCCGATGCCGCCCACCAGCAGCGACACACCGCCGATAGCCGCCAGCATCAGAGTGAGCCCACCGGTGATCGTGCCCACGATCGTGAGGGCATCCTTCTGCGAGCGCACCGCGAAGTCGTCTTCCCGCAGGATGCGATGGCGTTGCCGCAGCAGGTTGGTGATCTGGAAGGCGGCCGCGCCGGTGCTGTCGGCGTCACGGGCCTCGACGCTGATGAAGTTGAGACTGACGCCGTAGGTGGGATCCCTGCCGGAGAGTTTGCTCACCATCGTGGTTAGCGGCACGAAGGCATTTTCGTCCTGGTTCTGGCCGAAGACAGCGCCCTTCGGCTCCAGCACTCCGATCACCGCAAAGGCCTGGTTGCGGATCCGCAGTGTGCGTCCCACAGCCTCGCGCCCCGGAAACATCTTGCTGGCCAGATCGGGACCGATCACCGTCACGCTGCTGACGCTTTCCAGATCACTGCGGCTGAAAAACCGCCCCTGGCGCACATCAAACTGCCGCACCGCCAGAAACTCCGGGGTGACGCCATTCACGGAGGCGCTGCTGCTCTGGCCCCCGGCCTGCACCACTTCGCTGAGGGTGATCTGCGGTGCGACCCGGCGCACGGTCGGCACCTGTTCGGCGATGGCCAGAGCGTCCTCCAGCACCAGGGTCTTGGGGAAGTCGATGCCCTGGCGTCGGGTGTCGTTGTTGCCGGGCACCACGAACAGCACATTGGCCCCCAGGTTGCTGAGCTGACCTTCGGCCAGGTTCTGGGCCCCGCGGCCCACCCCCACCAGGGTGATCACCGAGGCGTTGCCGATCACAATGCCCAGCATGGTGAGCAGGCTGCGCAGGCGGTTGGCTCGCAGGGTGGAGAGCGCCATGCCCACGGTTTCCCGCAGGTCGAGCTTGGCTGCCATGGTGGCGTTGCTGCCGGACTCTTAGAGGATGGCCTGGCCGCCGTCGGGATTGTGGCTGCGGGCGCCCCGATGCACTTCGCCGCGATGCAGGTCGAGGGTCACGATCTCGCCCTGCCGCAGGCTGGCGATGGCGTTGGTCACGCCCACGATCGCCGGGATACCGGTGCGCTGGGCGATCACGGCGGCATGGCTGTCAGCACCGCCGGCTTCGGCGATCACCCCCTTGGCCTTGCGGAAGGCCTCCACATAGTCGGCGGTGGTTTCGCGCACCACCAGGATCTCGCCCGTCTGAATGGCGGCCGCTGCATCCGGAGTGTCGACCAGCCGCACCCTGCCACTCACCGACCCGGTGCCGATGCCCTGCCCCCGCGACAGCACCGCCGACACGATCCCCACCTTGATGAAGTCGGTGGAGCCGCTCACTCCCGCCAGGGTGCCGGCGGTCTGCACCACCAGGTTGCCGTCGTGCAGGAACCCCAGTTCCCGGGCCCGGGCCATGGCCATGCTGAAGGTGCCGGTGCTGGAGTTCTGTTCGGGGACCAACAGCGGATTCACCCCCCAGCAGAGTTGCAGCTGCCGGGCCACCCGCTGTTCGCTGGTGATCGCCAGGATCGGGGTGCTTGGCCGGAACTTGCTGACATTGCGGGCCGTGGCTCCGCCTTTGGTCAGCGTCAGGATGGCTGCCGCATTGAGATTGCGGGCAATCGCACTGACGGCCTGACAGATCGCGTTGGGGATCGTGGTGGCCATGCGGCTGTCGATCACCCGCTGGGGGTAGTCGCGCTCGATCCGCCGGGCGATCGTGGCCATCGTGGCGACGGCTTCCACCGGGAAGTCCCCTACCGCGCTCTCGTTGGAAAGCATCACTGCATCGGTGCCATCGAGGATGGCGTTGGCCACGTCGCTCACTTCGGCGCGGGTGGGCCGGGGGCAGCTCACCATCGAATCGAGCATCTGGGTGGCGGTGATCACCGGGATGCCGAGGCTGTTGGCCTTGCGGATCAATTCCTTCTGCAGCAGCGGCACCTCCTCCGCCGGCATCTCCACACCCAGGTCACCCCGGGCCACCATCACGCCGTCGCAGAGCAGGAGGATGTCATCGATCTGGTCGATCGCCTCAAACTTCTCGATCTTGGCAACCACAGGCGTGCTGGCGCCATGGCTGGCGATCAGGTCCTTGATTTCACGCAGGTCCGAGGGGTTGCGCACGAAACTGAGGGCGACCCAGTCGACCCCCTGCTGCAGACCGAAGGCCAGATCCGTCCGGTCCTTGTCGGTGAGGGCCCGGATCGAGAGCTGCACATCCGGAAAGTTCACCCCCTTGTTGTTGGAGAGCACGCCGCCGACCGTGACGGTGCAGTGGAGCGTCTGACCGGGGCCATCGACGCTGTCCACCACCATCTCCACCCTGCCGTCATCCAGCAGGATCCTGCTGCCGGGCACCACTTCATCGGCGAGCCTGCTGTAGGTGACGGTGGCGATGCTGCGGTTGCAGGCCACGTCGCGGGAGGTGAGCGTGAACGGATCTCCCTTGGCCAGGGTGATCGGGCCGTCCAGGAACCGGCCCAGCCGGATCTTCGGACCCTGCAGGTCCTGGAGGATGCCGATGTGCACCCCCAGCTCCTGAGAAACCTGGCGGATGGTGGCGATCCGGGCGGCGTGTTCGCTGTGATCGCCGTGGGAAAAATTCAGGCGGAAGGTGGTGGCGCCGGCGGCGATCAGTTCCCGCAGCCGTTCGGGGGATTCGGTGGCGGGCCCGATCGTGGCGACGATCTTGGTGCGACGCATGAGATCGGGCTGGGGCATCGCCGTGCCATCTGCAGCGACGAAACTACCATCGGCCCGGTTCGGCGTTGACCGGTATGGACCTCCGCACGTATCAGGCCCGCTGCCGCGAGACAGCCCTCTATCCCGACGCGGGAGCCAATCCCATCTATCCCACCCTGGGCCTCTGTGGAGAGGCCGGTGAGGTGGCTGACAAGGTCAAGAAGGTGCTCCGCGATGGTGGCGGTGTGTTCAGCCCTGAGCAGGTGGCGGCGCTGCGGCTGGAGCTCGGGGATGTGCTCTGGTATGTCGCCCAGCTGGCCACGGAACTGGGTCTGGACCTGGAGGAGGTGGCGGCCGCCAACCTGGCCAAGCTCGCCAGTCGCGCCGCCCGTAACGTGATCGGAGGCAGTGGAGATCTGCGGTGACATCCCCGCTCGAGCAGAGCCTGGCGGCGGCCCTGGCAGCATGGGTCCGTGCGCTGACGCGCCTGCTGCCCCGGGCGCTGCCTCTGCTCGCCGTTCTGGTGGCGTTGTTGCTGGGCGTGCAGCCCGTGCTGGCGGCTGAGCTGCGGGTCTCGGAGGTGAGCCTGCAGCCCTGCCCCACGGGCGATGGGGCCGACCAGCCGCAGGGGCGCGGCCTCGGCGGCGCCCAGTGCTACGCGCTGCGGGGGGTGGTGGACAACAGCAGCCGCCGCACCGTGGTCGACACCGATGTCTATGCCCGCATCCTCGATGCCAGCGGCGAGCCGGTGCTGCCCAACCGCACCCGGGTGGGCTCCATCGGCGATGTGCCCCCCGGCCGTTCCGACTTTGCCCTGCGTCTGGCGGTACCCGCCGGCACCCCTGGCCCGATCGGGTTCAGCCATGTCAAGGCGCGGGGCTTCAGTGCGCCGGTGCGCAGCCGGGCCGGTGAGGACGATGAGCTGCTGCCCCTTGAGCAAGCCCTTGAGCCAGCGCCGCCCCTGGCGGCTGAGTGAGCGCTTCAGCCTCGGCCTGATGCTCCGCGGCTGATTCGTTCTGCACCCATCGCCCCGGCTCGGAGCGCATGGCCAGTTCAGAACGAGGCGTAGAACAGCCCCCGGCTCTGTTCGAGCAGGGTCTGGACGAGCTGGAGCGCCAGAAAGGCCAGGATCGCCGAGAGATCCAGGCCACCGATCGGCGGAATCAGGCCCCGGAAGGCGTTGAGATAGGGATCGGTGATGGAGCTGACCGTGGCCAGCACCGGGTTGCTCCAGTCGAGGTTGGGGAACCAGCTCAGCAGGACGCGCACCAGCAGGAGCAGGGTGTAGATCGACAGGGTCTGGATCAGAACACCGATCACCTGGCCGAGGATGGGCACCGTGTGGACTGGCAAGTTGAGATCAGTCTATTGATCAGCGCTCCATGATCAGCGCTCCATGATCAGCGCTCCATGATCAGCGTTATAGAGGCAGGGCCTGTTGGGTCGGCCCTGCATCGTCGTGCTGTCCTGGGAGGTCATCGCGGCGCACGGCGAAGGTGCGGTGAAACTTCTCGCTCAGGCTCAGCCAGTAGGAGCGCCCCTCGCTCTGCCGTTTGCGCTCGATGAAGTCCTGGGCGAGCAGCTCCTTGATGTGCTCGTAGGCGCCGGAGCCACGCAGCTCCACCAGATCCGACTGGAGAATCCGCTTTTTCAGGGCGATCGTGGCCAGGGTCCGCAGCGCCGCCGTGGAGAGATCCACCGGCAGCAGGCTCTGCACGAGATCCGCCAGGCTTTCGCGCAGCTGCAGGGCGTAGGTGCGGCCGTCCTGCCGGATCTCCAGGGCCGTGTCGCGATGGGCGTAATCCGCCATCAGGGTGATCAGGCCCAGTTCGGCCTCATCCCTGTCCACCGCAGCGATGGCGGCCAGCTCACCGAGGCTGAGCGGTCGTCCCTTCAGGTACAGAATCGCCTCAAGCCTCGCCGGCAGGGAGAGGCCGGCGGGCAGCTCCGGCGAGGCCTCCGGGGCGGATTCCGGTTCGGGGGTGCTGGTCATCGCCGATACCCCAGTGCTGGCGGGAAACGTACCGCATCTGCGCCGGTGCGTCAGGCGGGCTGGTGGATCTGGGTCGGGCTCTCCACCGCGCCGAGGAACAGCTGATAGGCGGGGTTGGTGCTTTCATCCACGGCCCGGTAGTCCAATCCGTCCAGGAAGTTCTGCCATTCCTCGCGCTCCTGCTCCGGCACCTGCACTCCCACCACGATCCGGCCCACATCAGCACCGTGGTTGCGGTAGTGGAACACGCTGATGTTCCAGCTGGGGTGCAGGCTGCTCAGGAAGCGCATCAGCGCTCCCGGCCGCTCGGGAAACTCGAAGCGGTACAGCAGTTCCCTGACCCCCGCTGTGATGGCCGCCGCCGGCAGGCGCCCGCCCACCATGTGACGCAGGTGCAGCTTGGAGAACTCGTCGTTGGAGAGATCAAGACAGGGGAAGCCGGCGGCGCGCACATCGCTGATCAGGTCCTGTTCATCACTGCTGCCACTGGTCTGAACCCCCACGAAGATGTGGGCCCGCTTGGGATCGGCGAGCCGGTAGCTGAACTCGCTGAGGTTGCGCGTGCCGAGCAGGGTGCAGAACCGGCGCAGGCTGCCCGGTTCCTCGGGGATCTCCACCGCCAGCATCGCTTCGCGGTCTTCACCGATCTCGGTGCGCTCCGCCACGAATCGCAGCCGATCGAAGTTCATGTTGGCTCCGCAGGCCACCGCCACCAGGGTCTGTCCCGTCAGCCCCCGGGCCGTCACATCCGCCTTCAGGCCGGCCACCGCCAGGGCGCCGGCCGGCTCCAGGATCGAGCGGGTGTCTTCAAAGACGTCCTTGATCGCGGCACAGATGGCGTCGGTGTCCACCGTCACCATCCGATCCACCGTGCGCTGGGCCAGGGCAAAGGTGTGCACGCCCACCTGTCGCACCGCCACGCCGTCGGCGAACAGCCCCACCTGCTCGAGCCGCACTCGCTGGCCGCAGGCCAGCGAGCGGGTCATGGCGTCGGCATCGGCCGGCTCCACGCCGATGACCGCCACCTCGGGCCACACGCTCTTCACGAACGCCGCCACACCGGCGATCAGGCCGCCACCGCCCACCGCCACGTAGATCGCGTCGGGCGGCGTGGAGCACTGGCGCAGGATCTCCATGCCGATCGTGCCCTGACCGGCAATCACCTCAGGGTCGTCAAAGGGATGGATGAAGGTCAGACCCCGCTCCTCCGCCAGGCGCAGCGCTTCAGAGCAGGCGGCGTCGTAGCTGTCGCCATGCAGGATCACCTCCGCACCCCTTGCCGCCACCGCCCGCACCTTCATCTCCGGGGTGGTGACCGGCATCACGATCACGGCGCGGCAGGCCAGTCGCTGGGCCCCCAGCGCCACTCCCTGGGCATGGTTGCCGGCGCTGGCTGCGATCACGCCGCGATCCAGCTCGGCCCGCTGCAGACCGGCCATTTTGTTGTATGCGCCCCGGAGCTTGAAGCTGAACACCGGTTGCAGGTCCTCCCGTTTCAGCAGCACCCGGTTACCCAGCCGGGCGGAGAGAGAGGGGGCCGGATCCAGGGGCGATTCGATCGCCACGTCGTAGACGCGGGCCCGCAGGATCCGCTGCAGGTAGCCATCGGCAGCGCCTTCCGCGGAGCTGGCGCCACGGCTGGAGCTGCCCGAGGGGCCGGGGGCCGATCGCTCGGCTGGGGCAGGCAGGAACTCGCTCATGCCCACCAGTGTCGCAACCGCCACCGGGCCCTGACCGGCACCCCCTAGATTGCACGTCGATTCAGGGGCCGTGATGCATCTCAGTGAGCTGACGCATCCGAATCAGCTGCACGGCCTCTCCATTCAGGAGCTCGAGAGCATCGCCCGTCAGGTGCGGGAACGGCATCTGGAGGTGGTGAGCACCTCCGGCGGCCATCTCGGCCCGGGCCTCGGGGTGGTGGAGCTCACCATCGCCCTCTACCAGACCCTTGATCTCGATCACGACCGGGTCGTCTGGGATGTGGGCCACCAGGCCTATCCCCACAAGCTGATCACCAACCGCTACGCCTCCTTCCATACCCTTCGCCAGCAGGGTGGTGTGGCGGGCTACCTCAAGCGCAGTGAAAGCCGCTTCGACCACTTCGGGGCCGGTCATGCCAGCACATCGATCTCAGCGGCCCTGGGCATGGCGCTGGCCCGCGACCGGCGCGGTGAATCCTTCAAGTGCGTGGCTGTGATCGGCGATGGTGCCCTCACCGGCGGCATGGCGCTGGAGGCGATCAACCATGCCGGTCACCTGCCTCGCACCCGCCTGCTGGTGGTGCTGAATGACAACGACATGTCGATCAGTCCGCCGGTCGGCGCCCTCAGCACCCACCTCAATCGCATGCGGCTCAGCAAGCCGCTGCAGTTCCTCCAGGACAATGCCGAGGAAGCGATCAGGCACCTCCCCTTTCTGCACGGGGAGCTGCCCACTGAACTGAAGACGCTCAAGGAGAGCATGAAGCGCCTGGCGGTGCCGAAAGTAGGCGCCGTGTTCGAGGAACTGGGCTTCACGTACATGGGTCCGGTCGACGGTCACGACATCGCCGGCATGATCCGGGTGTTCGAGCAGGCCCACGATCACGAGGGGCCGGTGCTCGTGCATGTGGCCACCACCAAGGGCAAGGGTTATGCGTTCGCCGAAGCCGACCAGGTCGGCTACCACGCCCAGAGCGCCTTCGATCTGGCCACCGGCAAGGCCTATCCCTCCAGCAAGCCCAAACCACCCAGCTACAGCAAGGTCTTCGGCCAGACCCTGGTCAAACTCTGCGAGCAGGATCCGCGGGTGGTCGGCATCACGGCGGCCATGGCCACCGGCACCGGTCTGGATCTGCTCGAGAAGGCCCTGCCCGATCAGTATTTCGACGTGGGCATCGCTGAACAGCACGCGGTGACGATGGCTGCCGGCATGGCCTGTGAGGGGCTGCGGCCGGTGTGCGCGATCTACAGCACCTTTCTGCAGCGGGCCTACGACCAGCTGATCCACGATGTGGGCATTCAGAACCTGCCGGTCACCTTCGTGATGGACCGGGCCGGCATCGTCGGGGCGGACGGCCCCACCCACCAGGGCCAGTACGACATCAGCTACCTGCGATGCGTACCCAACTTCACGGTGATGGCCCCCAAGGATGAGGCCGAGCTGCAGCGCATGCTCGTCACCGCCATTCAGCATGACGGTCCCTGCGCCCTCCGCATTCCCCGCGGAGAAGGGGAGGGTGTGGCCCTGGCCGAGGAGGGTTTCGAGCCCCTGCAGATCGGTCGTGCCGAACTGCTCACCGATGGGGATGACCTGCTGATCCTGGCCTACGGCTCGATGGTCTATCCGGCCCTTGCCACCGCAGGCCTGCTGCAGGAACAGGGTGTCCGCGCCGCCGTGATCAATGCCCGCTTCCTGCGCCCTCTCGATGAGGCTCTGATCGCGCCGCTGGTGCGGCGAATCGGCCGGGTGGTGACAATGGAAGAGGGTTGCCTGGCAGGCGGTTTCGGTGCCGCCGTGGTGGAAACCCTCAGCGATCACGACCTGTGTGTGCCCGTGTTCCGGATCGGCATTCCCGATGTGCTGGTCGACCATGCCAGCCCTGATCAGAGCAAGCAGGCCCTGGGTCTGACGCCGCCCCAGATGATGAGTCGCATCCTGGAACGGTTCCCAGCCCTCAGCAGCCCGAGGCCCGCCCTCAGCCAGAGACCATCCCAGCCCATCGGCGTCTGAAGCGCCAACAGGGCCTGCGGGTAGCCCCTGCAGGGACTAAGGGCCTCCTGCAGGGGCTGACGATCACACCGCGGGGATCACACCGCGGGGATCACACCGCGATGGTCTGACCGCGACGATCTGACTGCCACGGTCACATCGCGTTCACACCACTCCGCGGGAGGCGAGACCGAGGATGGTGCCCATGCCCAGGATGTGGCCCAGGCTCAGGGTGCCGAGCATGGCGCCGTGGCTGAGACCACCGAACATGGCGGCGCTGGGCAGTTGCAGGCCGACATTCGGCTGTTTGATCGTGGCCTTACCGATGGCGATGGCGACCACGTTGCAGATGACCATCACCAGGGCCACCTTCGGGGACCAGGTGATGCTTGCAGGGGCTACGGCCAGGAGGGTGGGAAGCATGATGCACAGGGCGACGCCCCATTGTCCGTGGCAGGTCTGGCTCGGCTCAGCCGTCGTAAGGCTTGTTCACTTCGCTGGTCGATCGCTGCGCTGGCCCCGGCCCCCCTGGCGCTGACCCTGCCGCCTGGGCGAACCCCACGGCCACCAGCAGATTGGCCAGGGTGAGGAAGGCCTCGGCCCCGCCGTGCAGTCCATCCACATCGGCAAGCTGCTGGCCCGTGCTGCGCAAGGCCACGATCGAAGCTCCGATCGTCACGGCGACGAACAGGAGGGTGAGCTGAAAGCCGCGCAGGGCAAGCTTCGGGAAGCTGGGTATGCGCCCCGCCAGCCAGAGGAAGGCCAGATAGGGGAGCAGCGACAGCACGAAGAACGGGCCAGGGTCGATCTGCCCCAATCGTTCCAGCAGGGAGCCGGCTGCGGGCAGAGCAGTCATGGTTCGGCGCAGGGGGGGGCGGGATCGTGGGGTGCGCCTGCAGCCTGTCGGCGCCACAGCTGCAGGGCGGCCAGGGCGAGGGCGCCATTGCCCAGGGCGGTGAGAGCCGCCTGCAGCACCACCAGTCCCCGCAGGGCGGCGCTGTTGTCGTAGAGGTGCCAGGTGCAGGCACACATGGCGCTCACCAGGGCCGGGAGCATGGCCAGGGCCAGCCAGTGCCAGGCGGATTCACCGGAGCGTCGGGCCAGACGCTGCACCGCCAGCATCGCTGCCATCCACTCCAGCACCGAGGTGATGTGAATCCACCAGGTGGGCAGGGAAAGCGCGTGCATGGCGTCAGCGCGGGCATGGCCGCACTGTATGGACTTCCTCAGGCCGGTCGGGGCGCTGCTCTCGATAGGGTGCGGGGATGGCGATCATCACGGCCCGCGGCCTGCGCAAGAGCTTTCGGGTGGCGGCCAAGCAGCCCGGTCTGGCCGGCACGCTGCGGCATGTTGTCCGCCGCCGCTGGCAGGAACTCGACGCGGTGCGGGAGGTGAGTTTCAGCATCGAGCCCGGGGAGGTGGTGGGGTTTCTCGGTGGCAACGGGGCCGGCAAGACCACCACCCTGAAGCTGCTCAGCGGCCTGATCCATCCCAGCGGCGGCGAGCTGGAGGTGGCGGGCCATCGGCCCTGGAGGCGTGAGCGCTCCTTCCTGGAGGCCATCACCCTCGTGATGGGCCAGAAACAGCAGCTGATCTGGGATCTGCCACCGCTCGACTCCCTGCGGGTCAACGCCGCCGTGTATGGCATCGATGCGCTGGAGGCCCGCCGCCGCATCGGGGACCTGGCCGAGATGCTGGAGCTCGGCGATGCCGAGCTCACCCGGCCGGTGCGGAAGCTCTCACTCGGTCAGCGCATGAAGGCAGAGCTGCTGGCGGCCCTGCTGCACCGTCCTCGGGTGCTTTTTCTGGATGAACCCACCCTCGGCCTTGATGTCAATGCTCAGGCGCGGGTGCGCACCTTTCTGGCCGACTACAACCAGCGCACCGGCGCCACCGTGCTGCTCACCAGTCATTACATGGCTGATATCACAGCCCTCTGCCCGCGCGTTCTGCTCATCCATCGGGGACAGCTGTTCTATGACGGTGCCCTTGCCGCGCTCGGTGAACGGCTCGCCCCCTGGCGTCAGGTGCGCCTGGAGTTGGCGGCGCCAATGGCGGCTGACCACCTGGGTTCCTACGGCGAGATCGAACAGCTCGACGGGGCGGCGGTGCGGTTGCTGATCCCGAAGGAGCGGCTCACCACCACCCTCAATCGGCTGCTGGCGGAGCTGCCGGTGCTGGATCTGGAGGTGAATGATCCGCCGATCGAGGAGTTGATCGGTCGGCTGTTTGTGGAGGGGGCGGTTCCGCCTTCCTGATCGGTCCAGCGCCTGAATCAACGGCCGCGCCGACGGGCCGGCGTCATGTCGGCCTAGCCCGTTCATGGACAGACCATGCAGAGACGGTTCCTGCCCGCTTGCGTGATCTGGTCAGCTCCTCCATTGGCACCAGGTGGCGCTGTGGACGTCAGGTCTCTGGGAAGTTGGGCTTCTCTGTGGATCTTTCACACAGGATTTCGGCCCTTGGTTTGCGGGCTGATGCCCCCTGATCAGATGGGCGTGTTTGTCATGTCGGCATGGTGCCTCCGTGAACAGACGAGTTAAGATTTCTATGTGTCATTCGTAGTTATGATTCGGTTCAAGGTTGAATGGAATGACTATTTAGGGCGTGCAAATGAGTTCGACGGCAGTGGTTGAATCGTCGGGAGTCCTGTCCTTCTCTTTGGATGACATCATTAAGGCAGTGTTGAATGCTGATGGATCTGTCAGTCGCGTCTATGAATATGACGATGGTGGCTGGGAGCTTGAGGATCTCGATGATGAAAGGGTAGCTATTAGCGAGGGGGACAGTGTTCTGATCACCCGCTACGATGACGGTCAAACTGACAGGGTAGACATTTATTCTTCAGCTGATCTTTTATTTGTCGATCCGGACCCTTCTGTGCCTGGGGTGATCCTTTTCCGCTCTGCTTGCGTGCGTTTTGATGGTGATGATGATGATGAATTCGAGGGTTCAGGCGAGGATGATGACTTCGATTGTGGTGATGGTGATGATAGGTTTTTTGGGTATGATGGCGACGATGCTATTGTCGGCGGCCGAGGTCGCGATGACCTTTATGGTGACGCTGGTAACGACTCTGTGTATGGCAATTCAGGTGATGACAGCCTGTTTGGGGGGCGAATGATGACATGTTCGAAGGTGTTTTTGGTGACGATCGCTTGATTGGCGATGTTGGCAAAGACCAAATGCGTGGTGGACTTGATCGAGATCTTTTTGTATTCAATGAGTCTGCTGACTCGCTTGCTGGCAAAAGGCGTGACGTCATCATTGACTTCCACTGGCGAGAGGATCGGCTTGATCTCAAGGCAATCGATGCGATCCCCGGCGGCGGCGATTCGGCCTTTGCATTCCTGGGCTCCAACCCATTCAGCGGTGTGGCTGGAGAACTTCGCTATCAGGATGGGATTCTTTCTGCTGATCTCGATGGTGACCGACGCGCCGATCTCCAGGTGCAACTGTTGAGACAGCCTGTGCTTAAGGTTGCCAGTCTGATTCTCTGACTGCCATGCTTCTGCGCTGTTTCATTGCATGCCCTTTGCATGGCTCCGACTACAGTTTGAATGACCTATGAACTGTCTTTGGACTTGCGGGTGCTGATGGATCAATTGGCAGCAGTTCGCCGCAGTTGGCAGCGCTATCGGGTGCTCTGGAGTGTGCAACTCGCCTACATGGCGGAATACCGAGCCGAGATCGTGCTCTGGGCCCTCTCCGGTGTCTTGCCATTTGTGATGCTGGCCCTGTGGCGTCAGGCCGCAGTGCCGGCCGCGGGATTCGATGCTGCCGGTCTGGGGCGCTATTTCCTCAGCGCCTTTGTGGTTCGTCAGTTCAGTGTGGTGTGGGTGGTGTGGCAATTCGAGGAGGACGCGCTCCAGGGCCGCCTCTCGCCCTATCTGCTTCAGCCGATGCATCCGTTCTGGCGGTACGTGGCGGCCCATCAGGCGGAGCAGGCGACACGGCTCCCCTTCGTGCTGTTGATCATCACCGGCTTCTTCCTGCTCCAGCCCGCCAGCTTCGCCTGGCCCGCCCCGCCCCGGCTGGCGCTCGGGGTACTGGCGGTGGGCCTGGCCTTCACGCTCAATTTTCTGATGCAGAGTCTGATCGCCTGCCTCTGTTTCTGGAGTGAACGGGCCAGTGCCCTTGAACGGCTGCTGATGATCCCCACCCTGTTCCTTTCCGGTCTGGTGGCTCCGTTGCAGACCTTTCCCCCAGGCCTGCGACAGCTGGCTCTGGCCACCCCGTTTCCCTATCTGATCGGCTTTCCGGCCCAGCTGCTGGCCGGCGGTTCCTTCGGCCCTGAGCAGCCCTTTCAGCTGCCGCTCAGCCTGATGGTGATGGTGGGCTGGATTCTGCTGTTGCTGCCGCCATTGCGCCTGCTCTGGCGCGCCGGCGTGCGCCGCTACAGCGCCATGGGGGCCTGAGCGGTGAAGCCATGCCCTGCCCGTCTGCTTCATCTGCGCCGGCATCTGTTGACGCTGCGTCGCTTCTGGGGCACGGCCCTGGCCACCCAGCTCGAATACCAGTTGAATGCCCTTGTGGAGCTGGTGGCGATGGTCGCCAACCTGGCCGGCAGTCTGCTGGTGCTCTGGCTGTTCTACCGCCAGGGGGTGGCTTTGGGAGGGTGGAGCTGGCACGCCGCCCAGGTGGTGCTCGGTGCCTACACCGCGCTGTCGGGCTTCACAAGCACCCTGTTGCAGCCCAATCTCAGTCGGATCGTCACCCAGGTGCAGGAAGGTGGCCTGGATTTCGTGCTGCTCAAGCCGGTCGACAGTCAGTTCTGGCTGTCGCTGCGCACCTTCAGCCTCGCCGGTCTGCCGGAACTGGTGGTCGGCCTGGGGTTGATGCTGTGGGCCGCTCTGCAGGAGCGGGGGGAGCTACCCCCTCACGCCCTGTTCGCCACCGCCGTGATGCTGGGCGCGGCGGCGATGATTCTGTATAC
>Ga0079302_1000198_pt1 | contig 14832 bp, 10 predicted proteins | sample Wag4_2014_7_16_FD_75102 | JGI IMG/M metagenome (GOLD analysis project Ga0079302, IMG submission 75102) | Fresh water mixed with fracking chemicals microbial communities from Ohio, USA - Utica-2 Time Series FC 2014_7_16 | ecosystem: Engineered > Industrial production > Chemical products > Input... | reverse complement strand
GGCAGATGGACAAGCGTGGCGCAATCGCGCTGCTCATCGCGCGCTTCATCCCCGGCGCCCGCACGCCGATGATCACCGTGAGCGGGCTCATGCACCTCGCCTGGTGGAAGATCCTGCTCGTCGAGATGGTCGGCGTGTCGATCACGGCCCCGGCGCAGATGCTCATCGGCGTCGGCGTCGCGAAGCTCGGGCGCCAGTTCGAGTCGGATGCCCACCGCTGGATGCTCTACATCGCGGCCACGCTCGCCGTCGCAGCGCTGATGTTCGGCATCCACCTCGTGATCGCCCATCGAGCCAAGGGCAAGGACAAGCCCCGCGTGAGCGTGAAGTGGCTCGAATCGCTGCGGCATTCCGTTGCCCGCAAGCCTGCATCCCATAAGGCGTGATGCCGCCGCGCGGCCGATGCGTCGCGCACGGCGTCGTTTGCCCGTCGGCCCTGCGCGCGGTAGGATTCCCGCCCCGCTGTCGTGCGCGGGATTGACAACCTGTCGGGCGAATACTCAAGTGGCCAACGAGGGCAGACTGTAAATCTGCTGGCTTATGCCTACGGGGGTTCGAATCCCTCTTCGCCCATTCCGCTCCAGAGCGCGGCCACCTTCGGTGGGCGCGCGGCACCGGGGAACGAATCCATGCCTCCTGCGGCCCATCGTTGCGCCTCCGTACACTCCCGGCAAGCCCGCAACCGCGGCGTGTTCGTCGTCGCAGCGCCGCTCGTCGTCGCCATGCTGGCGGCGTCGCCCATCGGGCCGCAGAAGCCGGGCAGCGAAGCCCCCGCGGCGACCCAGGCTGCGCCGAAGCAACCGCCCACGCCCACGGTTGACGCACCGAAACCGGATCCTTCGCTCGCCGCCGCCTACGTCAAGCTCGTGGGGGAACTTCCCAAGGCGGATGAACGCGGCAGTACGTCGTGGAACGCCCTGTCCTTGGACAGCCGGGGTCTGGTCGCCGACGCCCGATTCGGCGATGCCACCGTCGCACAGTTGACGAAGTCGCTGTCCGAACTTCAGCCGGTGGTGATCAAGCTCATCGACCTCACCAAGCGCACGGCCGTGATCCCGCCGAACGCCGCCGATGCCGCGGGTGCCAAGGCCCAGGAGATCGAGGCAAGCACCAAGGCGGCCGGCGCGATGCGCGGCACCGCACGGCTCCTCACCGGCGATGCGTCGAGGCTCTTCGTTGCCGGCAAGCAGCAGGAAGCCAGCGAACGCCTCGCTGCATGCCTGGGCCTCGTGCGCCAACTCGCCAATGGCTCGGAACTGCACGGGTTGGTCGGTGCCGGCATCGTCGGCCTCGTGGAGGAACGAGTGGCGATCATGCGCAAGGGCGTTGCCGGGCGCAAGCTCGATGCAGCAGCGAAAGCCACCATCCTCAAGGCCCTGGATGCGCTCGATCCCGACCAGCCCTTGGGCGTTGCCCTGACTGGGCAGGCAGCATCGCGGGCCAAGCTCAGCCTCTCGAGCCTCAAGGCAAACCTGGCCCCCTGACCGCCATCTGCCCCGGACCGCTCGGCGACGGCCGCCTCGCCCGCGCCGAGCCAGCTAGCCTGCGCGTTCCATGTCCGCCCACCTGACCGTCCTGCTGTCGCTCGGCGTCGCGATCCTGCTCAGCCCCGAGAACCTGCTCATCGGGCTCGTCATGGCCAGTGACCGCAAGTGCCCGAGGCTCGCAGCGCTGATGTACGCCGTCGGTGCGGTCGGTGGCATTGCCCTGGGCCTCACGATCGGCTTCCTCGTGGCACCCACTCCGGTCGCCGAAGGCGCGCCGGTCCACCACACCTGGCCGCAGTTCATCGTCCGCGCGCTCCTCGCGGGCCTGCTCGTGGGCTTCGGGTTGCAGCGAGCCGTGCGCGCCGTCCGTCATGCCCCGATCGCCGGTGAGCCGGGCGAGGAGAACGAGGGCACTCGCCCCAGCCTGGCCTCACGCGTGAAGCGGTGGTTCACCGAACGATTCAAGGGGTTGGGTGGCCGCGAGATCCCCGTGTGGCGCCGAGCGCTGCGGTCGGGCGTCATCGGTTTCGCCACCGTCGGCATCCACCCAAAGTGCCTGTCGGTCTCGATTGCCGCAGGCCACCAGGCGATGCAGATCGCCGTCGAGGCCGATCGGTTCGTGGGCGTGGCGCTCTTCGCGGCGGTCGCCCTCGTCCCCTCCATCACGCCGCTCATCGTCGAGCTCGTGCGTCCCGGTGGCAGCGGCATGATCAAGGAAGCCTGCGAGCGCTTCATGCGCACCAACGGACGCTGGATCGCCGCCCTGATCCTGCTCGGTGCCGGCGCCTTCGTCGCGTGGCACGCGGTGAAGAGCATGCCGTGAGACACGGCGGTCCGTTCGTTCCCTCTGGCAGGTTGCTCTCCCACGCCACCTCCATCAACCACCAACGACAAGGCCGTCCACCCGTGCACGAAACATCCCGTGCAGGAGTGGACGGCCGAACGAATCAGGCGAAATCTCGATGCTCAACGCCGGCGACGCGATGCAAGCCCGGCGACTGCGAGGAGCGCCATGGCACCCGGAGCCGGCACCATCGACACGCCCATGCTGTAGACGGTGACGTCCGAGCCGAAGGCCGAAGACGAGGAGAACTGCGACAGCAGCATCGCGCCGACCGAGATGTCGGCCACGGTGCCGGTGCCGTAGCCCGCAGTGCCGTGCAGGGCGAGCGAGTTGAAGTCGCTGCCGACGAAGATGCGGATGAAGTCATTCGCGTTGCCGGCGACCAGGTTCACCTCGGCGCGGAGCGCATAGGTCTGGCCGAAGGTCAACTCGTCGGTGCCGTAACCGAAGGCGTAGCCGGACTGGCCATTGACGCGGGAGCCGAACACGAAACCGGACCCGCTCGACTTCGCCACCATGCGGACATTCTGGAAGTTGCCGCTGGTCGTCGTGCCAGTGGTCGTGTTCATGGCCGCGAAGTAGGACGGCGACGAGCCCGCCGTGTTGACCTTGAGCACGATGTCGAAGTTCAGGATGGTCGTGCCTTCGGTCGGCTGGGTGATCTGGTTGGCGAACGCGAGCATCGCGTCCTGGTGGTTGCTCGAGGTCGAGCCGTTGCCGAGCCACGACACGGCCCCGCCGTTGACTTGGAGGGGGTTCGTCGACTGGGTGTTGTACTGCTGCCAGCCATTCTGGCCGACCAGGTTGCCATTCGCGTACGAACTGAAGTCGGCGTACGCGAGGTAGGAGGCGCTGGCGGTCGCCGAGGTGGCGACGATGGCCAAGGCCGAAACGAGGGAAGTGCGGATCATGGTGTCCTCAGGGGGTAAGGGATCCCTGTTCCGCCTCCAACGACGGGGAGAACATAGCCCGGCTTTCCGGGCGATCCACCCCCACTCCATTGGGATCCCGTTAGGAGATCATGAAGACGGTCGGCGCGTTCCCCGTCTCGCCGTCACCAGCGCGCCTCGCTGCGCGGCTCACCGCGGCCGTGGCACCACCACCAAGATCCGGCTCCAGGACACGCGCTGGACGCCTGCTCCGGAAGCCCCGTCCGGTGATGGCGTCATCACCACGCCGGATCCAGGATCCTTCCACTCGTCGATCGGCGGCGCATCCAACACGATCCCTCCGACCAGATTGATGCGCCTGACCACGATGCCGGCTCCGCCAGCCGCCCACACGTTGGCGCGGATCTCGAGCACGCTGCCATCGTCGAGCAGGCGAGCGCTGTGGGGCTGCGACATGCCGGGGACATTCGTCAACGGGTCGTCGCCCTGCTCGGTCAGGGATCCCCTGCCTCGAAGCAGATCGCCGATCCGGTCATTCTTGCCCTGTCTGCAGGATGCGGCACCCCACGACGGCGGCGATCCATCATCGGCGGCCAGGAGCAGCATCGGCAGGGACCAGCCGGCGCCGTCCCAGGTCGCGGTCATCGTGCCCTCGCCGATCAGCGACCGAGCCTCCGTGACCGGATCGATGCGCTCGGCCCGCATCGAGAAGGGAGACAAGGGTGTTCCGGAGGGGTCGCCGAACACCAAACTCTGCAACCCCACGACGATCGCACCGTTGGGCGTGAACCCGCACGGCTTGTAGAAGCCGTCGGCGTTGGTGCCCAGCTCGAGCGCATGGTGCTCGCCCGACTCGGTCGCCCACCATTCGAGCGTCGGGACGAATCCGGATGAAGCCTCGAAGCGCAACGCCGCGATCCACTGCCCGTCGTGGGACAGTTCCCACCACCCATCGGGCAGGAAGACCTCGGGGCCAGCGCTCCATCGGCCCGAGGAATCCCGCCGGGCCACCACGGCTCGGCGCACGTCGTCCTGGGGCCGCCAGACCCGCCAGAGTGGCCACCCATCCACCGACTGGAGCGATGCGAGCGGCCACGCCAAGCCGCGTGAAGCCAGCGCCTGCCCCGCCGACTGCACCTGCACCCGCGTGATCAACCGACCCGCACCCACGACCATCACGAGCAACGACAGGCCGATCAGCAGCGTCTCGCGGCGCCTCCAGGTCGGCACTGCACGCTCCCGTCCATGCTGGATGCAGCCGCACTCGGGGCAGGGATCGCCGGCCCTGCCCCCATCCAAGTCGTGGTTGCAACGCCGGCAATAGGCGCGACCCTCGATGCGCGGCATGCGCACGAGCCGCACCACCGATCGCACCAGTACCAAGGCCGCCGCCAGGAAACCGATCAGGCCCAACAGCGGCGACTGGTCGTCGAACCACGGCCACCATCGGCCATCGACCGTGTCGACGACCGCCACCGCAGATCCATCGACGCTCCATCGCACCTCACCCGGGGAGAGGCCGACATCGCCGATCGACACGGTGTGTCGCTCACCCCCGGAGACCACGGTCGATGCATCCTCCGACGGCATGCGCACAAGGTACAGGCCCGTCGTGCCGCAGCCATCACTCCTCGAACCAGCGATCGACCGAACCCGTCGGTGCGAACCAGACCCAGTCGCAGGCCGGGGGAGGCCCCGAACCGAACCGAGGTTGAGCACGCGGCGATTGCGATCCCATGCTCAGCTCGCCGCCCTGGTCCACCATGTCCTCACCCACGCTCCACACCCGGAACGCCGTGCCGTCGCCCTTCATGCCGATGGCCTTGCCGTTCCATGGATCCGACGGGACCGAAGGCAGGTACGCCGGCACCAACGCAGCCACCGACGTGGGCCATGCACCCTTGGCTCGCCTGAACCGCACGCACGCCGCCGCCACGTCCACGGCCTCACGCTGCGCGCGATCGGCAGCCAGCACCGTGTTGGCCTTGTCGATCGCTGGCAGCAGCAGCGCCGCCAGCAGGTAGCGACTCTTGAAGACGGCATCGCCCGCACGCAGGGGCGCGTCGGTCTGGGTCGGCGCGGCCGTGGCGAGCGTGCCGAGCGTCCAGTCGCGGCGCGCCGTCAATTCCTCGCACCACCGATCGTAGAAGTCCATCATGTCCTTGCGCCCCGCCATCCAGATCGCGGCCCCCGGACGCACGAGCGACACCATCACCGACTGCATGGATGACATCGTGTTGTCCGAGCCAAGGCTGCCTGCGTCGATCGAGGAGAGCATGCTGACGTTCTCCGTCGTCGGATTGAAGAACCCATCGCCGTCGCCATCGTCGGAATAGACCCACTGCACGGCGTCCTCGAAGCCGATCCGCTCGCCCCACAGCTCCAGCATCGCCAGTTCCGCAGGCACCGATCGCATCACCGCCTGCAACCGGGCCAGGTCCGCATCGGTGAACGCATCCGGCATGGCCTCAAGCAATATGACGGCGCGCTGGGCGGCCACTGCACGCATGGCCACGGCCACCAGGTCACAGATCAGGAACCGAGGCTGCTGCACCTGCATCGACATGGCCACGATCGCGGCAAGGTCGTCGACGGCAGCAGCCCCTTGACCGCGGCTGGCCGCGACCGTGGCATCGAGCGCCAGCACACGCGCGCACTGGCGCACGCTGGCCAAGTGCGGCAGCATGATCCCGAACGCACGCCACGGCCGGTCCTTGTCGCGGATCAGCGCCTGGCTCTGCTCGATGACCCCTTGATCGAACAAGGCCGCATCGAGCTCGGTCAAGCCCGTGGCGTACGGGAACCCCAGCACAGGCAGCGCCGACGCCGCACGAAGGCGCGCGAGATCAGCCGAGTGGGTGTCGCACCAAGCGACCTGCTCATCCCACGTGGCACCCGCTTCGTCCGTCGGCTTCCTGCCCGGCCACCCTGGGCCGGCATCGATGCGGTCCGCCGTCGCGTTGGCGCCGTCCTGGTGCCCGGTCAGACCGAGCGCAGGCAGGATCTTCCGGTACGAAGCCCAAGCGACCTGGGACGATGGGGCCACGGGCAGACGCTCAGCGACGCGCTCGATCGGATCGAACGACGGCCGCGGCGCATTCGCCGCCAGATACAGCGCGAACAGCAGGTATGCACCCACCACCACCCCGACGGTCCAACCCGTCGCCACGAGCGCACGCCCGAAGGCACGATCGATCGCCGAGCGCTTGGCGATCGCTGCGGCCCGCAGCGCGCGGGCAGAATCCTTGGGGTCACCGTACGAGGCCATCGCGGCTGCAGCGCTCGCCCCGGACGCCAACGCTTCGGCGAAGTGCGAGGTGAGTTCGGCGCGCACGTCGTCCCGTTCGGCCTTGCGCAGGTGGGTGCCGCGGATCACCTGCTCGATGAATCCAGCGACCTCCGGGGGAAGCGTCGTTGGATGCGGCGACCGGCCGCGATGGCCTGATGCACCGGGATTCCCGCCTCCGTCATGGATCTTGGCGCCGCTCATGCCACCACCCCCGGGATGCTGCTGGTCAGGCCGAGCGCTTCCATGGCGACCGTGAGTCGATGCCAACTCTTCGCATCCGCGGCGAGCTTGCGCCGTCCGTTGGCCGTCAATCGGTAGTACTTGCGGGGCCGTGCGCCGGACTCATCCCAGCGCGCGGCGATGAAGCCCTTGGCCTCGAGGTTGTAGAGCATCGGGTAGAGCGTGCTCTGGCCCATGGCCAAGATCCCGTCCGTCCGCCGCTCGAGCGCCTCGACCAGTTCGTAGCCGTACATCTCACCGCGCTCGAGCAACTTGAGCACGGCCACCGGGCCGGCACCACGCAGGAATTCGCCTTCGATCGTCGTCATGGAGCACCTCCGGGCCACATACTATGCCGTACATAGTATGTGGTCAAGGGTGATGTCGACGATGTCCCGAGGTCCCCGGGTTTCCCCGAGCGGCCGTGCCGGGCTCAACTACGCTGCGGCGCCCCATCCCGCGCCAGGTACACCGTCTGCGACGGAAAAGCGAAACCGGACCCGTTGCCCTGCACGATCTCCATGATGTCCAGGTTCAGGCGCTCCACGGCCGACCGGTACACCGCCACATCCGTCGTCCGGACCAGCGCCTTCACGTCCACGTCGAGCGAGGACGAGCCGAACGCCAGGAAGTTCACCCTCACCGACGCGGGATCGACCAAGGCATCGGCTGCGAGCCGCGCGCGCAGTCTTTCCAGGATCGCCTTCATCGACGCCGCGCTGGTCTCGTAGCGAAGCCCCAGCACGGCCGAGTAGCGGAACCCGTCGCGCTCGCTCAGCTTCTCCACGCGAGACTGCGCCAGGTCGCCGTTGGCGACCACCAGGACGGTGCGGTCCACCGTCCGCAGCGTCGTCGAACGCAGGCCGATACGCTCGACCGTGGCGACCGTACCGTTGATGGCACACGTATCCCCCGGCTTGAGCACCTTGTCGGCGATCACGCTCGCACCGCCGAACAGGTTGGCCAACGTTTGCTGTGACGCCAGCGCAATGGCCGCGGTGCCGATGCCGAGCCCTGCAACCACTGCCCCCAGATCCAGGCCCAGCGCCTGCAGCGCGATCGACAGGCCGAGCAGGTAGACGAGAGCCGTCGCCACGGCCCGCCCCACACGCACGATCGACCCGGCGTCGTGGATCCCGCGCTCGCCCAGGGTGCGCTCGATCGACAGGGTGAAGATGCGCAGCCAACGCGCCACGCCCCAGGCGACCGCCAGCACCATCACTGCACGCGAGCCGGTGGCCAGATTGGCCTTGGCCGGGATGCTCAGCGCCAACTCGCGGCTGGCGATCCTCATCGCCAGCAAGGCAAGCATCACGCCGACGGGTGCCGCCAGCACCACGATCGACTCCCGGACGATGCCCAGCCCCTTTCGCGCCGCCATGTGCGCACTGTGGTGCATCAACCTCGAGGCCCCCCAGCCGACGGCGATCACGATCGCCGCCACCAGCAGCAGCGCGACCCACTGCCAGAGCTCGATCTCGAACACGGTCGTGTTCACGAGGAACTCCGGGAGGAACGTGATCCACCAGACCCCCATCGCCCGCGCCATGGGCGGGATGCCCTTCACGGTGTCGATGGAGACCACCCAATCATCCGCGTCATCGCGGATCAACTGCACATCGAGTTCATCACTCCCCTCCACGAGCGTGCCCAACGACACGGGCTCAGGCGTGGCGTTGGCTTCGTCGCCGGGAATGGACTTGAAGTCGAGCCACAGGTTGTCGTCGAGCATCAACTTGAGCGCCCGCGCGACCTGATCGGGCGTCACCTCGCCCATCTCCTGGCCATGCGGCCACTGCAACAGCCCAGCAGCCTCGTCCCACCGACCCTCCCGAGCCAGCGTGATGAACTGGAAGGCAGCGTTGCGAGGCGTGTCCTGGTTGGCGACCGGCGGGGGCGACGCCTGCTCCACCTCGGCTGGCGCCAGAGCGGTCAGGAACAGGGGCCCGATGAGTGCGAGAATCCGGAGGCATGAGCGCATGCGCCGATCGTAAGGTCCCTCGGCTCCACGGGCTGCCAGCCCCCAAGCCCGGCTGATGTCCCGAAGATGCCGTCGGCCCATCGAGCCACCGTCCGACCGCTTCCATAGCATCCGGCCTCGTCCACCGATTCCGGAACACACCTGCGAACACCATGACCTCGACCTCCATCAGTCCAACGCGTTCGAACCTCGGCCCTGACCTCATTGCAGGCGTCGTGGTCTTCCTCGTCGCCGTGCCGCTGTGCCTAGGCATCGCCTTGGCGTCGGGGGCTCCGCTCATGTCCGGCCTCGTCTCGGGCGTGATCGGTGGCATCCTCGTCGGCGCGCTCAGCGGCAGCCACGTGAGCGTCAGCGGCCCGGCAGCCGGCTTGGCCGCCATCGTCCTCGCCCAGATCAACGGTCTCGGGTCCTTCCAGACGTTTCTCCTGGCCGTGCTCCTGGCCGGTGCCATGCAGCTGGCCTTCGGCTTGGCCAAGGCGGGCGTCTTGGCCAAGTATTTCCCCACCAACGTCATCAAGGGCCTGCTCGCGGCCATCGGGGTCCTGCTGATCCTGAAGCAGATCCCCCACCTCGTCGGCTACGACAAGGACTGGGAAGGCGACATGTCCTTCCAGCAGGCCGACGGCGACAACACCTTCACGGCCCTCGTGCATGCCATGCAGGCGTTCCTGCCCGGCGCAGCCATCGTCGGCGCCATGTCGTTGGCGACCCTGATCATCTGGGACAGGACCCCCCTCAAGAAGTCGCTCTTCCCCGGCGCCCTCGCGGCGGTCGTCCTCGGCACGGTGGCGAGCACGCTCTTCATTCGAACGGGTTCCTCCCTGGCCATCGATGCCACGCACCTGGTCAAGGTCCCCGTGATCGGCCAGGACGGGTTCACCTGGTCCTCGTTGATCACCCTGCCTGACTTCAGCCAACTGATGAACGGCGGGGTGTGGCTCGCCGCCGTCACGCTCGCGGTCGTTGCGTCCATCGAGACGCTCCTCAACCTCGAGGCGACCGACAAGCTCGATCCGCAGCGTCGTTCCTCACCGCCCAACCGCGAACTCGTCGCCCAGGGCATCGGCAACATGGTGGCGGGCGTGCTCGGCGGGATTCCCATGACCAGCGTCATCGTGCGCAGTTCGGTGAACGCCAGCGCCGGCGGCCGCACGCGCAACGCCGCCATGTTCCACGGCGTCCTCCTCCTGGGCAGCGTCCTGCTGGTTCCGGGCCTGCTGAACAGCATCCCGTTGGCCGCGCTTGCGGCGGTGCTCATCTTCACCGGGTGGAAGCTCGCCAATCCCACGATCTTCCGCTCGATGTGGGCCACCGGTCCCGCGCAGTTCGTGCCGTTCTTCGTGACGGTGAGCGCGATCGTCTTCACCGACCTGCTCCTTGGGGTCGGACTGGGCCTGGCCACGAGCCTGGCCTTCGTCCTCTGGAGCAACCTGCGCGCAGGACCGCACGTCATCAAGGAAGACCATGTCGGCGGGCTCGTCCACCGGGTCGAACTCGGCACGCAGGCCACCTTCCTCAACCGTGCCCAGCTGGCGACCACGCTGGCGGGCTTCAGCACCGGTGACCAGGTGGTGCTCGATGCCCGCATGACGGACTACATCGATCCGGATGCGCTGTCACAGATCAACGAGTTCGTCAAGGAAACCGCACCGGCCCGGGGCATCCGGACGAGCTTGGTCGGCTTCAAGGACCGCTACGCGATCGACGACCGCGTGCAGTACGTCGACCACAGCACGAAGGAGGTGCAGGCCTCGCTCACCCCGGGCAAGGTGCTGGCACTCCTGCGCGAGGGCAACGAACGGTTCATCTCCGGTCGTCGACTGCAGCGCGACCTCGTTCGCCAGGTCGATGCCACGGCCTCCGGGCAGCACCCGATGGTCGCCGTGCTGTCATGCATCGACTCGCGCGCACCGGCGGAACTGATCTTCGACCAGGGCATCGGTGACATGTTCAACGTCCGCCTGGCCGGCAACGTCGCGAGCCCGAAGGCGCTTGGGAGCCTCGAGTTCGCGTGCAAGGTCGCGGGCGCCAAGCTCATCCTGGTCATGGGCCACACCCGCTGCGGCGCCGTCAAGGCGACCTGCGACTTCGTGCACCAGGGCGTCGATCCGGTCGCGGCCACCGGCCTCACGAACCTCGGCTCGATCGTCGAGCCGATCGCCGAGGCGGTCCGCATGGAAACGCGCACGCAGGATGACCGGTCCGCCAAGAACAGCGCGTTCGTCGACCGGGTCGCCGCCATCAACGTCCGCAACACCATCGAGTGGATCAAGGACAACAGCCCCACCCTCGCGGCGATGTCACGCAACGGCGAGATCGCGATCGTCGGATCGATGTACGACGTGGCCACCGGCCAGGTCGAGTTCCTCGACGGCGTGGGGTTCGCCTCCAAGACGCCGTCGGGCGTCCAGTCCGTTCATTCCTGAACTGCGGATCACCGCTCGCGGTGCTGGCCCAGGCGGCTGCGCTGTGGCTCGCCCCGGCAGGCCTGGACGAGGTCCGAGCGTGAGATCGGCTTGAGGGCGAAGCCATCGCAACCCGCCGCGCGCGCCTGTTCGCGGTCGGCACCGAGTGCGGCCGCCGTCAGCGCCACGATACGCGAGCGGCATCCCTTGGCCCGGATCCGCCGCGTCGCCTCGATACCGTCGATCCCCGGCAACTGGAGATCCATCAGGATCACGTCGGGGCTGTGCTGGGCATCGACCGCATCCACGGCCGACAGTCCATCGCTGCGCACCTCGACCGTGGCGCCAGCCCTGCCCATCATCGTCGACAACAGTCGCGCGGAGTCGATGCTGTCCTCCACCAGGAGCACGTGCACGCCGGCGAGCGGTTGGTCGGTCGGCTCCACACCACCCACCCCCGCGTGCGCGGGACGAGTCGCCGCATCGAGCACGGAGTGGAGCGTGAAGGTGCTGCCGACGCCCGGGGTGCTGGCTACGTCGATCCGCCCGCCGAGCAGGTTGGCGATTCGCGAGCTGATCGCAAGGCCGAGCCCCGTTCCCCCGTGCTCACGGACGAACTCCCGGTCGAGCTGGCTGAAGGGCTCGAAGAGCCGACCCATCTGGTCGGCGGGGATGCCCTTGCCGGTGTCGGTCACCGCGACCCGCAGCGCGATCCGCTCGCCGCGCGGCTCGGTCGCCGCCTCGATCGTGATCGATCCCCCCTTGGTGAACTTCACAGCGTTCCCCACGAGGTTGAGCAGCACCTGCCGGATCCGCGTCGCATCACCGATCACCTGGTCGTGGGCTGCCTGCACGTCCAGCCGCAGGGCCAACGAATTCCCGCGCGAGCTGGCGTTCACTTCCATCAGGTCCCGTACGTCGCGCAGCAGCCGGACCAGCGAGAACTCGCGCCGGTCGATGTCCATGCGGCCTGCCTCGATCTTGGACAGGTCGAGCAGGTCGTTGAGGATGCGCATCAGGTGATTGCCGTTGCGCACGATCGTCTCGACGGCATCGGCCCGTTCCTCGCGACCCAGATCCGGATCACGCAGCAGTTCCGCGTAGCCCAGCACGGCCGTCATCGGCGTGCGGATCTCATGCGAGATGTTGGCCAGGAAGTTCGACTTGGCCAGGTTGGCCGCCTCGGCGCGCTCGCGCAGCGATCGCTCGATGCGCTCGGCGTCCTGCAGGCGGCCCACCATCGTCTCGAGATCCTTGAGCTGCAGGGACATCGCCTCGAGCACCATCGCGTAATCCGCGCTTGCATCGTGGGGCGCGTAGTCCTGGATGCCCACCGGCCAGGCCTCGATCGACGCGAGACCCACCACGCGCGGGCTGCCCACGAAGGCGATCTGCCCGTTCGCCGTCCGGACGAATTGCCCCCGCAACTGCAGGGGGAACCCGCGCAACTGCAGCAGCACCACGTCCCCGATCGCACGGGCCACGTCCTCCGTCGACTGCAGGGTCGGGCGGACCCCATCGAACACCTGGACGAATGGCCGTCCCTGCGCATCAGGCAGGACGCGCCGCAGGCTCCGTCCCACCGACACGATCTCACCCGCGGCACCGATCGTGACCTGGAACGGGAAGAGTTCGTCGATGAGGTCGCTCATGGCGTTCGCTCAAGCGGCCTTGGTGGCCCTGACCCTGAACGAGTCGGCGGGCGCACCGGCTTCCTTCGATGCCACCTGCTCGACCTCGACCGACTCCCCGAACAGCGTTCCGATCCCCTCGATCAGCCCCACGACGAACGGCGCGAGGCCGGGACGATGGCTGGAGTAATCGACCACCACCGCGTCCCCATCAGGCCTCACCTTGAACGATGGCGGCTTGAGGTCGGGAAAGCTGATCGCGATCCGCGCGTGCATGGCATCGAGCGCCCCGAGGAGTTCATAGGTGCTGCCGCCGCTGGCCAGCATGATCTTGCCCCACGGCCCCCGCTTCGCATACGCGACCCAGTACACGCCGAAGGCCCGGAGCAGGTCCGGCAGCGGCGCCTGGAGGTGCTCGCTGAGCGCCCCCGCCAGGGAGTACGTCACCTCATCGGGGTACTGCTTCATGGTGATGAACGCAGGATCCACGATCCCCGCCTTCTGACGGACGATGGCCCAGGTCTCGGGGCCGAATCGTTCCGTCACCAGGGCTTCAAGGGCTTGGTTCACCATGCCATACATGCGCGCATCCTTTCGAGACGTCAGGGCCTCCCGATGCATCGGGCCATGCCGGGGTCAAGCATCATCAACCTTGGGAATAACCAGCATCGTGTCCACCCGTGTCCCAAAAACGGCCGGAGGGCACCCGCTTGGGCGCCCTCCGGACACGATTCCTCAGGACTGGGCCGAGTTACTGGCAGGCGGTGCCGAACACCGCAAGCAGGGCGCCCAGGTCGGCACCATCGGTCACGCCGTCACCGTTCATGTCGCCGCCGGCATCGAAGCCGAAGGACGCCAGGAGCGTGCCCAGGTCGGCACCATCGCGCACGCCGTCGTTGTTGAAGTCACCGGCACACGCGCTGCCTTCCGGGCCGCTGATGTTCAGCGAACCAGCCACCGTCGTGGTCGCGACCGTGCTGTACTGGCCGAGGCAGATGTAGTACGTGGTGCCGGCCACCAGATCCTGCGTCAACGGGAAGCCCGCGAAGGTCCCCGTCGCACCGTTGTTGGTGGCATCGATGAAGCTGGCGAGGTTGCCCGTACCGCCGCTTGAGCAGGTCGGGGCGTCATCGTTGAACGCGATGGTGTTGAAGCGCTGGCTGCCGCCCGGGCACGCGGTCCCGATGGCGAGCAGCGTGTCACCGTTGGACCCGCACGTCTTGAACGCGAACTGACCGGTGGCCGTCGGCGTGAACGCGAACCACAGCGACTTCTGGAGGGTCGCCGTGGTCGTGTCGGCAAGATCGCTCTGGACGACCTGCGCACCGTTGTTGCCCACGCCCGTGTCGAACGCGTTGTCGCCGTAGCCGGCCACCACCGCGTTGACGCAGGCACCGATCGGCGGCGCGGTCACCGCGACGCTCATGGACGTGGCCAGACCGCTGGACGGCGACGAACCGCCCGCGACCACGTACACCGGCACGCCCGCGGTCAGGGTCACGGTCGCCGACGAGCCGAGCCCGCCGCAGGCCGGAGCCCCGCACGCCAGTTCGGTCGCGAACGCATCGCAACCCGAGAGGACAGCCAGCTGCACGCCGGCGCCCGACACACAGCTCTCGAACGTGTAGGAGCCCGAATCGATCGGCGTGAACTGGTAGTAGTTCGCCCCATAGATCGTTCCGCACGAGGCGGTCACGTCAGCCGCATCGGCACGGTAGGGCTTGGTGTTCGCACCATTCGCCACCGTCGGGTTGGACGCGGCGCACGGGTCATACGCCGGCGGCGGACCGCCAGTGTTGCCGGCGACAATCGACGTGCCGGGGATGCTCTCGTATGCGTAGTCGACCACCGTACGGGTGACCAGGTTGCCCGAGCTGGGCTGCGCACCCATCAGGAAGCGCATCCAGCCGTAGCGGGTCTGGCCGTCGGCGCCGACGAAGCGGAAGCCGACGATGTTCTCGGCGCCGTACTGCCAGTTGCCCGCGGCGGAGCCGAAGACGATGGTCGCGGTGGATGCGCTGAAGGCGCTCGCGCTGCCGATCGTGGCGCCACTGGCCAGGTTGATGGCCGAGCCCGTGCCCGAGAC
>Ga0079302_1000195_pt1 | contig 15018 bp, 22 predicted proteins | sample Wag4_2014_7_16_FD_75102 | JGI IMG/M metagenome (GOLD analysis project Ga0079302, IMG submission 75102) | Fresh water mixed with fracking chemicals microbial communities from Ohio, USA - Utica-2 Time Series FC 2014_7_16 | ecosystem: Engineered > Industrial production > Chemical products > Input... | reverse complement strand
GCCGCGCTCTGCACCCAGAGGCTGCGCTGATCCTTGAGCCGTACCGCAAGCGCGGCGGCTTGGCACGATGACCGACCTGACCATCCTTGATGCCATTGCAGCTCGGCTGACGGCAGTCACGCCGCCAACTGGCTACACGCTCCGCAAGGCATACGCAACGCCACCTGAGTCTCTGCCGGTTGTGCCGTGCGCGGTGCTCTTCCCAGGTGGAGATCAGATCACGGTCGGCAATGGGAATCGCAGCACGGTGCTGACGGTCAATGTCGTGGTCTACCTGCTCCCTATCCCACGGATGGATGACAAGTACCGCGACCTCTACACTTGGCGCTCGTGGCTCCGCACTGCATTCGATGGAGCGGTGACGATTAGTGGAAACGCCGTTCAGGTCGCTGTGACTGGCACTACACTCGGCACAGACACATACGCCGATCAGGACTACCTGACGGTGCAGGCAACTGCGGAAGTCACGGTCTATGACACCGTGGCGTTCACCGCGTAGAGCAAGGAGATCGAGAGATGGCAACTTACGGCGCAAAGGCTCTGACGCGGATCGCTACTGCGTCGCAGGCTGCATTCGGTACGGCCGCATCAATCGGCACGGCAACTGGCGAGATCCTCTTCACTGAGACGCTTGGCGCGCTGGACTTGGGCGTGACCGTTGACCTTGGCGAGACGGTATCCGTTGGCAAGCGCACTGCAATCCAGGGCGGACTTCCAACCATCACCGGCAAGGCTCCAGTGCTGAGCATTGCTGAAGGTCCTGCATCGCTCCGCACCCTTCCCTTGGTGCTTGATGCAATTGGCGCGAGCACCTCAGGCACGGCTTCGCCGTACTCGTGGACTTGGTCGCCAACACAGGGCGATGTCGACACGCTGGTGTTCTACTCGTTCCTTGTGACCGACGGCGTGCAGAAGTATCTCGTCCGTGACGCAGCTCCGACAGAGATCACCTTCTCAACGGATGCCAATGGTCTGTTGCAGATGGGCGCAACCTTTGCAGCAACCACAGTCACCTCATCGGCACTCTCCTTCCCAACGGCGCTTCCAGAGCAGCCAATGCTCCCAGGTCGCCTGATGAAGATGAGCACGGATACGAACTTCCCTGACAAGTCTGGTACAGGTGCGACTGACTACGCGTCGGTCTATAACTTCAACCTGTCGGTAACGACCGGTGTCGGAATGATCACGGCGCTCGATGGCAGCCTGACGGCAGCCACGGCCGCTCTGACTGGCGTGCTTGATGCGACGCTGACCTTCACGGTGGCGAGCAACAGCGCAGCTACGACCTCATTCCCAATCACCGACATTGCCACCCAGAAGTTCCTGCGCTTGTACGGCACGACGGCCGATAACTATGGCGTGTGGATTCTCGGATCGTGGGAAGTCGAGAATGTTGTTCCGCTCTCAGCGGATCAGGATGGCGTGGTGGTCAATGAGGTCACCTGCCGACTGGCGTACGACACGACCTCAGGCAAGTCGCTTGAGATCATCGTGGACTCGCCACTCAGCGTAGCGCCGTAAATAGTAGCGCCGTAGGGCGCTAGGAGGAGGGTCAATATGGACACGGTAAAGATTGAACTGGACGGCTCGTATGCCGGTTGGACGATTGAACTGCGACGCAATGTAAGCGCTCGTATCCTCATCGAACTCCAAGGTGAGACCGCCGTCCAGTTCGCAGCCTTCGCTAAGTTGGTTGTGAGCCACAACTTCAAGGATATTGAAGGCAACCCTGCCGACGATGTACTTGACGCTCCAGTAGCGGCTATCACGGCTGCAATGGAGAAGTGGGCCACCGCGATCTCAGCACTCCCAAACGCGTAAGGCTGGAAGCCAAGCGGCTGTCTATCGGACAGTCGCTCGTGGTGACCAGCCCAGAGATCATTGCGCATACACTTGGCACAGCCTACGGCGTGCCGCCTTGGGAGATCCTGAAGAGCGCAACAGCGGAAGATCTAATGACCTATTGGTCTCTGTATTGCGAGATCCAACCAAGGAGCAAGTAAGTGGCTAAGGCTTCCGTAGAGATTCAGCTGCAAGGCAATGTTCGCGCCGAGGCAGAGGCGCTTCAGAAGGCATTTCTCAACTCGCTCGGATGGAAGGGCGTTCGCAAGCTAGAGCAGTTCGCCACAGTCAACGCTGCTCGCGCTCTCGCTAAGCCGGTGCGCGAGAAGGCTCCGACAGATCTCGGTGGTCTTGCCAAGAGCGTGCGTGGCCGTCGCTCTCGTATCAATCGCCCTGGCGCAATCGTCGGACCGGTCGGAGGAAGGAAGCACGCCTGGTATGCCTGGTTTGTCGTTAAGGGCGTTAAGCCGCACACCATTCCTAAGGTGACTGCTGCAAACCTATTCTCTGACCGTAAGTTCATTGAGCACCCAGGAACTCGTGGCAGCAACTTCGTCATTGAGGCAGTAGAGGCTAATATCCAACTTGCCAAGGATGCGATGTCCAAAACCATCGTGCTCTTGCTCAACGATGAAGCGATGCGCGCCAAGGTGCTCGGTCTTGAAATCGAGTACGCCAATGGCACAGCGACAAAGTTCCAGCAGGAACAGGCGCTCCGGCATTGGAATAAGCCAGACTTCATCGGCCCACTTACACCGCTTCAGGCTGAAGGCAAGAGGCGAGTGCAAGCGAACGACAAGATCAAGGCGATTGCTCGATCAGCGCGCAACGAGCGCCTCAGGGCAGATGCAGCGGTATTCGGAATCCGACCGAATATGTCAAACCTGCGAACAGGGTAGGAGTAAGCAATGGCTAATGTTCAGGTCAATGCAACGATTAGCGCTCGTGATGCTGCGTCTAAGCAGATCAAGACGATCAACTCTGCCCTTGGGAAACTAGGAAGCACCGCGAGCCAGATTGGCGCAGACTTCAAGAAGGTCGCACTCGGTATCGCTGGAGTCGCTGCCGGCGTTGGTGCATTCACCGCATCGGCGATCAAGGATGCAGCGGCAGATCAGGCTGCTACCGCCAAGCTGAATGCTGCGCTCAAGGCGCGTGGACTTGCAACGGAGTCTGTGCTCAATGCAGTAGAACGACAGATCGCCGCTGGGCAAAAACTCGCCTTCACTGATGATGAGGTTCGCGCATCGGTAGAGGCCAGCACACGGTTTACCAAGAGATATCAAGACGCGCTCAAGATCCAGAATGTCGCAATGGATCTGGCTCGCGCCACTGGGATGTCGCTGGCAGACGCGACTCTTGCAGTTGGCAAGGCGTACCAGGGCAACGGCGCCAAACTTCTCAAGACCCTTGGTATTGAGGCGAAGGCAGTCAAAGGGCAGGCTGCGCTCAATGCAATCCTTGGTAAGACCAAGGGCAGTGCTAAGGCGTATGGCGATACGGTAGAGGGATCGTTCCAGGTTCTAGCCATTGGCGCAGCAGAACTCAAGGAGCAGTTTGGCGAGGCGTTTCTTCCAGCCGTCACGAAATTGTTTAAGGGGCTTGCCCCATATCTTGATCGCTTCGCACACCTGATCGAGGCGAACACGCCAAAGCTACAGCGCTGGGCAGACATCATCGTCACGAAAATCCTAGACAAACTGCCGAGCCTATTTGCTGAGTTTGAGCAAAATGTACCGAGGGCCATCATTGGCATCGAACAGTTCATAGATAAGATCACTGGCATTGGCAAGAGCGCAGAGGACTTGCTTGGTCCAGGTGGATCTATCACGCTGCTGATCAGCGGAATCGGCGCTGCCTTTGGCGGACTTAAAGGAGTAATCACGGCGAACCTGCTGAAGAATGGCGTAGATCCATTCACGGCAATCATCGTCGCAAACATTGCAGCCCAGGTTCCAGCGGCACTCGCCAGTGCGCTGACCAGCGCAATCGTGAGCAAGGCCGTCGCGGCATTTGGCGCTTCAACTGCTGCCGCGACTGCAGCCGGTGCTGCTGGTGTAGGAGGCGCTGCTGCTGGTGGTGGAAGTTTGCTGGCGCTCCTTGGCGCCGCTGCGCTTCCAGTTACCATCGTTGCACTCACTGCGGCGGCTGTTGCTGCTATTGCTGCTGGAACGAGTGGCAAGACACTTTCCGAGAGAGCATTAGAAGAGAGAGGCGGTCGGCCTCTTGCTGGGCCAAATGGGGCGCCGCTTGTACCGAACACTGGTAAGCCGCTGGTGACAAATACCGGAACGCCGTGGGTAGCAAATGGAATGCCGTTCGTACCTGCGCCAGCAAAGCCATCTGGGCCAATGAGTGGCAGCACAGTCAACAACATCTTTATTGGCACAGGCAAAGTTGACACCGTAATCAGCGATTCAATCAAGCGAACAGGCACATTCTCACGAGGTCGCTAAATGGCAAACCCATTCAGCCTGAAGATCGCAGGCGTAAACAGTGGCAATGACATTCTTACACTGCCAGCACCGTCAGCTACGACTACTCCGTATGTCGACCTTGGCACGCTAACGCTCACGCTTTCTGGCGATGGCAATGGTGGCCAGATGAACTTTGATGTCATTGAGCCCAAGACACCAGTTGCCGGTCCGTGGTGGCGCTCTGGTGGCGTGTATGACAATGCGCGCGTTCAATTCTTTGATACGCGCTACAGCGCAACCACGCCAATCTTTCTTGGATTTATTACCAACATTGATGCTCAGATGCTAGAGAACGGTCTCGGCTCGCGAGCTACTGTCAGCGTTGATGATGCAGATGGCTGGCTGCAAAAGACCATCATCCGCAACGGCACGACAGGTATTCGCGCGACCTCCTTCGTGGACTCGTTTACGCTCGGCTCGTCTACCTCAACCGATCGCGACATCATCAACGGCTTGCTGGCTCGCGTGTATACACAGGTCAACGATGCGACCACGCGCCAGATCCTGAACACCGCCGTGATCAGCGGATCTACGCGCGCGATCTTCACAGGCTCGGCTCAGACCGTAGGAAAGCAGACCTTCAAGGCAACCACACTGCAGAGCGCACTCGATCAAGTCGCTGAGGCTGCAGGTGGTATTGCTGATGTGCAGTACCGCTACTGGATCGATGGCGATGGTCGATTGAACTACGGACCAAAGACCACGGCTCCGACCTACGCCACCGCGCCAGCCGAGATCGTGACCGATCCGTCAAGCGTCCAGACTGGCAGCGGCTCAACCGTCACGCGGATTCTGGCTCGTGAACTGTCGGTGAACCTTGACCACGGCGACATCGTCAAGGGCATCTTTGTGCAGGCTGACTCCGCCTATGCGCGCTACGACAGCAGCACATCGTGGCCGAGCGCACCAACCAACGACCCATACTTCCGCACCTACACAGGCACCTACAGCCGCAACGGCGCTGGGCTTGCGAGCCGCAATGGTCCTCTGCCGCACGAAGTCTTCAGCGCGCCGAAGATCGTCAAGAAGGCAGACCGTGGCGTGGCTATCGGATCACTTGCACGCGCCACGATGGTGACGCGCGGCAAGCCAGTCCGCACCGTTTCGTTCACCGTGGCTGGCGGCAACATCAGCCAGACATCTTCGCCTGACTGGTCGTATGGCTACAGCCAGGGCTACGCATTGACGGCAGCAGCAACCTACACCCTCGTGAAGGCGTGGCTGCCTGGGCAGTATGTGAAGATCACCGCGCCAGCACTCGACCTCTCGTCCGCTATTCTCTACATCCCAACCGTGACGATGCGCTTCGCTCAGGGTGGCGGCACCTACCAGGTGCAATACGACATTGAAGCGGACTTCCGCCGTCAGTATCTGAAGGGGCTGCGCGGCCTCATCCAAGGAGAGTAAGAGTGGGTAAGTACGGCACGAACCTAGAAGGCTTCGGCGCATATGAGGGTGGCGTAAACGCCGACAAGGGCGCACCGCTCGTCAGCACATCGAGCGACGGCGAGACTGCGCTGCTCTTTGGTCCAGCTGCGCTGCGTGAGATTCAGGCTGGCGTGGCAAACGGTGACTTCGCCATTCCGCCGGATGCTGCTGGCGACACGATCACAGATGAGAACCCACTGCCGTATTGGACCTTCACGGATGTCAATAGTGCAGGGGCGATCACCTGCGCCATCGTTGAAGATTCAACAGCACCATCAGGTTTTGCTCTTCAGTGGTCAGTGGCCGCAGGGACTCTTACAGGGAAATCGGCAACGATTAGTCGCAATGTAACGATTGTTCCTGGGGTGGGTACTCCTACCGTTCCAGCATTTGACTCGATTGCTCATTCAGCTGCTTACAGTTATACAGGTGTAGGAACTGCCGATACCAACATCAATCTCGTGATCAAATATGAGTATTACGACTCCAGCGATACCGACCTAACAACAACGCCTCCAGAGTCTGCGGCAAAGACTTTCACTGGTGCAGGAACAAGCGGAGGTGATATTACTTATGGCTATACCGCGCTCACTATAGCGCCAGTAAATGCAGCCTACGCCAAGATTACAATCACCTGTGCAACGACAGGAACTGTAGGTGGGGCTGCCGGAACATTCCGACGACACAACATTCACAATGTTCGTATGAACCGAGAGCCGATGGGGATTGTTTTGCCTGGCATCAAGGCTGGCGGAAACGACGGACTCGTGTCTCTTTACAACAACGACAACAAACTTATGCTCATTGGAGGACTTTATGTCTCTGGAGATAGTTCACAATGGGTCGCGCGTGTCTCGCACACAGCAACACAATCGCTTACGAACAACACCTCAACCAAGGCAGTACTTAGCACTGCAAGTTCCACACCAAGCATTCAAACCTACGATCCAAATGGCTGGTTCAATAATGCCAACGACAGCATTGACATTGGTCAAGATGGGTTCTATTGCGTCACGGCAAATGCGGCTTTTGCAGCGAACGCCACTGGTCGACGAGAAGTCGGAATCGCGGTAAACGGAACTACTAGAAGCAGCGTCAATGTTTCTGCTGCGTCAGCCAGCACGACAAACCTCTCTGTCACTACCAACCTCTATCTAGTTTTTGGTGACCAAGTCACCATCAGCCTCTTGCAAACTTCTGGCGGCGCACTCAACACCGCCAATGTGGCAGGCGTATTCCCAGCGTTGAGCGTTGGGAGGATTGGTGCGTGATGGACGCTGAACTTGCAGCACTAGATCAAGCAATGGCCGCGTCAGCAGTTCACGGCTGGCAGGTCACCCTGCTTGACCAGATTGACGGCGTGTGGACTGCCCACGCATCCGACAAGATTGACGGAGAGCCACTCGCCACTGGTACCGGCGCAACTCGAACTGACGCGCTGCTGTCGTTGACTGCCGCGCTGGAGTCACGATGACACCGCGCCAGATTGACCAACTGATCGAGCGCCTGGACTCTCATTCGCAGAAGCTTGATGAGGTGCGCTCTGATGTTGACCGAATCAAGGGAGGACTCGTAGTGATCGGTGCGCTGCTCTTCAGCGTGCTAATCCCACTACTGGCATCGCTGCTCTCTAAGTGAGGCGGCTCGCATTCCCACTCTTGGGCTTGGTGCTGACCTGCTCTATGGTCGCGCCGATCTTTGCCGTGAGCGTCTGGACATTCAACACCACCGGCGGAGGCTCGGTTGCCGATGTTGAAGGCGGCTGGACGCTGACTGGTCCGAACGATGGTGGTGGCGGCAACACCGCAACCTACACGGCCATCGCAGAGGAAGCGACCGTCTACTCGGCGCTGTGGCTGTACCAGACCACCGACAGCGCACACTTTGACAGACCCTTCTTTGTTCTCAATGGCGTGCAGACTTGGCTCGCTCCATTTGACGGCACGCAGTTCCTGCAAGGCAGCATCCAGATCGAGCTGCAAGCAGGCGATGTTTACGGCTGGGGAATGTTCGCCACCGACTCGTGCTGTGGCGCTGGCGTGCTGACGATTACCGATCCGCTCTATGTCGCACCATCACCTACGCCGAGCGTTGAGGCATCGGTTGAGCCGTCGGTTGAGCCAAGTGTGGAACCCTCACCAGAGCCATCTGCAGAACCGTCACCATCTCCTGAGCCAAGCATTGAGCCGTCGCCGTCTGTTGAGCCGTCGCCGTCTCCTAGCGTGGAGGTCTCGTATGAGCCATCACCAACGCCGATCCCATCACCGACTCCCACACCCCAGCCGTCGCCCACGCCCAAGCCTTCGCCAGTTCCTAGTGCGACAGAGTCCGTATCTCCTGATCCCTCTCCTCTACCTTCTCCATCTCTGGAGCCATCAGTAGAGCCGAGTGTGGCTCCGACACCTGAACCAACACCGTCACCAGATAACATTGCAGAACAAACTGTCGCCGCAGTTGGCGAAGCAGTCAGCGCCGTCGTTGGTAAGTTCGCCAATCTCGGCAAGGATCTCTCGCCAGAAGAGAAGAAGAAAGCCGCGCCGGTGGCAGTCGCAATCGTCATCAGCCAGGTGGCAAGTGCGGCCGTAGCTGCGGCATCAAGCGCTGCGGCTGCGGCGAGAAAGGTGACCAAGTGATCAAGCGCATCATCGTTGATCTCGTAGGCGGAGCGTGGACGATTCTCGGCTTGCTCTTCGCTGTCGTGGTACTACCAGAAGGCGAGACGCAATCAACTATGGCGGCACTCTTCGGCGGACTGACGCTGATCTGGCTGCTGACTGGACCACTACGGTGGATGGAGGAGTAATGACGCACACCGATCACATCGAGCAGGTACATCTACAGGGCTGGACGCGCGTTGACACCGCTCCGATGGAGTGGGTTGCAGTAGTACCGAACGACAATCACACCGCATTCGGTGGCACACTCTGGCGCATTGAGAACGACGGCAAAGAGTACGCAGTTGGCGTGACGGCTGGTCATCCAGTCAGTGCCGCTCTTGACTACGACGCGGCCGGTCGCGCACTCGCGGTACTGATCAAGCAGGAGGTTGGCGCGTGAAGTACAAGGTCAAGTCGCAGCTCTATTCGGACGCTGAGGCGCAGCAGAAGGGCGCGAAGCAGATCCTAGATGACTGCACCTGGTCATCCTGCGCGGCCGCAGTCTCGTGGGCTTCTGGCTACACGGTCGACTACAGCGCCGCTGACGGTGTCGCAGCGGAGAAGGCTGCACTCAAGCGCGTAGACAAGCAGGGCGTGTCGGATAACGGCGGCTCCCTGCCAGAGGCGGTCAAGGTCATCGCGCACCTAGGCGGCAAGGCTCGATATGCGAAGTCGTGGGAGGACGCAGTCGCAGCCGCCAAGGGTGGCGCGGCGTTGATGGTCTGGGTACAGCAGGCAGTGGACTACCCAGCAGGCGTGAAGATCTCGGCGTGGCACGACCGCTGGCATAAGTGGTGGTCGAAGGAGAAGCCAGAGAAGATCAAGTTGGGCTACGGCCATATGACTTCCGCTGGCTATGACGATGTTGACGGCTGGCAGTGGGCGTGTCCGACGCGCGACGAGAAGGTCGCTGCCGAGAAGTTCGGCGTGCCGGTCACAGAGGCGCAGTTGCGCCAGATCGCCAACAGCAAGGTGAAGGCTGGCAAGTTGAAGGCTGACTACAAGGCGCTCCTCATTGTCACGCATCCAGGCAAGGTCGCAGCGCCTGCGCCAGCAGCCGCGCCAGTTGCCGCTGCGCCTGTTGTGCCTGTCGCATCTACGCCAGCACCTGCTCCTAAAATCCTCGCAGAGGCACCTCAGCGCCACCAGGAGGCGCGAAAAGTAGAATCTGACACCAAGACACCTGACGCTGTGCAGGCGCAGTTGGATCAGATCGGCAAGGCTGACTGGGGCGCTATCGCCGCAGACGGTCTCGCCGTCATCAATGCAGCAGCCGCTGCGACTAGAAAGGAAAAGGGTATGAACCGCATCTGGGCAGGTATCAAGTATGTCGCCGCGAACACGCAGATCGATGAGATCGCGCTGGACTTTGTCCGCACCTTCCTCACGGTCAGCATCTCGGTGGCGCTCGGTCTGGGCATCCCACTCTTGGACATCCAAGGTGGCGACTTCCGCACCATCGTCTCCGCCGGTCTTGCATCAGGTCTCGGCATCGTCGTAAAGGCGCTGGATCGTGACAATGGTGCGTACGGCCTCAAGCGCAACTAGCAATGCCAGTCCGAGTCAAGCGCCCCTATGGCACTTGCTCGGTCTGCGAGCTACAGAGCAGGGTCTGGGAGGTCGAGTCTGAGCAGGTGCTCCTCTGTGGCATCTGCCTACGGCTCCTAGTCAATCTGGCTATAGAGGACTTGTCTCAGCCGTCCTAGGCGGCTTCCCCTGGGTGGTCCCTCCCCACCCAGGGGCTATCCTTCCTGCATAAAAAATAGTCACGCAACAGGGTTGACAGGCTTGAACCGTTGACCCTATGATGCCTATGTCAGGCAGGACACAGCCACTCGGCTGGACTGACAAGGAGGTCAAGATGGACAAGAGGATTACCGAGCAGTGCTGGATGTGCAGCAAGCCTGTAAAGGTCAGTGCTGATAACAACAACATCTACACGCGCATCTGCAAGCCGTGTGCGGCCACCATTCCAAACGAGTCACCGAAGTTCTACTTTACGGTGACCAAGTCCGGAAAGGTCCGTGATCGATAATGAAGTCAGCAATCATTGACGGTATTGGGTACGCGATCTTCATCGCGTGCATCTACATCGTGCTAGTAGTAGGAGGGTCACTGTGAAAGTCAATCGTAAGAGCACGCCCAAGATGGTCGTGCGGCCGTACTTCAGCAGCGAGTACGAGAAGCTCCAGCGCGAATCGCGCCGACAGGAGCGCTTCGAGTTCACCGTCGCAATGATGATCGTCTGGGTTTTGGCGGTCATCCTCTGGGAGGTGTTCGGATGAAGAAGTGGAAGTGCGTGATCTGCGCGCGGCAGATGGTCACCGAGACCAAGCCTTCGCTGATTGAGCGCCTCTGCGCTGACTGCAATGTCAGCCACTGGAAGAAGGTCGTAGACATCTACAGCAACGGCGATAAGGAGCGCCTAGCAGAAGCGAAGAGCAAACTGCGCGCCGCAGAGAAGGCGCTCAACAAGACACGACAGGAGGTCACACAGTGAGCAAGCGCTACGAGTTTGTATCTGCGCCACAGCGCAGCCCAGAGTGGTTCGAGATGCGGAAGGGCGGCATTACCGCCACCGGCATCACGGCGATCAACGGTACATCGCCGTACAAGACGGCATACCGACTCTGGGCAGAGTTGACTGGTCAGGTCGGTGAGCAGCCAGCAGGTGCAGCCGCGCAACGCGGCCAGATCCTAGAGCAGGCAGTCGCTGACTACTACACGGCGGAGACTGGGAAGAAGCTGCGAAAGAGCAACGGCATCGTGCGCCTCAAGGAGCACCCTTGGGCGATGGCATCGCTGGACCGCACCATCATTGGCGATCCAACTGGACTCGTAGAGATCAAGACTTCAACAAGCAGCGCGTGGTCGCTGGCGCCTGTGCCCCAGATGTATGTGGATCAGGTGCAGTGGCAGATGTTCATCACTGGCGCGTCGTACTGCGATGTCGCCGTGCTGCTCTCTGGCTTGGTCTTCCGCATTGAGCGCGTTGAGGCTGATCCGATCTACCAGACCCTGCTGTTCGATAAGGCGGTGGCGTTCCTGGACTTGGTCAAGACCAAGACCCCACCGCCACTGACCGGCAACGACAGCGACACGCTCGCAGAGGTCAAGCCGCAGAGCAGCAGCACCTACACGGTGGCAGATCCGCAGCTCGATCACATCGCGCGCCTTTACATTGAAGCCAAGGCTGAGGCTGAGGCTGCCGATGCAGCACTCAAGGAAATGGCGATCGCCATCAAGGAGGCCATCGGTGAGGGCGAAGGCGTGAAGGGTCGCGGCTGGCTTGCCACTTGGAAGCAGAACAAGGCGAGCGTCAAGGTGGACTGGGAGAGCATCGCGGATGTCCTCCGCACCACTGCACCGCAGACCTATGAGGAAGCGGTCAAGCGCTACACCTCAGAGAAGCCAGGTGCGCGCGTCTTCCGCGTTCACGGCAAGGAGGATGAGGCGTGATTGAAGTAGCGATCACACCGGCAATCATCGTCCGCGCTGAGGAGATGTTCAAGGCTGCGCGCTCCAGCAATGCAATGCGCTTCCGCAAGGATAAGGCGCAGGGCAATACGACTTGGACTGGCTGCGTAGGTCAGGCCGTCTTTGAGGCGGCAGTCCTAGAGCGCAAGATTCCGCTCAAGTTCATTAACGCGACCACGCACGACTACGAAGTGTGCGGTCTCAAAGTCGATGTCAAGACGAAGGCGTGGAGCAAGGCTGCGTGGGCAACCGATCCAGTCAGCGTCTTTGACTACATCAAAGACCACCAGACGGTGGACTATTACGCCTTCGTTCACTTGCAGCTCGGCGCAGGTGAGGATCGCAACGGACCACCAAGTCCGACGCGATTCCAGAGGGCGTGGCTCCTAGGAGTCAAAGAGGCGAGCGCGTATATGGCGGAAGCCGAGGAGGTGAAGATCGGAACGGTATTCGAGAGCGGTCACATTGCGAAGGCGGACTCACGCAATCTGGCAGTCAACAAACTGGAGTCCATTGAGGTTCTAGGAGGACCAGAGAATGACTAAGCAAATCGCAGCGGCACTGGCCGCACCCTTTACCGGCACAGACCTGAAGACACGCCCAGGGCGTGGCGGAATGACCTTCACCTACGCCGATGCGCGAGCCGTAGCTCAGCGCCTTGACGATGTGCTCGGTCTGGCTGGCTGGCAGTTCGAGGTCAAGGTGGCAGACGCTGCCGCCAAGGTGGTGCACGGCACGCTGATCGCCGTGATCGATGGCGTGACCACCGTCCGACAGGACTTTGGCTACCCAAATAGCGCTCAGGATGACGAGCCATACAAGTCAGCCGCCAGCGACGCTCTGCGCCGCTGTGCAGCCCAGATCGGTGTGGGGCGGTCTCTTTATGCGTCAGGCACAGGAACGAGCCTCTCCGTGGCTCCTAGGGCGGTCTCCGTTGATTCTGTGAAGGCTTCTCAGCCTTCGGTTCTGAGCACGGATGTCGCCGTAGCAGCCGCAATGCTGTTCGCGGAGGGCGAGTGCCCAGATCACCGCACCGCGTGGCAGTTCAAGCCGGCAGGGGTCAGCAAGGCTGGCAAGGCGTACAACGCCTTCTACGCCTGTGGCGGCAAGACCGACGGCCAATTCTGCAAGCGCAAGCCAAGCATTGCCTGGGTCAATGCACAGCAGCAGGCACCAACTGGTGAGCCTGAGCGCACCGAGAACACGCTTGAGGATCTGCCGTTCTGATCTGAACGGCTTCATCTACGGCTGGGAGAGACTGGCGACCTCCACCTCTCCCAGCCACTAACACAAGGAGGACATAATGAGTCTATGGGTCAAGTGGGATGTCAACAGTCACAAGGATGACAAGATCGCAGCTCTGACTGACACGCAGTTCCGCGCGTTCATCACACTCATCGCTGAGGTGAAGACGCTGCGCTCCGGCGGTGTCTACAAGAGCCGCGCACACGCCAAGGCCGTCATCGGATCACGCCTTGGCAGGGCTGTGGATAAGTTGATCGAGATCGGTCTTCTGACCGAATCTGGCGACGGTCTCGTCAGCGTCTCGAACTACTCTCGGTATCAAGTCGACCCAACCTCGACCTCGCGTGGACAAAAGTGGCGAGATCAAAATAGGGGTGGGTTAACGGTACCAGAGCAGAGCAGAACAGAGCAGAGCAGAATCTCTCCTATATCCTCTCTTAAACGAGACGGAAAGAGCCGACTCTTGCCAGTAGGAGAGATCCTTGGAGTGAAGCGCTAATGAGGGTACGAGTGGAGAACCCTTCAGCTCGGACACTCTTGCAACGAGAGCGACGAGCCAAGGAGACTCCAGAAGAGCGAGCAATGAGGGTGCTCAAGTACACGCTCTACAACCATCGGATTACGATGGAGCAGTACACGGCCTTACGGCTGGCACAGGCTGACCGGTGCGGTGCGTGCAAGGAGCCGCTCCGCTTCGGTGAGCCACGAGCAGTGACGGTCGATCACGACCCACGCTGCTGCCAGTACGAAGGGCTGGGTACTCGGAGGACAAAGGGAGCGCCGATCTCGTGCGGCAAGTGCGTCAGGGCGCTGCTCTGCGGACCGTGCAACCGAGCCGTCGGATTCCTGGAGCGCTATCCACAGCGCGTTCATCAGTGGATCGAATACATCAGGAGGGTAAGCAAGTGAAGGCACACATCGCATTCGTCGGACCACAGGGAGCCGGCAAGAGCACACTGGCGGAGATGCTGGAGCATCGGCGCAACACTCCCTACATCGTGCTGCCAATCGCGCAAAGCATCCGAGAGGTTGCGGCGCTGGCATACGGTGAGGACTTCGACAAGACCAAGCACTACAACCAGCGTCGGCTGGGCTTGGATGTCAAGACTTCTGGCCGTGAGATCCTGCAAGATATCGGCGCGCAGCTGCGCGAACTTGATGCGTACTTCTGGATCAATGCCTGGTACGCGGCCTACCAGCGACTACAGGGCTACAACCGGCTTATCGCCATTGACGATGTGCGCCTGCCACTGGAGGCTCACTTCCTCAGGGAGCGCATCCCTGGCATCACCATCGTGCGTGTCTTCGCCTCCGCAGAGGCTCGGACGAAGCGCCGTGGCGTGCTTCAGGGCGTGTCGGATGTGACCGAATATGGCTACAAGACGACCGAGTACGACTTGGAGATCGACACAACGGACTTGACAGCGGAGGAGTCCTACGCAATCCTGAAGCGGCATATGGTGGATAACGGCAAGTGGTCGGCATCCACACAGGAGGAATCGTGAGCAATATCGCGCTAACGGAACTAGAGACACGAGCGGCGCAGCTCGGCTATCACTACGACGGCCTAGTTCGAGTCGGTGAGCCAGCACTCTGGACGGTAGTGCTCATTGACTCGGCTGGGTCGGAACTGACATTCCAGGCGGACAGCATTGAGGGAGCGATAGATCTCGCAACGGATCGGATGGCGCTGCTCTCAGGGCTGTGCGACCTATGAGCGGCTTCGCCTATCTCGGCATCACATTGATCGTGATCAACACCGCGCTGTTTCTGGTGGTCTTCGCTAGTCTGCCAATGAGCGTAAAGCGCGGCGTGGGCGTCGCGCCGTCAATGATCTATCTGCTCACCACGGCAGCGACAGTGGTTTGGATGTGGAGGGCATTGCAGTGGCA
>Ga0079302_1000191_pt1 | contig 15213 bp, 9 predicted proteins | sample Wag4_2014_7_16_FD_75102 | JGI IMG/M metagenome (GOLD analysis project Ga0079302, IMG submission 75102) | Fresh water mixed with fracking chemicals microbial communities from Ohio, USA - Utica-2 Time Series FC 2014_7_16 | ecosystem: Engineered > Industrial production > Chemical products > Input... | reverse complement strand
CTTCATGAACCATCCCAAAAGGATTTTTCCAATTGGGCGTCTGGATAAAGATTCGGAAGGGTTGATCCTGCTCACGAACGACGGAGATATCGTCAATGAAATCCTACGGGCAGGGAACAAGCATGAAAAAGAGTATGTTGTTACAGTTGACCAGGCTTTGCAAGGAGAACATATCCGGGCCATGGCTGCCGGTGTACGCATCCTGGGTGAAAAAACCCTGCCTTGTTTCATCCGTCAGGAAGGTCAGCGGAGATTCAGGATCATCCTGGTTCAAGGGTTAAACAGACAGATCAGGCGCATGTGTGAGGTGTTTGGTTACAAAGTGAAAACCCTCCAGCGGGTCCGCATCATGCACATCAAACTGGGCAACCTGGCACCTGGGAAATGGCGTTACCTGTCGCCTGCAGAAACAGACGAACTCATGCAACAAATTGGCAGGTAGTTGCATACGAAATTTAGATTTATCTAAACTTTATTTGTTACCGGATGATGGTCACAAAGCCGGTAAGTTTTCCACGTTTATTTTTGGTATCAACAACATAGTAATATGTGCCTGCCGGTGCGGGTCTGCCATTCACCGTGCCATCCCAAGGTTTGGTATAGCCAATATTTCTGAAAACAAGTTGTTGGCTGGCGCTGTAAACTTCAATCACTGCACTCGGATACTGGTCAAGAAACCTGATCTCCCACCTGTCGTTGATACCATCGCCATTCGGTGTAAATGTATTCGGGGGTTGGGGTAGTCGCTGCACGGTCATCTTCATATAGTCAGTTGAAATGCATCCACCTCTCCCGGTAACCGTCAGCCTGTATTCCTGATCCAGCCTGGGTTTGATGATCAGTGGCTGAAGGCTATCTACATCACTGAGGTACAGTGGTGGTTCCCAGAAATAACTGACAATGGTACCGCTGGCACTGGATTCCATCCGTTTTTGTCCGTCGTCAAGCACCATCAAATCCGGACCCGCATCTATTTTAGGGTAGTCGAAAACTGCAATGGTCTTCACGATGGTATCGGAATAACATCCAATACTGGAACGGATGTAATGACTGACCCTGAAACTATTTGCCTGGGTATAACGGTGCCTTGGATGTTGCAGGGTGGAACTGCTGCCATCTCCGAAATCCCAGAACCAATTTTCAGGAACGCCATTGGCAGTTTTGCTGGTATCATTCAGGCGCACGAAATCACCCAAACAGAGTGAATCCATACTCTTGATGCCGGCTTTGGGTTGGGCATAAATCTTGTCGAACACCTGGGAAAGGGAATCAGAACAGCCTGCCAGACTCGTTGCCAGCAATTTGACGGTAAACTGTCCTTTTGCAAAATAGGTGTGCTGTCCATTTTCCATGCTGCCCGGCTGTGTATTTAGTGGGTCGCCAAAATCCCAGCGGTAAGTCAATGTGGGCTTGCTGCCATCTGCCATGGTAGTCTTGTTGATGAAAAGGGCCTTGGCAGCGGGCAGACATATTTCAGGCAGGTCGAAGGCAGGTATAGGTAGCGGCTGCACCAGCACGGGGATGACTTTGAGCGGACTGTTACATCCGTTATCTGTGCGCACTTTCAGTGAAACATCGTGGGATTTGAAGTCACTGAAAACGTGTACAAACGGTTCACCATTGGCAGCTTCCAACTGCTGACCGTCTCCGAAATCCCAAAACCAGATTTGCAGGCTGCCAGCATTGGCTACAGATTTGGCGATGAAACGGACGGGTTGGGTGGCACATGCGGTGTCTGCAAAGGTGAAATCTGCAGTGGGCAAGGGCCATACGGTGATGTCTTGTGAGGCTGAATCCATACAACTGCTGCTATTGGAGGAAGCGAGGTATTGGATTGTAAAGGAACCAACGCCGGCTTTTGCCGGATCGAAAAGACCTGCTGTATCCACACCGCTTCCGGAATATCTAATTGTTGAGGGAACAGCTGGGTCAAATGCTGCCGTGTTGATGGCGCGAGGGGCAGCATCGAGACAGATGCCCGGGATGGTGTTGAAAGTAACTTTCGGACTGGCATGCAGGGTAATGGTTTCTGATACGGGGACGCTGCAGGAGAAGTCAGTTCCGGAAAAGGCACGCAGGGTGATGACGGGCTTTTTATTGATGGGGGATTGGAAATTGGGGTATTTGAAAGCGTAGCGTTTGCCTCTGAAAGGCTCTTCATCGGTGGTGACAGCAGTTGGGTCGTTTGGATCCCATTGGATGGTGATGCGTGCAACATTGTCGAAGTCGTCTATGTACGAGCTGTTGGTGAGACGGATAGAATCATTGCTGCAAAGCAGCTCTGGCTGCTGCAGTAAGCTGAATTGTGGGATGGGGTTGGCACCGTAAACTTTAAAAGCCTGATCAAGGGTATCTATACAACCCCGGGCATTGACAATCAGCCGGATGGTGTAGTTGCCTGCCTGGTTAAATTGCACCTGAGGATTTTGAGCGATTACATTGGCAGGAGTGAATGAAGGACCTATAGGAACAGGAATGGTTCCAGCGTTGAAGTCCCACCGGTAGGTAAATGCCGTAAATCCATCGGCACTCCGTGTACTATCGCGGAACTGAGAGATCTTATCGTTTTGGCATACTTCCGGATTGATAAAACCTGCTTGAGGTATGGGATGTACCGTAAAGTTGGCCAATTTGAAAGTATCACTGATGCAACCCGTTTCTGATTCTACCACCAGGCGTACATTTTTATCTCCATACGCATTATACCGTTTTGTTTGTTTTGCATTGGTTATTTGTTCAGCAAAGCCCTGTCCGTCATCCAGGTTCCAGCGCCATTTTTTGATAGTACCAGTTTCAATTGTTGATGCATCGGTGAAGCTGATCAGATCGTTGACGCAGGTGACGGCTGAAGCACTGTAAATGGCTTTGGGTGTAGTGGATAATTTCAATAGCCGAACTGTATCGTCTGAGAAACAACCCCTCGGGGAAGCCACTTTCAGTTTGACGGGGATTTCTCCAGCCAGGTTGATAGACAGCGGAGACACCAAAGGTGTGGTATTGTCTTGTGTTTGTCCGTTGCCAAAATCCCATACCCATCTGACGCCTGCACTTGCAGGAGTGGTGAAAGTAATGGGGTCTTCACTGCAGCCATTGGTGGTGAAGTCAAATGCAGCCGTGGGTTTGTCGATTAACAACCTGATGGAATCCAAGGCATTGCCACAACCAGCACCTGAGGTGGAAACGGTGTATTTTCCGGTGTCTGCCAATTGGAATGGACTGATCGTCAATTCACTGCCCGAGCTGGTAAAACCGTTGGGGCCGGTCCAGGTAAATGTGCTGGCTTCCCTGTTCACTGCTTTGATTTTCAGGTTGCCGTTATTGCAGACTATTCTACTACCATTGAAATCAGATAACGGGTCGGCGGGGTCTGTGAGTTGAACAGCATTCACACTGAAATCAGAAAAATAGCCGTAGCGGGTGGTGCTGCTGGTTCCCCCCTGGAGGATGCCCGCATGGAATTTTCCGGCACTGTTGGTGATGGTGATGTTGGCTCCGGTGCCTGCAAATGTGCTACTGATGTTGGTTCTGGCCTGCATCCATTGCGGATTACCTACCACTGGCACAAAAAGTGATGCGGGCAATTCAGTAGCGTTATTGTTAACGAGAAAGTCATTGATAATTTCTTTGGGAGCCAACACATTCAGGTAAAACTCCTCGGTACCCGAAGCCCTGGTAACATTAACCCGCGTAGATCCTGTACACTTGATGCTGGGGATCACTGCAGCCCCCACTTCACAACCGAAACCAGAGATGTGGTAGAGTTGCACAGGTAGACTTGATTCCACGAAACAAGACTCATCGCTGAGCTTCCAGGGATAAAACTGTCCCGCGTTTATATTGGCAACAATAGCACCATTGATGCGAACGCTGGTACCGTTTTCGGTGGCAAAGATGTAGAAGTAGTCGGGATTATTATTGCTGAACCTGCCTTTTACCACAATGAATTCATTTCCCGCCAGTTCATCGGATATGAGTTGATCGCCTCCGGAGTCTGCACAATTTGCTCCCGGATATTGTAACAAGTCTTCTTTAACTGAAATGGATATGGGTTTGGTTGCAGTTACGATGGTGCCTCCTGGTCTGTTGAAAGGGAGGTTGGTAGCAGCTCGGCACATGTAGGTTTGTCCCCGGCTAAGATTAATCTGGTGGCTGCTGCCGGCTGCATGTCCAACCAGGTCATTTTTGGAGAGAATGGTAACGAGGGTATTGTCTTCAGTAGCTACGATGACAAAGTCGTTGGTATTGGTAGTGGCCTCGGTGGCATTGCTTCTGTTGTTGAACTCCATCTGAAAAGGCACGGTGAATTTCCTCCCAAGTGCATTTCTTCCCTTCAGCGCAAATATGTCACCATTCCTGCCATTAACAATATCGTAATAACAAGAAACGGCTGCTGAACTCTGTATAAATAGTCCATTAGACAATACAGTATTTATAGCACCATGCTCAATTAAATCAATGAAACCTGTAAGGTCGATCGATTGGGAGGTATTGGCAGCAATTGTTCTTGTGATGGGAATAAAGTTTGGGTTGGCAGGTTGGGTGATGGTGATGTTTGCATCTGCTATTGATGCAGAAATCCGAAGAAATATGGGTCGGTCCGCATTGGGTCCGCTGGCGATATTGCCGTTTAGGTCAGGCGCAGCAAACCAGAATGTGGTATCTGATTGCGCCTTGAGTAAGGATGAAAGACAAATCAATAATCCGACAAACAGTAAACGTTTCATTGTCATCGCAGTAGGGTTATATAGCCTGCAAATCTTTTCCGGCCATTACGGGGTTCAATGGTGTAGTAGTAAGTTCCCGCAGGAAGGGGGTTGCCTCTGTAAGTGCCATCCCATGCCTGTCCGTATCCTACTGACCTGAATATTTTTTGTCCGCTCGCTGTATAAATTTCCACCACACATTCAGGGTATTGTTCGGCATTTTTGATTACCCAACTGTCGTTGATGCCATCTCCATTGGGTGTGAATGTATTGGGTGCAAACATGCGGTTGATGGCAGTGACAGTCATCCTGTCTTGGGTGATGCAACCGCCTTTGCCAGTTACAGAAAGGGTATACACAGTTGTTTCCTGTGGGTTGATGACGAATGGTCTGATAGTGTCTGTTTTGTGCAGGAATGTCCCTGGCAACCACAACACCTGAATTTCATTGCCGGAAGCTGTTCCTAACAAGGGCTGGGTTTCATCGTCTTTGATGCGGAGGTCCGGACCAGCATCGGCCACTGGCATGGGCCATATTGTAACCAGGCGTGTTGCAGAGTCGGCGCATGCACTTGAGGCTGAAACATACAGGGAGGTGATTGGAAAAATGCCTGCACCCGCTAAGATTGGTTTAAGCAGTCCGTCCGGACTCACACCTGTTCCACTGAAAGTGAAGGTTCCGGGAACAATGGGGTTGGCACTTGCTTCTGTAATCTGCCTGGGGATATCGAGGAGGCACATGGAAGGTAGGGAATCGAAGAATACTTCCGGACTCGCATGAATGATGATGGAGGAGTCTGTCAACTTGCTGCAAGACAGGTCTGTGCCAGAAAATGCCCGCAATGAGATTGTCTGCTGTGCCTGAAGGGGAGAAAGAAAATCTGCATATCGGTATCCATATCTTTTTCCGATCGTGGGATGCTCATCCTCTATACTGTCTGTTGCATTCCATTTGATAATCACTTTAGCTACATTATCAAAGTCGATGGTGGACCGGTTTTCAATGAACAGGGTATCATTGCTGCAAAGTAAGTCTGCAGGTTTTGTCATCTTAAAGCTTGGAATCGGATTGGCACCATAGACTTTAAAAGGCTGTAGAACAGAGTCGATGCATCCGCGTGAATTGACCACCAGCTTCACCATATAGCTGCCAATCTGGTTGAATTGCACAATTGGATTTTGAGTAGTCAAGGCTGTTGGACTAACAGTGGGTGCTGGAGTAACCGGATTGACACCTGCATTGAAATCCCAGCGGAAAGTGAAGCCGAAGTAGCCATCCGGACTTTTAGTAGTATCCCTGAAAAGTGATTCTTTGTCGTTCTGACAAACTTCAGGGTTGATGAACCCCGGAACCGGTAAGGGATTTACAGTAAAATTGCTTAGCCGGAAAGTATCACTCACGCAGCCAGTAGATGATACCACCAAAAGGGTGGGTAATTTTAAACCATACAAGGTATAACGTGCAGCTTGGGAACTGTTGTTGTCCACTACCCGCTGTCCTGAACCATCATCAAGGTTCCATTTCCATTGGGTGATGGTTCCCGAAGTGATGGTGGAAATATCATTGAACCGCAAAGAGTCATTGACACAGCGGATGGTTGGCGGTGTAAGTCTGGCTACCGGCCGGGTGGAAAGTTTTACTGTCTGTACCGAATCATCAGAAGCACAGCCCCGTGCGGAGAATACCTTCAGCCGGATATCCGTTCCACCGGTTTGAATGAGTTTGACTGGTTTCGTAGTGCCTGAAGTGGTATCCAGGGTTTTGCCGTTGCCGAAATCCCATACCCAACGGGTTCCGTTGGCAGCCGGACTGGTAAAAGTCACGGAATCTTCCACACAACCGTTTGAGTTCCAGGTAAAGGCAGGAATCGGTTTATCCACTTTGAATGCAATGGTTTTGTTGCCCGAAGAGTTGCAACCCGCACTGGTAGTGGTGATCGTGTATCGGCCTGTGTCGCTGATTTGGACATTATTAAGTTGGATAATGGGATCTGTACTGGAAAAACCATTGGGGCCTGTCCAAAGGAAGGTCAGGTCTTTCTCAGTGTTGACTGCTTCCAGGCTAAAGTTCGATCGGTAGCAGACAACCAGTTCATCACCCAGTGGTTGTGATGGGTTTAAGGGGTCTCGGATTAGTACCGTATTTGTGCTGAAGTCAGAGAAGTACCCGTAGCGAGCGGTGGAAAGTGGTCCACCTTGTATGACGCCGATGTGGAATTTGCCGCTACCATTTTTAACTCTGGCTTCTGCACCTGTTACACTCAGCGGCAACAAAAGTTTGGCGTACATCCATTTCCCCTGGCTGCCAGGTACCGGGAAAAATAGGCTGCTATTGACAGGAGTGTTGGACCCGTTTAAGGAAAAATCCTTGATAATATCTGCCGGACTGAGTATGTTGATGTAGAACTGTTCATTCCGAGATGGGTCAACTTGTGTTGCCCTGATTACAGACACATCAGTAGAGCCAGTGCACTTGAGCGAGGGAATCACTGCACCGCTCAATTCACAACCAAAGCCGGTAATGTGAAACACATGGACAGGTTTTGAAGCGCTTATGTAGTTGGTTTCCATGGTTAGCGTGTCTGCGAAGTGTTCTCCTGCATTCAGGTTAGCAGATTTACCATTGCTGGTAGAGATGGTGGTTCCGTCTTCAGTGGCAAATACAAAGTAGTGATCTGCCCGTTCGTTACCAGGTAGTGGTGGCTGCAGCGGATTTCCTGCTGGGTTATACAGGTAACCTTTAAGGAGTATAAACTCTGTTCCAGCAAGACGGTCTGGTATCAGCTGATCCCCGGCGGTATCTCCGCAACTTAGTCCGGGCAATTCAAGCGAGTCATCCTTGATGGTAACAGCTATGGGCTTGGTAGATGTGATAACAGTGCCACCGGGTTTGTTGACACCATTTTCAGTAAGTCCTCTGCAGACATAGGTTTGTCCGCGTTGCATTATAACCCGCTGCGGAGTGCCAAACCCGATGCCAAGCAGTGACTTGTCTGGGTTGATGACTACTTCCGTGTTGTTTTCTGTAGCTACAATGATGATGTCGTTATGGTAAAAAACAGGGGCACCCTGACCGTTTGTCCTGTTGCTCCAGTTGTTAAGTTTCATGTTGAAAGGAACTGTGAATTTTGTTCCCAAAGCGTTAGCGCCTTTTAGTGCAAACATATCGCCATTGGATGTATTGGCGATATCATAATAGCAGGATATTTTGGTATTCGATTGAATCAAAAGTCCTTTATTCAAGACTGCATTGGGAAAGTCGTTTTCCAGCTGGGCCAGGAAATTAGAGAGGTTGACTGAATTGATTGCGTTGGCAGGCACTGTTATCGTTAAAGGGGCAAAGCCAGCATTGGCAGGTAGAGAGATGGTGACCACTGCAGGTTGACTGCCGCCATTGATCCGCAAGAAGATATTACCATCAGCATGGGCTCTTTCAAGGTCTGGAGCTGCAAACCAGAAACTCGTATCAGCCTGTGCCTGAGAAGCAACAGCAAACAAGAGGCAAATGACGATGCATCGTAATTGGCGGATAAATGGTTTCAACATCATAGCAAACAGCACAAAAGCTGGGTACCAAATTATGTAAATATGTTACAGTATCCTTTGTTTTTTTTATATTCGGGTGATAAAGCACACCACATGAAAAAATTAGTCACTTTACTTGCGTTATTTGCCGGAACTATCAGTTTTGCCCAGGATCATGATGACCATGCCGCTCCCAAAGAGCCTGCCATCATCGGCAGATGGGATTTAACTGTTGACCAGGGAGATAAGCTGGTGCCGTCTTGGCTTGAGGTGAAGCTTTCTGGCGTAAAAACGCTTGTTGGATATTTTGTGGCTGAAGGTGGTAGTGCAAGACCCATATCAATCGTTAACTATGATAACGGCAAGGTAAATTTTATCATTCCTCCGCAGTGGGACAGGACCAATATTGACATGATATTCAATGCGGAATTACAAGGAGACAAGCTTGTGGGCACCATTAGGAACAGCAGGGGTGAAACCCAGCCTTTCACAGGAGAACGCGCACCACTGCTCAAGCGCAGTGCTCCCCCGGTTTGGGGAACACCCGTCAAACTTTTCAACGGCAAAGACCTGAGCGGCTGGCACGCACAGAGATCTGATAACCAGTGGGTTGTAGAGAATGGTGTGTTGAAGAGTCCCCGTTCCGGTTCCAACATCATCACAGACCAAAAATTCAATGATTTTAAGTTACACATTGAGGTGCGTTATCCCTCCGGCAGCAACAGTGGAATCTATCTGCGTGGCAGGTATGAAGTGCAAGTTGAGGACAACTATGGCAAAGAGCCTTCGTCAACCCTCTTTGCGGGCGTATATGGATTCTTAACCCCTAATGAAATGGCTGCCAGAAAGGCTGGTGAGTGGAATGTCTTTGATATCACCCTGCTTGGCAGAAGGGTTACAGTTGTGGCCAACGGTAAAACCATCATCAGCGATCAGATCATCCCAGGTATTACCGGCGGAGCCTTGGATAGCAAGGAAGGAGAGCCCGGACCAATCTTCTTGCAGGGAGACCATGGGCCGGTTGAATACAGAAATATCGTTATCACCCCATCAATAAAATGAAATTACACTTGAAAAAAATCATCTTGCCAGCATTCCTGATGCTGCAGACCCTCTTGAATGCCCAGGTTGAGAGACCTAACATCATTGTCATTTTTTCAGACGATCACACAGAACAGGCTATCAGTGCTTACGGAAGTAAGTTGATGCAGACTCCCAACATTGACAGAATTGCGAAAGAGGGGGCAATCATGCGCAACGTTTTTGTAACCAATTCCATCTGCGCTCCCAGCAGGGCCGTTTTACTTACCGGCAAATACAGCCATGTCAACGGATTAAGGGATAATGGTCCGAGGCGTTTCTTTGATCCCGGTCAACAACAAGTCCAAAAAGTTTTGGGCGCTGCGGATTACCAGACTGCCTGGATTGGCAAATGGCACTTGCAGACACTCCCTAATGGTTTTGATTACTGGCGTATCCTGCCAGATCAGGGCAATTATTTTCAGCCCGATTTCATCCATATGAACAAGGATACAGTCAGACACAATGGTTATGTGACGGATGTCATCAGTGATTTTGCACTCGACTGGCTCAATGGCCGGGATAAGCAGAAACCCTTTTTTCTCGTAGTGGGAGAAAAAGCCACACACCGCAACTGGATGCCAGATCCGCAGGATCTCAAAGAATTCGAAGACAAGGTATTTCCTTTTCCGGATAACTTCAATGATGATTATACAGGCCGGAGGGCCGCAATGGAGCAGGATATGACCATCGACAAAACCATGCTCATGCATGACGACCTCAAAATTGGGGTTGACTACAGCAAGCGGGGTATGTTTGGCCGGATGTTGCCTGAAGAAAAGAAAATATACAAGGCCTATTTTGACAAGGCCGAAGCAGAATACAATAAAATCAAGCACGATAGTGCAGCTGTTGTTCGGTGGAAATACCAGCGTTACCTCCGCGATTACCTGGCAACCGCCAGGTCAATGGACCGTAACATAGGCAGGATACTCGATTACCTGGATTCAGCAGGGTTAGCCAAGAACACAGTGGTCATTTATACTTCTGATCAGGGTTTTTATATGGGCGAGCATGGTTGGTTTGATAAGCGGTTCATGTATGAGGAAAGTCTTCGCACACCCTTTGTAATCCGCCATCCAGGCAAGATCAATCCGGGTACGGAAAGAACTGAAATGGTGGTGAATATTGACTTTGCCCCAACGATCATTGACATGGCCGGCGTTAAGGTGCCGGATGACATGCAAGGCAAGAGTTTTAAAAACATGCTCAGTGGTTATGGCAGACAACCCTGGAGACAGGCCATGTACTATCACTATTATGAGTACCCCCAACCACATCGGGTAGCGCCACATTTTGGTATCCGGACAAACCGGTATAAACTGATCAGGTTTTATGGGCCTTACGACAGCTGGGAATTGTTTGACATTGAACAGGATAGGTTAGAGGTTAAGAACCTCATCAACGAACCAAGTATGAAAGGACTTATCTCAGATTTAAAGCAGCAGCTGAAGGATTTGATCCTGCAGTATAAAGATGCGGATGCGCTCAAGATCATTGAAAAACAATGATCAGTACTACAAAAATAAGGTCGTTTTTCAATCCCGAACATTTTCAAGGCTGGGGGAAAAATACCAATTATTTTGAGGGTTGGTATTTCAAAGTACTCAATGCAGCCGGAACCAGGGCATTCGCATTTATTCCCGGTATTGCTATGGATGCTGCAGGCAATGCCCATGCATTTGTGCAGGTTCTTGATGGGAAGCGCAAGACAGCGGCATACCACAGGTTTTCGAGTGAAGCGTTTAATCCCTCACCAAACAGTTTCAATGTAACTGTTGGCAGTAATAGTTTCTCATCATCTGGCATCAAACTATCGCTGGAAGGTATTTCAGGATCTTTAGCCTTCACCGGAAATGTGCCCTGGCCAAAGCCTTTTTATGCACCCGGCATCATGGGTCCATTTTCTTTTGTTCCATTTTTGGAATGTTACCACGGGATAGTGAGCATGGACCACACCATAAGTGGCACTTTGTACCACGATGGGGAGAAGATTGTGATGGATGGTGGAAGGGGATATATTGAAAAGGATTGGGGACGTTCATTTCCGGCAGCTTATATGTGGATGCAATGCAATCATTTTGAACAGGAAGGAGTATCATTGAAAGCCTCTGTCGCAAAGATCCCTTGGTTGGGAAATTCGTTTACTGGTTTTATTTCAGGTTTATGGCTTGGAGACCGGCTCATCAGGTTTACAACCTACAATGGAACGAAACTACGAAAGTGCTTTGCTGATAGACAGAAAGTAGAAATTATCATGCAGAGTAGGGAGTATGAGCTCGCCATTGATATCAGTAGGGATGGAGCCACGTCACTGGCATCGCCGATGAATGGAATGATGGATGGTCGGATTGAAGAAAGCATGACATCAGAGATGAATATATGCTTAGCTAACCGTAGAACAAATCAGATCGCATACGAGGGATCTGGTGTGCATGCTGCAGTTGAAGTTGCAGGAGCAGTGAAAACAATTATGACTTAAGTCATGTTCTTGAATTAGTCTGGTCATAATCTGTTTATTAAACATTTATAAAGTTGCCAACCATACTTTCAATCTTTGAAAAACCTATGTTATCATGTCTAATTTAGTTGAATCTGGCTCCAGTCTTTGGTTTGAATCAATCGTTACTACGGTAAAAGACAGGAAGAAGCAAATAGAATATAAACGGCTTGGAGAAATTTTACAAACGCTTGGGGACAACGCATGGGCGCATGATTTTTCATCCGGCAAAACCTGGTACAGTGCTGATTTCAATATTTTCATCGGGTATAGCAACCATGATATTTCATCCAGAAAAGCGGATTTATTGTGGTGGCAAAGCATTCATCCTGATGATGTATATATGATGAAAGACAGTGATGCGCGGTACAAGAATGGCGAGCAGGATAAACATTCCCTTGAATACAGGATCATTGATGCAAAAGGGAAATTAAGGTGGGTACTTGACAGGGGTGTGGTGGTTGAAAGGGATGATTCCGGCAAGCCGTTGGTTGTAGCCGGAACGCACATTGATATGACACCTGTCAAGGATTTGCAGGAAAAACTGAATGAGGTTGAGCGCAGGAGAAAAAAGGATATCATTGACGCAGTAATCCGTAACCTGGAAACAGACAGAAAAATGATAGCAGAGGAATTGCATGGCAACATCAATCAGATCCTAGCTGCTGCCCGCATGATGCTCGAGTTCATGCCTGAAATCAGTGAGGAATCAGTCAGGTACACAGAAAAGGTCAGGCAAATCATTTACACTGCAGTTGACGAAGTCAACAAGATTTTCAATGACATCAATCCAGACGCCCTCCAACATGTGGATATGGCTTCACTTGTGAGGGATCTTGTTGAACGGCTCAACAAAGACAGGCATTTTAAGGTAGACATGGATGTAGATGGGTATGCCGGACCAGAAAAGAAGAATTATGACAGTCAGTTAACGATTTACAGGGTTATTCAGGATGTTTTAAAGCGTATTTTCAAACACTCCAAAGGAGATTTGGTGAAATTGAAACTTCAGTTTCAGGTTAATCAAATTCTGCTCGAGATCTATACGGATGACCCGCGTTTTAATACTTCAGTTGTTTCAACTGATTTGTATATGGTAAATCTGGCTAATAGGTGTGATCATTTTGGTGGCAGTTTTACTTTTGAGAAGGTTGCAGGAAGTGGCATTTATTTCCGTGCTGCTGTTTCAGCATAAACCTTTAAAGCAGTTAAGTAGTAATACGTAATTTTATTTATTAAGCATTCATATTCAATGAGTTGAATTGATTTTTTTTGATTTTTGTTGAACCTCTCTATCATCCAACACCTGATATGTTCGACGAAAAACCATCCTTATTAACCCCGGCAAATATTGAAATTGCAACAGTCAATAAGCAAAAGGAAGTTATTGATATGATCATCAGGCATATGGAGTCTGACAGAAGGGAAATTGCAAATTCACTTCATGAACAGATTAATCAGGTTTTGGCGGCTGCTAAATTGATGCTTGAAAATATGCCATGTGTTACAGCGGAGATGGCGTGTTATACCAAACAGATCAGTACCATCATCAGTAAAACCCTCCTTGAATTGAATAAAATATGCAATGATATCAATCCAGATGCACTCCGGCATGTTTCATTGGTTTCACTTGTAGGAGATATGCTTACGAGGCTAGCAAGAGAAAAATCGATTGTGGTTCATTTTGACGGAAGTGGTTACCGTACGGATTTGAAAAGAAATCCTGAACATGAATTGACCATGCTTAGAATTATACAGGAGTGTATTTACAAGGTTTTGATTTCTTCCAACGCCACAAAGTTGAATATTGTGCTTGAAACCCTCGATTACAGTATGTTTTTGGAAATGGTGTGCAATGATGAGATGATGGATTTAACTAACCTTAATGAGGATATTGCTATCCGGAACCTGTACAACCGGAGTGTACATTTTGGTGGCAGTTTCAACATAGAAAGACCAACAAATAGAGAAATTGTTTTTTGCGCAAGTATTCCCAATTGCAGACAGCAGCAAGTAGCGGTGAATTGAACTACTTAATTTCTTCAAATTCAATGTAATCGTCATCAGCTGAATGGCTTGAAGACTTACCAGGATATTTTTGTTGATGCTGATTGGTTTGCTGCCTGAGGAATTCTTCTTGTTGTTGTCTGACGGCATCAAATTGTTTTTTTACCTGCCTGGTTGTTTTAATGATAGGCAGTAGGAATTCAAAAAGAAACCTGTATCCAATGTAGATGGCCATGCCTATCAAGAAATAGCGGAGCATTTTACAAAGATAAATAAAATCAGTATCATCTGTTAGGCTGATCTCCGTCAGTCATATTATGCGATAAAGAGCTAACTTTAGACTGTTGTGTTCTTGAAATTCATAAAAAACTTCCCTTCAGCACAATTTTTTAATTTTAACACATTAAAATGTCATTTTAATTGATCGTTTATGTCTGAAGAAACCTTCAATGATTTTTATCAGGAAAATCGAAAGCTCCTCGCAGAATACCTGGAAACCCGATTACAATTACTCAGGTTGCTTGCCATCAGAATCCTTTCCAGAACCTTCAGTATGTTCATTGTGGTTTGCCTGGTCAGCTTCATGGTTTTGTTCTTTTTGCTTTTCCTGGTTATTTCATTTTCCTGGCTCATGGCAGATGTAACTGGGAGTGCAGCGTTGGGCTTTTTGTGCGGTGCAGGTATTTTTTTAGTGATTATTATATTGGCGATAGTCTTTCGTAAACCTTTATTTCTTAACCCCTTGATCCGTTTATTCATCCATACTTCCACACAGGAAGCGGATGAGGATGAGGATGATCAATATTAAAGCAATGAGCAGACCAATCCGCAATATCCATGCCCTCAACCGCACAATTCATGAGCTTAAAGAAAGGCGTAAAGTACTTGAAGGCAGACTGGAACAGAATTTTCAGCACTTGGGTAGCAATTATGTAAACATGGGGATGAATTCCATATTTGGAGGTAAAAAGGCACGCAGCAATTTCTGGGCCAACCTCGCCACCCGGGTCATGGAAAGCGAAAAATTACAGACTGGTGTGGGAAACCTTGTTGGAAAGCTGGCGGACAGGCTTGGTGAAGCTTTCAGTAAACACAATTCCTGAATTTTGAAAATATTCCAATAATACTTATATTTGCAGAGAATAAAGAATATTGAAGGGAACGGAAGCGTTCCCTTCTTTGTTTCCTACACCATGGCAATAGCAGAAAAGGCAGAACAGATCAGTCAGCTCGCAGCGGAACTTCTCCGGGAAGAATCACAATATTTTGTGGTGAAGGTAAATGTGCGTCCAATCAACAACATCAGTGTTTTTGTGGATGGAGACTCTGGTATAACTATAGAGAAATGTGTCAAGTTGAACCGTGCACTTTACAAACAGATTGTGGAGTTGGGTTTATG
>Ga0079302_1000188_pt1 | contig 15319 bp, 22 predicted proteins | sample Wag4_2014_7_16_FD_75102 | JGI IMG/M metagenome (GOLD analysis project Ga0079302, IMG submission 75102) | Fresh water mixed with fracking chemicals microbial communities from Ohio, USA - Utica-2 Time Series FC 2014_7_16 | ecosystem: Engineered > Industrial production > Chemical products > Input... | reverse complement strand
CAAAAAAGCGCCCACCCTTCGAATAATTACATTTACGACAGGCACAAACTAAATTATCATCACTATCATTACCTTCGAGCCTTCTCGGAATTAAATGATCGACTGTATCTCCGTATTGTCCACAATAGAAGCATGTGTAATTATCGCGTTGCAAGATGCGTGGTCTGATTTTGTCATTCCATTGTCTAGTTCCTATTGCAGACTTAGACATCAATACCATCCTTTAAGTTTATGATGAGCGAGCGCCTTGCAAGCTGAACCTGAATACCTATGCTCAATATAGCGTAATCCTTTATCAATCTGTTTAATAGGGTCTTGCTCTTTATTACCTATCATTTGAAATAAACCAAATGCACTTGACTTAGGATTCTTGGCTTTGTAATTCCATCTAGATTCTTTATGTAATAACTCATCTAAACAATAGAACTCTTTGAATGAATAATCCATCTTATGAAATGTAATTTGTTTCAATGTATTAAGTCTAAGTTCTTGAGATTGTGCTGTTTCCAAGCCAAAGGTTTGTAATACAAACATAGCTATCCCGACTAGCCAGCACCTCGCGAGCTGAGCCTTACGGGCTCGCGTTTTTGCCTTTAGGGCAAATACTTGCCTAGAGCGTATCATATGACTCCAAATCATCTAGCAAAACCGCAGGTCAGACGGCATGTCACAATTCTGTAATCATCTTCATCTAACCAAGTGTCTGAATAACCTGATTCACTCATGTAATAACTCCAATGCATAATAAGCCTGTTGTGGAACTACCCCATTACCAAGCATCTTTAATTGTTGAGATCTAGATAAGTCTAAATCAGTTACCCATCCACCAGGTAAACCCATCATATACTCGACAAACTTAGCATTTAATTTGTCATCGACCAATGCATTCGGTATGTCCTGCATTGACATTTCACATCGTGAAGCAAATCTGCCCCCCAATTCCGACATTTCCCTGTTGTATGACTGATATTGGTTGTTGGTGTTGCAACTAACCTTACAGCTACACCCGTGCTCGCTCCTGGCTTGCCCAATGTCTTGCCCTGCTTGAAGTCCTCTACTCTTTGTTGATATTTCTCTATCGGCTCGTCGTGATTCCTCACATGCATCGCAGTTGGTGTTGGAAGTAAGGCCATCGGTAAAGTCATCTGCCTTGTGCCAGGTCCTTTGTAATCCCTCGCTGTTGGAGTAGGCAATAATGAACAATCTTGCTCTTTGATGGGGTGCGCCGACATCACTTGCTCGAACAATACGCCATTTTGCATCATACCCATTTTGGGCAAGGTCGCTGAGAACTTCCTTGAATCCGAGCGAGAGATGCCCTCTGACATTTTCCAAGATGATGAACTTTGGTCGTAAGATGCTAATTCCTTTAAGGATGTGTGGCCAAATGTGTCTTTCGTCATTTTCTCCCTTTCTATGTCCTGCATGGCTAAAAGGCTGACATGGATAACCAGCTGTAAGTATGTCTATTGGTTCAATTGATGACCAATCAATTTGTTTAATATCTCCTAGATTTGGTTTATTAAATCTTGCTTCAATTACTTTAGATGCGTATTTATCATTCTCAGCACACCAAACCATTTGAGCATCAAAGAATGTTTCAACAGCTAGATCTAATCCGCCATAACCTGTGCAAAGAGATCCAATTTTCATTTAGTCTTACCAGCCCATCCTTCGCCCTTAAAGACTAACCCTACTGTTGAGTAAATTCTGTTCATGTCTAGCCCACACTTAGGACAATTCATACCGCCATCATCCTCTTTGTAAGTTCTATGAACTGATCCATAAGTGCCGCATTCTTTGCAGCTGTATTCATATGTTGGCATCATATTCTCCAATCAATAAGCAAGTATGACAGGGTTTAGCTTCGAACTGCCAAGCCCCACAACTGGCACACCTGCTTATCTTTGTGTCCGGTATTCGATCTATCTGCTCAGTTATATTTTTAACACCTACACATCCGCAATCCATACATTGATAGACCTTAAATCCATCAGGCATGTCTATCGCATCAAGCCATAAGAACTCAGTCTTGCGAGCGCAGCCATTACATTTGAAGCTAGTCATGTTTAATTAACTCTGAGCAGACAAAGCAAGTGCCATTCTTAAACACCCGATCATCACCACACATTTCGCACGTAATGACCGACTTGACAATATGAGCACCATCATCATCTAATTCGATTGTAAAGCCTGATCCATTAATAAAGGCTATGTATCCCACTATTGAACCCCCTCAAAATACCAAGATCCTTTGGCAGTCATCTTTGCCCAAATAGCGTGCTCTTTATTAGATCCCTTGCAGACATAACCATAGTAAGGTTTTCCGCCCTTGCTCACACCCTGTTTAAGGATCATGCCATGTTCACACTCAGGCGGTGGATTTGGTGTTGATTTACCAATCGCATCAACAGCTTCAGATAAAGACCATTGTTGTGGATCATCTTGCTTATTCTCAACTGCAAATGAAGCTCTTAAAGCATCCTCAACAGCTGCGGATTTAGAGCCAGGTGCTCCGTAACGCCTTTGTTCAAGTTTCTTTTCATATTCGTTTTGCTTTTGATCTGCTTCAACGATTTTCATTGAATCTTTTGTAGCTGTCTTATTGCTGCCTTTAAGCAAGATTATTGCCCTACCTAAAGAACTGCTGGCAGTATCCTCTGCATACCATTTTTTCATGTTAGGCATGTAAGTTTCCCTAGATCCAAATGCTATGTTGGAAACTGCTGGCTTATCATCTTTTGAATCACGCCATAAAGTAGCCTGAACCAAAATGTAACCTTCTTTAGGGTCATGGCTGATAACTGATATATCTGATCTACCCATCGGATAATTCTCAATAAACCATTTATTCAAAGTTGCCACATCCTCATAATCATCTAAATTAAAACCCATTATCTATTCCTTCCATTCAAAGTCTTGATCTTGGACTGCTTCGAGAACTGTCCTATAGATAGCACCATAGGCGACAAAGTCTTTAACTGAGTCGTAATGATCTGGAGTTTCAGTAAGCCTAGAAACCTTGACCAACGCCATACATAAAGCAGCTTGGTGTGGTGTGATTGGGAAATCAAGATATGCACTCCACAATCCAGCAATTCTTTTGTGATTATAGTACGGATGTCCATAGACACTTCCGCGCTCTTGGATCGTAGCAATGACTTCATTTAACAGATCCTCAGTTTTTGTCATAATCAAAAACCTGCTCTAATTTAAGTTTTTGGATTTTAGCTTGATGATCTATGCAAGACTTCCATCCAGCAGCTCTACCGGCATAATAGCCATTATCGTAAATTTCTGACTTTCGGTGTTCATCCCAGAAATATAAAGCTGCTCCAATTAAACAGCCTATAATAAATCCGTAACCTACTATTTCCATTTCGCTCCCTAATATCAAGCGGTTGCCTGATACAGAAAGTATGACTTAAAGCAAGGACAGTTGGTTAACTACTTACAGCGTGTTTTATAACGATTAGATAACGCCAAGATCCTCAAGATCATCGATATGGTCATCAATCGTGCGATCCCTATAATCGGTTTCAAGACCCATAAGACTTCCTATTATAGGTAAAACTGCCATCTTTATTAATTGGGATCAAGGTTGGAGTCATATTCTTGCCATTCCACTCAAGCACAACGATGCCCATTTGCCAATTTGCGAGTCCTTTTGTGTAACTAGCCTTTGCCCTATTCATGAGATTGCCGGTTTCTAGCCCGTAAAGGGGTCTATAAGCCCCGTAGAGCCCCTCTGAGTAGGCTGACATACCTAGCCTATGGGTATGACCACAAACCACGCTTTTACCGGCCTTTTTGGCAAGATTTAGGGCAGTCTGTCCAGCGTTAGGATTCATGTTGCCTTCATCGCCATGAGCCAAGATCCAGCCCTTTTCAAACTCATAGAATTGTTTATGGAAAATTATACCTAAATCATCGAACTGCATGAACTTGGCGTATTGTAATTCAGGTAGGCTTATTAAGCCCGGAACTTTTAATAAGGTGTTGTAAAGTCTATCTGTGTGATTTGATCTAATTATGTGAGCTTCTTTGGAATGCTCAGTTAAAGCCCAAAGAATATCTTGAGTCGCCTTGCGATCATCGTCAAGGGTCTGCTGATAAGCCAAAGGTGTTTTTTCAGCCCATCGGCTAATAGTTTGAAAATCGATTTCATCGCCAACACAAAGGACACTATCAAACCTTTCTCGCTTGGCTAACTTTATAACATTCTTTACAGCTACTTCATGGTGGTATGGGATTTGTAAATCCGAAATAACCAAGTATCGCTTAATCGTCATCCTCATCTGGAGTTGGAATAGTTGGGATTATTCCTTTGTCGCCCACAATCCAGTCAGGCATTGATTCAGGATTATCCATTAAGTAAAGCGCACAGGATTCATTAAATCCAGCCTTGCGTGCAGCTCTAAACATTTCATGCTTTGCAATATAGAATTGATCTAGTTTTGATAATGGTTCAGGAGTTTGGCGAACTACTCTCCGATTAACCTTTTTGCGTGGTGTGCGTTTTCGTGTGTTCGCCATAGCAGAAATTATCGCTTACTAATTAAGACGAACAGATCATCAACACGCGCTTCAAGTCTAGTAATTTGATCCTTAATCGAACTTCCAGAATTTGGCTTCAATTCCTGTAAATAAGATTTAATAACCCAACGCAAACCCAGTAATAAACTTGTTGATACGGCGCTTACGCCAACGGCTATGCCAACCCATTCGTTTGCGGTCATGACGCATTAATTCCATAATCCGCTTCGCTCCCTGATTTTGGATCTAAAGCTTTGGCAATAGGCGCAACAATCGCACCAAGCATAGTTGCATAGGCTGGATGTATGTCAGCCACAATTGCTAAGGCTACTGTGATTCCACTAGCTGCCACAGCTCTCAAATATGACTTAATTGCTGCTTTGTGTTTTTTGGTCAGTTTCATTAGTTGCCTTTCAGTAGTGGGATGTCGAACTTCTCGCCAGTTTGGTTTGGCTTAAAAGAAATATGGATGTGCTTATGGTGGGGATTTATGCCAGTATATTTTCTAAACTTCCATAATGATCTAGCACTAGCGATCTTGCCAGCATGGATTATGTAAGATATACGCTTATCTTTTTTTGCTGCGAGTCGAAGCTGATCTGCCAGATCATAACTAATCCCTTGTTGGTCAGATAAGCCAGCGTCAATGTCGATCGCGCAAACTTCTCCGTCAGGTCGTGGGTTGTGATCGGATTTTCTAGATGAATGCTTACTATCCCCGATCCATCCATCAGCTTTCCTGCTCCGACCCATAAACGCTCCATTTATTTGGTCGCGTAGTGTTTCAGCAGCTTTAGATAAATATGGCTTCATTAGCCAAGTAATGCTGAAATTTGATCGTCAGTAAAACCTAATTCTTTAAGTTTGGCTAAACCTTGTTCGCGATTTAATTTAACAATTTGATCTTGAGTTGGTCCAGCAACATGAGCCTTTATTGCAGCATCAAGTTCTGCATCTGTTACTGTTGAATTATCTGCTTGCACAATAATTTTTTTCTTAGGATCATTAAAATCTCCACAAAGACCTTTACTACCTAATTCTTTATCTAATTGTGATAAATTAATTTCTTTTGATGTAATTGCCATTTTATGACCCCAAATCAATAACGATTATTTCACGATCTTGAAATCTTGCAGCATTACCATTATCATTTCGATATTTAGCGGTAAATGTATTAGAACCTGCAGTTAAAGTGCTTAAGCGACTTACTGCTGAACTTCTATGTCTAAAATCATTTCCGCTTGATGATGGGAAATGATATAATGCAGTTGTTGTAGTCGCTGCAATAGTTGTTGCTCCGCTAACAGCATATCCCATATATGCACCAGAACCATTTGTTTCGTTTTGTATCCATCCCGAAACAATTACTAATGCTTTTGTGCCAGTTGTAATGGTAACGGCTGGACCTGCTGTTGCTAAATCTGTAAAAGTTGCAGATGTCGTAGTCTGTTGTGTTGCTACTGTTGCAGAAGCACTTGCTGGTAATGCTGATGCAGGTGCAGCCCAAGTAGGAACTCCTGCTGCAACTGTAAGGACATTTCCTGTGCTACCAATTCCAAGTCTTGTGTTTGTGTTTGCAGTAGATGAACGATATTCAATATCGCCAAGAGTTGTTGATGGGTTTAATGCTTTGGTTGTTGTATCAATAGATGATCCAAGTGTGCGAATAGCAGATGCACCATCTTTAACCAGATTGGTGTCATCTGGTGTTGTCCATCCATAATTAGTAGTAGTGGCCATTTTATCCTTTTCCTATGCGACTATTGTAGCGTACTCCCAAGTCAAACTTGGGTCGATTGTGTTCCAAGCCTCTGTTATTGGCGTGGTATTCCAACGCATCGCCACTTGGCTAAATGCGACTGGAGAAACATTGATTGTTAAAAATAGCTCATTAAATCTAGTACTCCAACGCCAGCCCTCAACATATCCTTGAAATGTGCCACCTGATATTTGGGTAGGTAGATTTCTGATATCAACCGGCATTCCCATGAATACGCCTAATAGGTCATCACGATCAGCATTGTCAATTTCTGCGTTAGTGATTGGAAATGTTATCGATTGAAATGCTGGCTGTGGGTAGGCTCTTTGGTCAATATAGCGATCAGCAATAGCCTGAGCATCAACTGCACCCTGAACCCTAGAATTGATAGTTTCCGCTTTATAGCCATAAGTTGCAATTGAAGTTGCATCGCTAGCTGTAACCTGTGAATTGTAGTTATTGCCATAATTTATGTATATGTCGTTTCTAACATCTGATGAACGCATAACAGTTGATAAGCCAGCACCTAAAGCATGACCTGCATCTAATTCAACATAACCATTAGTTAATAAATAGTTTTGCCTGTGGTCAGCATCGGCGTAACCAATATCTCCATTATTTGCTTCAAATATGTAACCAAATGCTGAGTTGGCAATATCTGAAACAACATTGTAAATTGTATCTACTGTTTGAGATTGAGCGGTCATTGTGTAAAGGCCAGGTTGGTCAATATCGCCTAATCCTAAATTGACTGCATTGTCCCAAGTTTCGGTTGCATTGTAAGTTGACCATTGTGAAGCTGCTGGCACATCATTCCAAGTTCCAAGTAATACACTAGAAAGAATGCCATAAATTTGGTCGCCATCCTCATCTTGCGAGATATTATCATCCCAAATTTCTTTAGTTAATTTGGCAAGCGATCCCATTGCAATAATTGTGTATCTGATAACTGTGTCAATTGATCCTGTGTTACCTACTTCAACAGTTACATCTGTTATATCTCCACCAAATAAACTCACATAGGATCCAGTTGAATCTTTAACTTGCAAGTCAAAAGAATCGTTAATGTCAAAAGGTAAAGTTTGATTATTTAATGCTAAAAGCGTAATTTGCATATAAGACGGCAACGCTTGGGTATAAATGCTTTCTCTACCTGATTGATGCTGAACATCTGAAATTGCAATGTCAGTATAATCCACACCACCGACAGTGAGTTTCCAGTCCGGAGTAAATACTGTCATTATCTGTTACTTATAGCAGCACGCCTTAATGCTGTGCGACTTCTTTCTGCCTGTGAACTTAGTGTGTTTGCTACAGCTCTTGCAGCACCTTCGCCATCTATGGCTGAAACGCTTATGTTGTTATTGATAATTGTTTGACCCGGAGCGCCTTTACCAGATACTGCACCGCCTGAAAATGTAGGTACATCTCCAGTTGCAATACCAATTGCACCTAATCCAACGGCTGCTGCTGCGCCACCTACTAATAATGAAGTTCCACCTGTTGCAAATGCTGTTGCTGCTGCTGCTGCGGTCGCTGCATTCCTTAAAGCGATCATGGCTGTAACTAAAGTTTGAACAGCTGCTACAAATGCAAGTATTTTTGAAGTTACAAATACTGTTGCGATAATTGCACCAAGTATTAACAATTCCTCTTTAATGCTAATTACAAATTTAATAGTTGATCTTAATTGCTCGCCAAACTCAAATGCTCCTTGTGTGGCTGCGGTTACTCCAGCGGTTACTGAATCCTCACCAATTAAGCCAGCAGCTAAAGCCTCAATGTTTGGAACTGCTGTTGCTAATAAATAATCTGCTAATTCTTTTACGACTGGCAATAATGCTGCACCAATGGACTCTTTAGTTTCATCTAAAGCTATTGTTAATTGCTTAAACTTAAACTCAGCGTTAGTCGCTTCATTATCAATAAACCCTTGATAGGTTGCCTGTAATTGTTTAGTAGTTTCCTCAAAAGATTGGCTTTTAAGGGTAGCTGCATCAATTCCTAGACCTAACTTACCTAAAGCGGTGTTTGAGCCATCGTAAGCCTTGCCTAAGGCGTTTGTAACGGCTTCTAGTGGCTTACCTGTGGCAACGCTAATTTCTTGAGCAAGGTTGAGCAATTCTTGGGCTTTTGTAACATCTTGAGTAGATCTAATTAAACGACTAAATGCTGGTCTTAAAACATCGTCGGTAGTAGCGGTTGCAATAGATTGAGCAGAAATATAATTATCAATTGCAGCAATTTGATCCTCGGTGGCTCGAGTATTAGATCTAATAGTTTGCTCAAGTTTTTTTCGACCTACTTCATCCTGAGCTGCTGCTTTTACGGCTGATACTGCAAATGCGGTTGCTGCTGCTCCAACAGCTGCAAATGCTATTGCCGCCTTTTTACCAAAATCTGCTATTTGATCTGCTGATTTATTAACTACCTTTTCAGCATCATTAAGTCCTTTTTTAAGGTTATCAATATCAGCTGCAAGAGCAAGTGTTAAAGTTCTACTATTACTAGCCATCAGCAAACTCTTTTCTAATTTCTAAAATTATATCTTCAAATTCTTTAATAATAGTAGGTTGTAAAGCTCTAATTGTAGGATAAATAAACCAGCCTCTAGATCCCGGACCTTTAGGCATTGGACCAGACCAAACAGGAAATTGCGGATAATTTTTTGATCCAAATTCAAATGCTGCACCAATACCGGGTCTGTTACCTTTTGTATCATTTCTAGTGTTAAATTGAGTTGTTGCTCCACCCGAAAATTTTTGGCTTGCGAAACCAAATTGAATTTCACCAAGTAAGGATGATTTTTTAACTTTACCGCCCTGAGCAATTCGACTCGGCGCTTTACCTCTTGAATTAGCAATTCTACGAATTTCCGTTAATTCTTTTTGAGCCAACTCGCCAACTCTGCGTTTAGTTTCACTAACAGCAATATCACTCATAGAGCGCATAACTTTTGCAAATTGATTTAACTCTTTTTTGTCATAGACTATTAAAGGTTGAGTACTACTTGCCATACTGTTCCTCCAATATCTCTATTGCTGTTAAAATATCCTCTGCTTCAACCCATTCGCTCATTGGAATCTGTGTGGCTATTGCCAACTGAACCAATAATCTGTTTAGGCTTCCTGCTCGGTAACTTTTGGGTCTGCATCACCGACTTGGACATTGGCTATAGTTTCCATCCAAGCATCAAATGGTTTAACTGGTTTGCCTGCTGCTTCTCGCTTATGTGCGTGATAAGCTAAAAACATCAAATCCCACATGCCTAGTTTTTCCTTAGCTTGACCTATGGTATTGCCAGTTTCCTTTTCCCATTTTGCCCACTCAGGCGGTTTTGCTACCAAAGTAACTTGCTCGCCTGAGTTATATTCAATTGTAATAAATGTTTTCATTTTTTGCTCCCGTTGTTAGATCTTAACTAAATGTTTCTGTTACAACTCCACCTTTAACAGTGAATGTAAATGAAACTTCCTGTGCATCAATTCCTGATCCGCCAGCTGTTGGAAACTCAGGCAAAATGTCAAATACAAATTGTGCGCCTGTTGCAGATGTGAAAGTTACTGCAATTCCTGTATCTGGAGCAGACTCGGCAGCTGTCCAAATTGCTTCACATACTGAGCTTGCCTTGCCCCAGTCTGCCAACATGTCTAACTGGAAAGTGCCGGAAATATCTGTGGTTTTGTAAGCAACGCCATCAAGTGTTTGATACGCCTGACGCTCGTTTACTTTTGTTAATACTGCATTAGTCGCTTGTGCTTCGATGTCTGTTCCACCTGAGAAAGACAGCGAAATATCACGACCGGTGATTACTGTGGTTGCCATGATTACTCCTTATATAGTTCTTGTGTAGTAGGTAGAAACTCGAACATCTGCTATAAGCAGCGTACTTGCTCCAACTGTTGTAACTGTTGGTCTTTCGACCGAACTGACAATATATCCTGCTGGAATGACTGCCAGAACACTTATGATTAACTGCTCGATATTGTCGAGCGATGCAGGATTGCTGTTATAAGCAACTGCAACTGTAATAGTCATATTTACTTTAGATCTAATGTTTGATTTGTTAATTGTTTCAAATTCTAGGTATGGTGAATCCGGCACAACTACGACTGCTGGCGGAATAACTGTTTCAGGCACAAAAGAATAAACATTACCTGCAACGCTAGATAAAGCAGTTGCTAAAGGCGTGCGGATTTGTTCGAGTATTGTTTCGTTAGCCATTATTGACAAATACCTTCAACATCTACATAAGGCCCAAGAATTCCAATTACTCTGGAATAAAGTGATCGACCCATTCTGTAAGGTGTAGCTGTAAAATCAACGCCTTCAATTTGGCCACCGGCTGCAACTCTTGATTGAAATACTTCTACTGATACTACGAAGGTAGCGGAGCGAACAGATTGGTTTCCAACATAAGTTGATGCTCCAGATAAAGTGGCAGTTCCACTTGGAATAACATTTGCTTCATTGACATCGGCATTTGTGATAGCAGCTGAAAAGGTAGTTGCGCCAAGATTGTCTGCAAGTATTGTTCTTGTTCCATTGTAAGGTGTTCCGCATCCCGTGATTACTACTGATTGACCTTCGGTAAATTCATGTACGCCAAGTGTTTCAAATGTGGCAACATTATCATTTAATACTGTTTTTTGAATTGGGCTTTTGAATGTAACCAACATTGGCAGAATTGTATTTTCTGCTGTGTCTATTATGCCATTCAAATATGTGTCATCATATAAAGCAGACGACACACCAAGCACAGCTCTCAACTCGGTGGCTGTAATTATGCTTGGCATGTCATCTCCTTACTCCCATTAAAGGATGCCTGTGATCGGGAGCAACCACAGGCACTCAGTTAAATTAAGCTACTGACAGTTTACGGAACGCTGCTGGGTAGCGATTAACTACTGCAACATAACCATATAGACCGATTTCAATACGGCCGTTAGCAACGATATTTGCACGAATCTCAAATGTTCCAGACTCATGGAATCTCATAGCTTGTGATGGGTAAATTAATGCGTGCTTAGCATTTGCATTATCACCTGTGTAGTTAGGATCTACAACTAGATCTAATCCAGCAACTGTACCATTTGTACTGCCCTGAGTAATTAAACCATTGGCATTCTGAGGATTTGCTGCTGCAAATAGTGGACGACCATCTGCTACTGCACCAAGTAATCCAGCAAAGTCGATGCCGTTAGTTCCACCTGAAGGAGCAACCATTAAGCGATTTGGTGTAAAGCGCATAACACCATAAGCATCTGCAATTCCATCAGCAATTGCTGCATAGATTGTTGCGCCTGATGATCCTGCTGCTGCTTCTGATGCAATTTGTGCTGCATAAGCATCTGTCTTTTGCGCGTAAGATGCGGCCAACTCCCTTATAAGGAGGTCTAACATGCTAGGGTCTGATCTATCCAAGACCTCTTGATTAAACACATTTGCGCCCGCGAACTTGACGATATTATCCTCTTGGAAGGTAACAGCTGTGTCTTGAGAAGCATACTCAACGCCTTCAGCGGTTAATCCTACAATTGCTTGATTTCCAAGCACAGGAGTAAATATCTTTAATCCACTTGCTGGGAGTGGTGCACGCTCGATTGAATCGATGAATGGTCTTGATGAATCAATTACGCCAATAACATCGCGTAAATAATTTGGTGGAACCATTCCTGTGTTTTCTGAAACTGTTCCAATTGCTAATGCTGCAAGTAGATCGCGTGCATCGTTGTCGCCTTGAATTGCACGAATCTGTGCTGCTGCATATTGTCCTGCTGTAACATTTGTATCAACGCGTGGCTTTGTGTAAGCCATGTAGTTAGCTGTTACAACTGGAGCTTGTGCCGCTTCTACCGCTTCGGTCGCGATAGGAGCCTCAGATGTAATCTCTGACACTTTGTTCTCCTCTGTTGTTGTTTCCTCAGCGGTTGCTTCGGAATTCTCTGGTGTTTCACTAGCTGCAACTTCAGCGACTCTTGCGCTGTCAATTGCTGGTTCTGTAACGAGTGAAACTTCTTGAAGGCTGCTTGATTTAATTCTTAGCACGCCTTCCTCATTTTTCCATTCATTAATTTTAACTCCAACACTAAAGCCGTCCCTGAGCCCAGTAGCGGCCTCCTCGAGCGCGTCATCCGCAGAAAAAGTTTTAGCCAAACGGAATGTAGCTTCTAAACCTGTATCTGTTGCAGTTATGTCAATTAATTTTCCTAGAGGTTTGGTTCGCTCATGCTCAAGCAATAATTTAACTGGCTTTGAAAAATCAATTGAATCTTTTTCAAATACAGTTAATCCTGCACTTGTTGATCCTCGCTCATCCCATGTAACAATCTTTCCTGAGATTGTGCGCTTATTGGTATCAGCTGCGGTTATTTCTATCGGATAACTAATTTTCATCGAATTAGATCCTCCTCCTCTTGGATTTGCTCAACGCTCATCGCGCCAATGCGGTTTAGGATTTCATAAACTTGAGCACGCTCTAATGCTGAACCTCTCAAGAAATCATCAATATCAAATCGAGTTTCAATACCATTGGGGCAGAAATCGGCTTGAGATAGTCTTTGTTCAATTGCAGTTAAAATTGGTCGTAATGAAAAGTCAATAAGTGCTTTTCTTTCTGCTGTCATATTTGAATAAGTCATAGATGTTGTTTCAGCAGATACAAATGATGCAGGAATGCCGGATGCTCTGCTAATTTCCAAAGCGAGGTACTGTCTTGCCTCATTGAGTTGAAGTTTGGCAGGATCAAAACCTAAAGCTTGTAATTCAACATCAGCATTTAAGAATGCAGTTGATCTTGTCTGTCTTGATGTTCTCCATGACTCTAAAAGTTTTGTAATTCTTTCTGGTGTTAAATTTGTGCCATTTGATTTTAATACCATTTGTGGCATTGGTTCTTTGGCATACATTTCAGCTGCTTTTTCTAATTCAGCAGCAGCTTTAATTGTGCGACCTGCGCGATTTAATATTCCTTCATCTAATCCGTTAAATACAATTAAAGATCCAATACCAAATGGCGGTACGCGTTTTCCATCTACTGTATAATATTCAATTTCTGTTGAGTTACCATTTAATGATGCAAATACTCTATTAGGTGCAATTCTTGTCCATGCACGAATTCTTGAAGCATCTGTTGAAGCATAAGAATCCATTACCATTCCATACGCAACTCCGTATAGTAAAAGATCCTCAGCAATCCATGCGTATATTGCTGATCCTGCAACTCTTGGATCTGGTTGCATAATTACACGATTTGGTCTTATGTGTTCATTTGTAAAATGATTATATTGTTCTAAAGGTAATGATCCAACTGTTGAACAAATTATATTTCTTGCGCGTGCTCCCGAAGGGATGGCCATATACTGTTCGCGAGTTGCAGTTGTTGTTCCAAATAAAATTCCGCCAACTAATTGTTGCGCGTTATAAGGTGAAAGTGCAGCAGCTACATCAACTGAATTATCTGGTTGAGTTGCCCGAAATCTATCGAATAATCCCATTGGTACATAATATACCATAAGTCCTATTTATCCGACTTGTATGTCTATTTCAGTTTCTATTTGTGTCGCGAAATAAGTAGCTAAAGCAGATGCCACAGCTGCACAAACTGCGACTCTACTTGCTCTCCTACCGATGATCCATGACCCATCCCCATAGGGCAGTTTCGCAGCGGATAGTGTTTGCTGAGTCAATTCCTCTTGACCCCCATGCTGTAATCGATGGGAATTGATTGCGCCTAACCATCGATCGCATGATTCAGCGTATATCGCCCCATCCATATCAGTAATGGGAATTCCAGCAGGAACTAACCGACTCGCAACGGCTTGTGCAGTCCTTTTGGAATATGCGACAGTCTGAACATTATATTTTCTAACATAAGGTGCAATATCGTTTGCAACCGCTAAATCATTAATTGAATAATCATTTGACCATGTGTGGAGTAAAACTAAATTAAATTTCTCTCCTGGTAATTTCTGAGTAGCCACTAATGCACCAAATTTACGATCTGGACTTAAATCTAATCCAAACCAAGTTTCTTTGTCAGGGTCTAATGGTATTGGGTCAGTCTGGCATAAATTCCATTTTTGAACATCAATAGCTGAATTGATCGTATCGACCCATAAACACAAAACTTCAGTTTTCACAATATCAGGCGGATCATTAATAACTGCTTTTAAATTATCTGGATGGATTGTTGTGCCAAGCGATGGGTTGGCTTGAGCGAATGCTGGCCAATTGATTTCACCCGACGGAAGGGTAATTGGCGAATCAGGTTCGGCACTCCACTCAAACCAGCCGATCGTGTCTAAAGGATTTGTGCTGGCTGCTAATGCACGCTCCCTTAGTTTATTAAGGATTACAGAATGCTGATCACCTGCATTGCTGTAAACCCAAACTTGCGGATTTTTCGAACTCATCATGGTATATCGCATAGATGACCAAGCATCTTCATCTTTATATTCTCTAAGCTCATCAAGATGAATCGTCGATGGAGCTGAGATACCTCTCGAAGCATTGTTGGCTGCTTTTACCACAAACCTGCGACCACCCTTTAATTCCATTTCCTCAGCACCATGTTGCCATCTAATCTTTTTTACTTCACTTGCCAATTTATCATTACCCTCAATTAGCGACACCATCTGCCTAAAGGTTTCAAGCGAGGTCGTAAGTCTATGAGCTGAGGATAGCTGTAGGTTTTCTCCCCAGACATACATGCCAGTTAAGATCCGAAGCATCATAAATGTGGACTTACCATTTTGGCGAGCAATCAATAACCCAGCCTCAGAATGATGCCAGCGACCATCAGGCTTTACCTTGTGTCCATGAATAGCCACGAACTTTTGCCAATCCATCAAGGGAATGCCTATCTCAGCTGCGAAGTCAATCATTTCTTGACCTTTAGACGGCAAATCATTCAAAGGAGAGTGAATACGCGGTGTTTTCACACCTCCTAATTCTGATTGAGCCTGAATCGAGTCGATCAATTCTTTTTCAAAATTGTTCAAAGCGATCCGGTCTGATCGTGGG
>Ga0079302_1000187_pt1 | contig 15399 bp, 15 predicted proteins | sample Wag4_2014_7_16_FD_75102 | JGI IMG/M metagenome (GOLD analysis project Ga0079302, IMG submission 75102) | Fresh water mixed with fracking chemicals microbial communities from Ohio, USA - Utica-2 Time Series FC 2014_7_16 | ecosystem: Engineered > Industrial production > Chemical products > Input... | reverse complement strand
GACTATGGATAATTTAATTTCAATGGGCTCACTTGCCGCATTTGGATGGTCCATTTATGCAAACTCAACAGGTGTCGGTGATGTGTATACCGAGGTCGCAGCAGGCGTAATTTTCTTTGTGATTCTTGGTCGCTATCTAGAAACTCGAGCAAAAGCCAAAGCCAGTAATGCTCTTTCATCCCTTCTGGCACTTGGCAGCAAAGAAGTAACAATAATTCGTGGAGGTTTCCCACTTATTGTCTCCATTGATCAATTACAGATTGGCGATGAGTTTGAAGTCCGCCCTGGAGATCGCATAGCAACAGATGGTGTTGTCATTAGCGGAGAAAGCTCTGTTGATAATTCAATGTTAACGGGAGAATCAAAGCCAATTGAAGTGGGTCCAGGATCACAGGTTATTGGAGCATCTGTTAATCACAATGGTCGGCTAATTGTTCGTGCTACAAGAATTGGTAGCGATACCGAATTAGCCCGAATTACATCGATGGTTATAACGGCCCAGGGAACTAAAGCTCCTATTCAACGACTAGCAGATCGCATTAGCGCTGTCTTTGTACCCATCGTTACCGTCCTTGCAATTGGAACGTTTGCCGGATGGTATTTCACTGGTTCATCGTTAACGAAATCAATTTCAATTGCAATTACTGTTCTAGTAATTGCATGCCCATGTGCTCTCGGTTTAGCCACGCCTGTTGCCCTACTTGTTGCATCGGGGCGCGGTGCACTTCGCGGAATTGTTATTCGCCAACCTAGAACATTAGAAGTTGCTCGCAAAGTTGATACTGTTTTATTTGATAAAACGGGGACCCTAACTAAGGGTGTAATGAATGTTCAGCAATTTACAATCGCACTAGAAGCAGGTAAACCTTTAGGAATTTCCTTTACTCAAATTCTTAATGAAGGCAATATCCTCTCTTCTGCCCTTGCTATTGAGTCACTTGATTCTCATCCAGTTGCTTTTTCAATCTCTAAGTACGCTCAATCAAATGGAGCAAGCAAACGTGAAGTCAGTGATTTTTCAGTAACACCTGGCGCAGGTGCTGCAGGTCGAGTTCGAATCGGAGATCTTTCTCCAGTAGTTTTGATTGGTTCACCCGCAGCTGTTGCCCACAGCGCAACAGCTTTTCATCCGTTAGTTAAATCTGCAATTGAGCAAGGCGAGGCAGATGGATTTACTATTGCTGTTTTAGCATGGGATGGAGTTGCACTGGCAGTCTTTGCAGTGGGAGATCAACTCAAAGACAATGCTTCTCAAACAGTTTCATCTCTTCGTGCGCGAGGTATTACACCTTGGCTTGTAACAGGAGATAGCACTCAAGTTGCAGCAAATGTGGCATCAGCAGTAGGCATTGATTCAGCTTATGTTGTCTCTCATGCATCACCTGAAACAAAGTTAGAGATTGTGCAAAGACTTAAGTCTGAAGGCCACACAGTTTTAATGATTGGCGATGGAATCAATGATGCCGCTGCACTCAACGCTGCTGACCTTTCAATGGCTATGGGTACAGGAACCGATACTGCAATCAATAGCGCCGATATTACGTTGATGCAGACTGGACTAGAAAACGTAGTAGAGGCTTTGAAACTTTCAACCAAGACCATGAAGATCATCCGCCTAAATATGGGCTGGGCATTGATCTATAACATTATTGGGCTACCAATAGCAGCAGCAGGCTTACTGACGCCTTTATATGCTGCAGCTGCAATGGCTGCAAGCAGTGTTCTTGTTGTAACAAACTCTCTTCGCATCAAGTAAACGTTAAATAAGTTTGGCCCATAAAAAAAGGACCCATGTGGGTCCTTTTTTCACTTCTTGTACTAGTAGCGGGGGCAGGATTTGAACCTACGACCTCTGGGTTATGAGCCCAGCGAGCTACCGAGCTGCTCCACCCCGCGTCGGTAGAGCAATCCTATTGGAACACTCAGTTAAAGGCCAAATCCATGCACAAAGATCAATTTGTGATTACTGAATTTGTTCCTTATCTGGATTGTGCGTTGATCGCTGCATCGATTGCAGATTTCAATCGCTTTTGTGCTCTGTCATAAGCAGCAAAGTCACCATTAGCAAGTGCGGCTAAACCATCTTGGTATGCAGTCCTTGCACTTGCCAATGCATTAGCAAGTGATGAATTACTTGAACTTCCGCTGCCTCCAGTAGTTGTTGTACCACCTGCGGCAGTACCAGAGTTTCCAGAGAACACTTGATCAAGTGCACCCTTTAACGTGTCATCAAATCCGATTTGATCACCGAATGAAACCAATACCTTCTGCAAAAGAGGATATGCAGATGTATTAGCTGTGGCTTGTACATACACGGGTTGAACGTAAAGTAAACCGCCACCAACAGGCAACGTTAACAAGTTACCCAGAACTACATCAGACCCGCCTCGGCGAAGAAGTGACAATGAGTTTGCAACTTCAGGTTTAGCTTCAAAGTTTGATGCTACCTGTGATGGTCCAGCAATGTTTGTATTTCTTGGAAGCTGTAATACCGACATCTTTCCATAATCTGGACCGGCATCTGAGTTCACAACTGCAAATGCAGACAGGTTCTCTCTTCCTCCACGAGGTACAAATGGAGTTGTTAAAGAAAAGACAGGTGCCTTAGTGCCCGGCATTTGAAGAGTTAAGTAATACGGCGGTTGTGCACCAGCATTGGCTCCAAAAGTTGATGGATCACGAGGGATACGCCAGAAATCTTGCCCACCATAGAAAGCTTCTGCGCTTTTAACGTGATACGAACTTAGGATCTCTCGTTGAACTCTAAAGAGATCTTCTGGATAGCGCACATGCTCCATTAACTGCTTAGAGATTGCACTCTTTGGAAGAAGTGCATTTGGAAATGCCTTAGCCCAAGTTTTTAAAACAGGATCCTGTTCATCCCATGTGTAAAGAGAAACCGTTCCATCGTAGGCATCTACAGTTGCTTTTACAGAGTTTCGAATGTAGTTGATGCTTTGATTTCTAAGTAAAGAAGTTGCACCGGTATTTGTAGTTACGGTGTCATTGATCGCATCTGAAAGAACTGTTCTACGTGAGTATGGATAGCCGGCACTCGTTGTGTAGCCATCAATGATCCAGAGAACTTTTCCATCTACAAGTGCTGGATATGGATCTCCATCAAGAGTTAGCCATGGAGCAACTTTTGCAACTCGATCTCGAGGATTTCGTTCGAAAAGAATCTTTGAATCCTTGTTTATCAAGTTAGATAGCAGAATTCTTTGCTCCTGATACTTAAGTGCAAATACTGCTTTGTTTATAAGAGAACCAACTGGTACTCCACCTTTACCTGTGTAGGTGTAGTTTCTCTGACCATTTGGTGAAGTGTCATCTGGGTAGTCAAACTCCACTGGTGTATCTGTTTTGACTCCACCAATAATTGAATAATCCGGAACATTTTCACCGAAATAAATGCGTGGCTGGAATTCGCCCAATGAACCCTTAGGAGGCAAGTCACCAACTGTAAAGGATGGCTTTCCATCTGCGTCGCGCTCATTACCAAAAGCTGCAACGAAACCAAAGCCGTGTGTATACACAAGGTGATCATTAATCCAGTTACGTGAAGGATTGCCGGCAATGTTTAATTCTCGAGCTGCAACGACAACATCGCGCTTTACACCGTTTACTGTGTAGCGGTCAATATCTAATGTCTGAGGGAAACTGTAATAAGGGCGAATCTGTTGAAGTTGGCGGAATGTTGAGGATAGAACATTTGGATCCATCAAACGAATATTTGCAATTGTTGCAGCATCATTTGCAAGTTGGCCAGAGTTAGTTGAAGCAGTTGCCTGATAATCAGTCACTGTTACATCTGAAATCCCGTATGCAGCACGGGTTGCATCAATGTTTCTTTGAATAAATGGTGCTTCTTTAGAAGACTCACTTGGCTTGACCTGGAACTGTTGAATCGCTCCTGGATAAAGTCCGGCGAACAAAACTGATGAGACAACTAGCAGTGCTGTACCGGCAGCTGGTAGTAACCAAGATTTACGAATAATTGTTGCAAAGAATAAAACGGCACATACCAATGCAATACCGGTCAAAATTGCCTTTGCAGGTAATACAGCATTTACATCTGTGTACGTTAATCCTGTAATTAATCTGCCCTCTTTAAGTGCAAGTGCGTATCTATCAAACCAGTATGCAACTGCCTTAAGTAGTACGACTACTCCTAGCAATACTGAAAGTTGTACACGAGCTGCAACGGATGTGCGATCTTGCGGAACCTGAAGGCGAATACCACCGTATAGATAATGAACGATCGCTGCTGCGATAATTGCAAGAACCGCGGTTGTAATTCCCCAAGAGATTAGCGATTGCCAAAAAGGTAAACGGAATGCAAAAAACGAGATATCCATATTGAACTGTGGATCTGTCACACCAAAGCTTGTTGAGTTTTTAAACAATAGCCATGTGCTCCACAATTGTGAGGAGGCAGAACCTGCAAAGTAAAACAGTGCAACGCTTAATCCGATAAATAAACCTTTACGGATGGGTTCTACTTGTGATCGATATCTTTCAAGGTTATCTGATTCGACCATCATGGTCACATAAAGTGGTCGGCGCTTGTAAGCGATAAACACATTTGCCATGACAATAAGTGATGTTAATAAACCACCTAAAATGAATAGAAAAGCCTTTGTACCAAGAATTGTTGACCATGTACTTGTGAAATCTACTGACTTAAACCACAACCAATCTGCGTAAAAACCACTGAGTGCAGTAAATAGAATTCCAAGGACTACAAGAATTCCAAAGGTCAATGCAAGTGGACTTTTGCGACCTTTAAATTGAAAGTTGGGGCGTTGAAACTGTGGCGTATTAGTCATGGGAGAAAACTATCGCACCCCTGTGCACCTTCAAGCCCAAATTTCTCTTGCTCTAGAGGTGATTAGAACTACTGGTCAGGGGGACCTTAACTACTTTCTGCTGTTTTCTAAGTAGGAAATTGCCTGTGCCAAGGTAGCAACGGTGACAACCTTAATGCCGGCTGGGACATTTGCGATTTCAGAGGCATTGCTAACTGGAGCAAAAAACAATGTGGCTCCGACCTTTTGAGCAGATGCAATTTTCTCATTAATTCCACCGATACCACCAACAATTCCACGTGCGTTAATCGTTCCTGTTCCTGCAATGTGATCACCCTGCAAAATATCTTGCTCTGTTAATAGTTCTACTAATGCGATTGCAAAAACTAAGCCACCACTGGGACCACCAGTTTCCTTGACTTTAAACTCAATGTTTTTAGTTTCTAGTTTGTTAGCACGCACTTTCCCGATGCTTTCTGCATCACCTGCAGATGAAGATTGGGGAGCCATAATCTCTGGATTTGATTGAAGATAATTCACCGCTGCAAATATCGCTTTATCTTGAGAGCTAACCATCTCGGCCTTAGCTTGCTTGCGTTCTTCTTTAGATGTTGTTCCAGGTGGAAAGATTGCAGACTTTGGATATACAGAACGTTCGCTGCTAATCCATGAGTAAATGATCTCAGGTCCAAAGATCCATGAATCTGGATTGGTTACCCGAATGGACATTAAATCAATACGCCCTGTTGCTGGATAGTTCTGAGTTGATTTGAAAGAAATTACACCCTTAAAAATATTCTGTGCTTCACCTGGCAAAACGATTGCATAAGGCAGTGGCGCAATTGTTGCAAGTAAAAAGAATATTCCTAAAGTAATTGTTACTAAGCGGGGCAATGGTGAAAATCGCATTATGTGATCGGCTCTAGGTCTCTATTGTTGAGTCGGTTTCGGCTGGGCATCAGGACTGATCACAAAAGTTTCAGATTCAATCGCCTCTTGATCAAAAAGTTTTGATGGTTCCTGCGAAATTGAATTGTTACCTGCATCATCTTCACGAGTCTGGCTATCTCGTAGGGAATCCTGAAAACGTTGGAAGCGATCAACTGATCTCTTTGTTTCATGTTGAAACTTGCTCTGAAACTTTGTAACCCACAATACGTATCCAAGCGCGCCAATTAGCCCAGCTGCTGGGACTACCCACCAGATAAGAGCTAAAAATGCATTCGACATGTGCCTACCTTACTAAGAATTGGATGAGTAAGCCTGCTCTGAGCCCGAACACAATGGTGACTTAATCGGGAATGAATGAGAATGCATATTTGTTCTAAGACTGGGAGGATTAAGAAATGGCAAACTTTGGCTTCACCCCTGGTAACTCAGATGATTCTGAAGAACCAGTTGACTTTGCCGCCATGATGGCGCAAATGCAGCAACAGATCCAAGAACAGTTTTCGATGCTCGGAATTAACGGACCTGGATTTACAGGTTCGGATGAACCGCTGCCAAAAAATATTGTCCGCGATGTTGCAAAAAAATTCACAACATCCCAAAGTTCAGCACCTGTTGGTCAAACAGATGTAGAGCAGATCCAACAGGCCTTTTCCATCGCCGAGACCTGGCTAAACGATTCGGTCCTTTTTCCTCAAGTTTCCCAACCTGCTCAAAACGGTAACGCTGTTTTGGCGCGTACCGATTGGATAGATTCCACGCTCAATGGTTGGCAAAGCTCTGTAGAGCCACTTGCCACTGGCCTTTCAACTGCAATTACCGAACTTTTGGATAAAGCATCATTTGGTGATGAACAATCCGATGCACTTGCAGGTGAAGAAAATCCGGCAATGCCGATTCCTGTCGAGATGATTTCCCTACTTCTTAAATCCTTTATTGGCTCTTTAATTGCAACACAGTTAGGACAAGCAATCGGTGGTTTAGCATCAAAAGTAACTGGCGCTCACGACGTAGGACTTCCCCTTCTCGATCCTGCATATCCAGCACTTGTGCCTGAGAACATCCGCCAATGGTCGACAGATCTAGATATTGCATTGGATGAAGTACAAATCTTTCATGCACTTCGTGAAGCCTGTGTTGCACGGTTGTTTTCAAATAATCCCTGGCTCGTTTCATACATCCGTACTGCAATTACTGAATACGGCAAAGGAATTAACATTGATATGGATGCAATTCAGGAGCAGGCACAGCGTGCGTTAGAACAGGGCGCTGAGTTTGATCCAACCAATCCTGAGAGTTTAAACATCGCACTAAATAGCGGGATATTTACTCCACAAGAATCACCGGCACAACGTGCGGCACTTACAAAGCTAGAGACAGTTCTTGCTCTTATTGATGGATGGTGCGAAGAAGTTGTTGCATTGGCTGCAGGAGATCGCTTGCCAAACTTAAATGCATTACAAGAGAGCTTACGTCGCCGACGTGCAACCTCTGCACCGGCTCAACAACTTTTTTCTTCTCTCTTGGGATTGCAAGTCTCACCACGACTTAGCCGCGAAGCAACTGCCTTTTGGCGACAAGTGCGTGAGCTAAAAGATATTGCAGCACGTGATCAGATTTGGAGTGGAATTTTGCCAACTGCAGATGATTTGTTAACACCTGAGAGTTTCTTGAAGAGTTTGGAAATTCCAGATGATTTATCTGGCTTGATCTAAATTAAAAAAGCGAACTCCCCGGTCACTTGCTCTATGTCAGCCTTCCCCTTGCTGACGTAGAACTGTTATCCGAGGAGTTCGTACCCGTAAAATAAGCGTTCTTGAAGCGATAATCAACTAAGCACCACGCTGTATTTAGGTTGACAAAGCATGATTTATTCAGATAAAGGCTTTCTTCTTTCTAGAGATCAAAAGAAATCACTACGGAATTATCTCAATCTCTCAAGGTTTAGTTGAGAGATGACCTATTCTTTTTCTTATGCAGCAGTCGGATTACTCTCAAGAGTTATCAGTAGAGAAAACACTTGAAGAATCCACCTTGCCCGGAATAACTGAAGGTGAAATTGTTGTAATCCGCTCTAATCGAAGAAAGAAAAACGTTTCGGCCTATCGTCAGGGGGGCCGAATCGTCGTTTCGATCCCAGCCAGAATGAGTAAAGCCGATGAACGGGCGATGGTTCCGGAAATGGTGGCCAAGATTCGCGCTCAAGAGGCTGTTGCAACGATGAGTGAAGAGAGTTTGCAGATTCGAGCAGGCCAATTGCTCGAAGAGTTTGCCCCAGAGATTGTGCTTCGGCCAGCCTCGGTTAACTGGAGGGCAATGCGCGAGCGCTGGGGCTCGTGCACCAGCCTGGACCGTTCCATTCGCATCTCAGATCGCCTCAAGGGCGCACCGGACTATGTTTTGGATTATGTCCTCTTCCATGAAGCCATCCATCTGGAGTACTTCGACCATGGCGAACAGTTCAAGCAGCTTTTGGCCCGTTTCCCCTTGGAGGGACAGGCTGAGGCCTATTTGCAGGGCTATGAGGCGGCTGAAAACGCGCTCACAGCCCCAGAGGCTCTAAAAAAACTCCTAAATAAGGGTGCGTAATTACGCTTAATCAAGCGTGGGGCGAGTAATCTCGTACCAGAGCGCCTACCCCATAAGGGGAGCATCCCTACGGGATCGTAAGCGTCGATAGGAGGAAAGCAATGACAGCAGAGACATATAAGGGTGACGCTTACTGCGTTAAGTGCAAGGAGAAGCGTGAATTCGAAGGAACTGTAAAGGTTTCCGAGTCCGGCCGTCGCATGGCACAGGGTATTTGCCCAGTGTGTGGCACCAAGGTCAATCGCATTCTTGGAAAAGCCCAGTAATTAAATTTCATTGTGCTTAAACCAGCTTTGACTGGTTAGTACATGTCTAGCGTTCCAAGAGGGCCTCGCATCACAACGATGCGGGGCTCTTTTGCGTTAGCTTCCCATTACATAACGTGAGATCGAACTGATTTGCTCCACAGATTTGCTCAAGCATCCTAAGTAGGCGCTCGCAGTTGACACTCTTTGGCACATGCAAACATATATTGATACTCAAGCGGAAAAACTATCCAATAATCCAAAGGCTAATTCAACTACTAAAAAAGAAAGCCAGGCAAGCAAACGGATTAGAAAAATCCATCCAGCACCAGTTACTCGAATTTCAATCGAAGGTTTATTAGACGAGCAGAATGAGGAAAGTAAACCTCGACTTAAATCAGGGGTGCACATTAGCAAGGCTAATCCTAAGGAAGAAAAGCCACTAGTTGTTGTTGCTGCTCAAACTGCAATTTCGATTTCACACCCAGGAGCACGAGCAATCGTGGCAAAATTTGATGGCCACCACACCGCTAACCAGATAAGTGAAGAGTTAAAGGCACCGATAGATGTTGTCGAAAATGTAATTAATAGGTTGTTATCAGCGCAACTCCTTGATATTAAGAATTCACGAATCAAACTTCTGAATCGATTTCAATCACCAATTGCAGAAAGAGCCGCCCAGACTCAAGATCAAAGTAACGATGCATTCTTTCGCCAGCTTCAACTTAGGATGGCTCCAGAATTAAGTCAGACAACTTGGATTGAAAACATCGTAGATGGTGGCGTTGAAATACTTTCTGCTAGACAACTATTTGGAGTTGAAATCTATGGAAATAACAGAGTTGCTACTTTGATTTATGCTGGACTACTTGCAAGCGGAGTATCGAATACCAAATTCTCTTTGGCATCACGCAGTAATAATCAATCCATCGGAGATAGTGACTTAGGTACTGGCGTCTTACGCATTAATGACTTTGGTCTCGGCTACAAGTCAAGAGTCGAAGAGTTAGCCCGTGAATGGTCACTCTTTCCAACTGCACGCAAAGTAGGAACAGAAAAAGGAGAACTCCCTATTTCAGCTAGAAATCTACGTGTGATAGTTGGCAATTTTCAACCCGAACTTGCGCAGCAGTTGATGCGAGATAAATTAGATCATTTTTTTGTCGGAGAAATTATGGGCGGTGCAGCTCTTTGTGGGCCATTGGTTATCCCTGAGCAAACTCCATGTTGGCAATGCCTTATGTTAAGTCGTTCTGAGCAACTAGGAGTTGAGGAGTTGATTCCACTTAATCCATTAAATGATGAACCTCCGGTGTCGATTGCATACCAAATCGCCGGACTTGCAATTGCATCGATACTTAAATTCATAGATACGCAGCGATGCGCGCTCACTGCAAGTCAAACAAGATTCAACTACTCAGGGGATCCAGTTTTAGAAACAGTCAGGTTTCCTCGACATCCGACATGTTCATGCAACTGGAGTTAGGTGCGTTATCCACATTAATTCAATGAATTTACCGCTCAGCTTACTAATTCATGAGAATAAGAGAAATGCTCATCAAGGAATCAAAGGGGAAAACCTTATGAAAAATCTATTTAAAACGATTGCTGTTGCCGAAGTACAACTTCAACAAAAACTTGCACACATGCATGATCAATTCTTTGACAGACTAAAAAATGATCGAGGCGACGTACCAGGATGGGTCTTAGTGGTCTTAATGACAACAGGTCTAGTCACTGCGATTTGGACTATTGCTGCTCCTCGCTTGTCAGCAATTCTTAAGAACTCATTGGACTCAATGAATGGTATCCGCTAGAGTTTTTGAGCGCATCAAGAAATCTTTTGCCCATGAAGATGCAAATGTAGAAACTGCGCTCGTACTCATTCCACTACTCATTCTATTTTTAGTGGGTGCTCAACTCATTGTTGCAACAAACTTAAGAAACTTGGATATGGCAATTGCACAAGGTGATGCCGCTTCTAGGGCCATCTCACAGGAATTCATCTCAACTGATCAAATCTTTGAAGTGGGCGGAAGGATTGAAAAAATAAAGATTTTGGTCACACACCGAACTAACTCATTGCCGCAATTAGTTCCAGGGCTAGCCGTTCTACTTGGTGGCAACCCTGTTACAGATGTAGTTGGGATATCAGTAATTGAACCGTAAGCAAATTTCTAATCCAAAACGGACAGAACTTATAGAACACATCAAATTCGTTATTGGCAGAAAGAATAAATTCAATTCTCTCACCAAGAAACTTCGATCTGACTCCGGGAGTGCGATTGTTGAATTCGTAGTATTAGCTATTCCACTTTTTATTCCAGTATTTATCTACCTTAATCAATTTTCATCTGTGAGCGGAAATGAAGAGATTGCTCGCGCAATGGCCCGTGAAGTCTTGCGAGTTTATGTTATTAGTGAAAATGATTCGACGGCGCAGGAACTTTCTATTAAAGCTGGATTTTTGCTAGCTGAGCAGTGGAATTTATCCAATTCTGAGAAAATATCTCTTCGACAATCGGTGGAGTGCAGCGCAACTCCTTGTTTAAGTGCAAATGGGCAAATCCGGTTAACGGTCTCATTTGTCGACGAATCAACAGGGCGAAAGATCTCTGCCTCAGCGCAAGAACATTTAAGTCCATGGCTGTAGGAGGTAAGTTCTTAAGGAGGGCAAAGGATGATGCAGGATCACTGTCTGTCGTCGTCATTGGACTCTTTGTGATCACAGTTGCTTCTCTCATGGTTATGACAGATATTGCAACAATTATGGTTGCAAAGCGTTCATTAGCTCAAGCAACAGAAGCAGCAGCGCAAAGAGGTGTTCACACTTTAGATAAATCTGCTTACTATCAAGGTAAAGGAACAATCTTTACTGCCCCATTGGCTATTGCCACCCAAAGAGAACATCCAGTCGTACCAATTGATTGTGAAAAAGGCGGGTCAGAGGTACTTTTGGAACTTAACTCCTGGAGTAATGACGTCAGCAATATGAAGCACAGATATTTAAAGGAGATTGAATTAATAGGTTTTGAATGTGATAGTCAAAATTTAGTCATTCAAAGCCAATCTGAGGTAGAACTTCCTTTTAAAGTTCCATTTTTATCGACAACATCCGTGATTCTTCAAGCATCAGCAGGGGTTACAAATCAGGTACAAGAAGGTTTTTATCTATTTGGATTTCGAATTCGCTAACTCGCAATCCCTAAGGGGCACTGGGTATCCTTAGGCCATGGCCGCACGCGAGTATCAATTAGAGATAAACGCTACTGATGCGACCCTTGTTTCAATTGAAAAAGTCTTGGACTTACCTAAACTTAGAAAAATAGCAGAAGAGCTAGAAGTCGAAGCCGGTGTTCCTAATCTTTGGGACGATCCAGAAGCTGCTCAGAAAATAACGAGTCGACTTTCTCGAGTTCAATCGGAAATTGCAAAGTTATCAGGCCTTCGCCAACGTGTTGAAGACTTACCGATTCTATTTGAACTAGCAGCTGGTGAGCCTGGCGGAATTGAGGATGCAGAGAAAGAGTTAGATGCAGTAAAAAAATCTGTCAGCGAACTTGAAGTTCAGACACTTCTAAATGGTGAATATGATGATCGTGACGCACTTATAACAATTCGCTCGGAAGCAGGTGGGGTAGAGGCAGCCGATTGGGCAGAGATGATCATGCGAATGTATTTGCGCTACTGCGAACGTCATAATTTCAAAGTCGATGTACTTGAAACTTCTTATGCCGAAGAAGCAGGAATTAAATCAACAACCTTTAAAGTTTCGGCTCCATATGCTTATGGAACTTTGTCGGTGGAGCAAGGAACACATCGACTTGTTCGAATCTCTCCTTTTGATAGTCAAAGCCGCAGGCACACATCTTTTGCTGGAGTAGAAGTAGTTCCAGTAGTTGAACAAAGCGATCACATTGAAATCGATGAGAAAGAGATACGTGTAGATGTCTATCGATCATCTGGCCCTGGCGGGCAAGGAGTTAACACCACTGACTCGGCAGTGCGCCTAACCCACGTTCCAACAGGAATTGTTGTCTCGTGCCAAAACGAGCGCTCTCAAATTCAAAATAAGGCAACTGCATTGGCCGTTTTGCAATCTAAATTATTAGAGCGTAGAAGGCAAGAAGAGCAGGCAAAGATAAATGCACTTAAAGGCGATAACTCGGGCTCGTGGGGAAACCAAATGCGCTCATATGTTTTAGCGCCTTACCAAATGGTTAAAGACTTACGGACGAACTATGAAACTGGAAATACTTCTGCAGTGTTAAACGGCGAGATCGACGAATTTATCGAAGCTGGAATTCGCTGGCGCCGAAGTTCCTAACATGTGGGCAGTAGTTTAGAATTTCCCAAAATGTTGGGTGCAATTGTGAGTCAAAACGCCTACAAACTCTCAGAATCCATGCAATCTCACATTTTTCATAGGCTCAAACCATGCCAATATCCATAGATTTCTAGCACATTTACATAAACTACTGTCAGGTCGAGGGCTTGGTCCCCGCACATGTATTAGGAGATGTAATGATCCGCTTTGAAAACGTCACCAAGGTTTATTCAGGTCAAGAGCGTCCCGCTCTAGATACTGTAAATCTGGAGATTGTAAAAGGTGAGTTCGTGTTTTTAGTTGGTCTTTCAGGTTCTGGAAAGTCAACTTTCTTGCGTTTGGTGTTGCGCGAAGAACGCCCAACTTCTGGCTCTATTCACGTTGCAGGCAAAGATCTAAACACTTTGGCAAAACACAAAGTACCTGAGCTGCGCAGATCTGTAGGAACTGTTTTCCAAGATTTTCGATTACTACCCAATAAGACTATTTCTGAAAATGTTGCTTTTACTTTACATGTTCTTGGATATTCACAAAAAGAAATTAACCGTGAAGTACCAGAAGTATTAGAACTAGTCGGATTAGAAGACAAAGGCGATCGTTTGCCCTCTGAAATTTCAGGAGGTGAACAGCAGCGTGTGGCGATTGCCCGTGCCTACGTAAGCCGTCCACCAATTTTGATTGCCGATGAGCCAACTGGAAACCTTGATCCAGCTACCTCTGTTGGAATCATGAAGTTATTAGATCGAATTAATCGTGAGGGAACTACTGTTTTGATGGCAACTCACGATGCAGGAATTGTGGATCAAATGCGCAAGCGCGTAATCGAACTAGATCTTGGACATGTCATCCGCGACCAAGTTCGTGGTGTTTATGGGTATACGGGTTAAGGGCGAAAGGTAGAAAAATGCGCGCACGGTTTTTGTTAACTGAAGTAAGAATTGGACTTCGCCGTAACCTAACTATGACCTTTGCTGTTGTTGTTACAACTGCAATCTCGCTTTCACTTCTTGGTGTTGGATTACTAGCAAATGCTCAAGTAAGTGCGATGAAAGATTATTGGTATGACAAGATCGAAGTTTCTGTTTTTCTATGCGGAAATTTATCTGACTCACCATCATGTGCAGCGGGTGTAGTAACACCAGCGCAACGCCTCTCAATTCAGCAGGGACTGACAGAACTGAATGTTGTCGAAAGCGTTTTCTATGAATCACAGTCACAGGCCTATGCTCGCTTTCAGGAAAGATTTAAGGATTCAGCGATTGCTCAAAACGTAACGGCAGATCAATTGCCAGAATCATTTCGAGTTAAGTTAAAAGATCCCACAGAGTTTGCAGTAGTCGTAAGTGCATTTAGTGGTCGCCCAGGTGTGGATGTTGTTCAAGACCAAAGATCAATTTTGGAAAAGTTTTTCCAACTTCTGGGGGTATTGCGAAATGGTGCACTGGCCGTTGGTCTTGCCTCGGTCTTAACTGCTGCATTGTTAATCTCGAACACTTTGCGTATCGCAGCTTTTAATCGTCGCCGCGAAACTGGAGTGATGAAACTAGTTGGTGCATCTTCTTGGTCGATTCAACTTCCTTTCTTATTAGAAGGTGTCATATCTGCAATTTTTGGATGGGTTATCGCAACCGGATTGTTGGCAGGGTTAAAAACTGTCGTCGATACCAATGTCGCGCCACTGCTCTCATTTACTAATTTCTTTGGATGGCGCGAAGTGTGGGTTTCATCTGCATACTTGTTGGCCACTGGATTGGTTGTTTCCGTAACTGCCTCACTTATTACCCTACGTCGCTACCTAAAGGTCTAATTACCCCAGCCAAAGTAGTGGTTTTGCTGGCACCGCCTGATTGAACGAAGTGAGAGAATTAGAACCAGCAAATCGATAATCAAGTAAGAAAAACTAGGGTGGTGATGCGGCATGGTTAAAGAAGTTGGCCGCAAGGTCATTGCTCAAAACAAAAAAGCCCGTCATGACTATTCAATTGCAGATGTCATTGAGTGTGGGCTGGTTTTAACTGGAACAGAAGTTAAGTCACTTCGCGCGGGGCGTGCATCTCTTATTGACGGATTTGCGATGATCAATGATGGTGAACTTTGGTTGATGGGTGTTCACATTCCTGAATACACCGAAGGCACATGGACCAACCACACACCTCGTAGGGATAGAAAACTTCTTGTTCACAAAAATGAACTCAATAAGTTAATTGGCAAAATGAAAGATTCAGGGACCACTCTGATCCCCTTGCAACTTTATTTTAAAGATGGCAAAGCTAAAGTTGAGATTGCGGTTGCTCGTGGAAAGAAAGCACATGACAAGCGTGAAGCTTTGAAGGAACGTGAGGCCGATCGTGAGGTTTCGCGTGTGGTTTCTCGTAGCCTCAGTGGAAAAGCATCTCGAGCAGCATCAAAATACGACGATTAACACTTTCAAACGTTCCTGATTTACACTTAGTTCACCGCCGCTTCGATACCTCAATTTTTG
>Ga0079302_1000181_pt1 | contig 15904 bp, 16 predicted proteins | sample Wag4_2014_7_16_FD_75102 | JGI IMG/M metagenome (GOLD analysis project Ga0079302, IMG submission 75102) | Fresh water mixed with fracking chemicals microbial communities from Ohio, USA - Utica-2 Time Series FC 2014_7_16 | ecosystem: Engineered > Industrial production > Chemical products > Input... | reverse complement strand
TTCTTAACGAGCCGCGCCGTCACCAAAAATACCAACTCGCTGCGATCATTTTGAAAGTCGGTGCTGCGAAAGAGCGCGCCGAGCAATGGCAAGTCGCCAAGGCCCGGTAAGGCAGCAGACGTGCCTTTAACGTTGTCTTTGGTCAGGCCACCCACCGCAAAGCTCTGTCCGTCGCTCAGTTGAATCGTTGTCGCGGTTTTTCGAGATGTAATGGTCGGGAGCACCGAGGAGGTAACCCCGTTGTTACCGACCAGTGTTCCCGAAGAGAGCACTTCTGACACTTCCGCAGTTAATTTGAGGTTGATCCGACCATCGGGGAGGACGTTCGGTACGAATTTGACACCCACACCAAACTCGCGCTCCTCGAGCGAAAAGAATCCTGGAGTGGTGCCGCTGCTGCTCGATTGAGCGACGGGGATGAAGATTTTTCCGCCGGCCAAAAATTCGCCTTGTTCTCCACTGAGCGCCAGAATTGAAGGTTCCGCCAGAATTTTGATCAGTCCTTTCCGCTCTTCGAGGTCGAGCGAGAAACTATCGTTGCCGGAGGCAGTCGAAATATTGGCATTCGATCCGCTTAGAAGATTGCTGAGCAAGGCAATAGATCGGCTGCCATCGGACACGAGATTGACGCGAGCGCCGAGACGGTCGATCAAGGTTTTCGAAACTTCCGCCACTTTGACATCGAGTCGAACCTGCGGAGCGGCGCCATTGGCCAAAGCAACCACGAGTTTGTCGGGTCCGGCGAAGCTACGCGCGACGGCGAGAATGGGCTGTAGATTCAGGGTATTTTCGAGTGAACCGCCGACGATGACTTGATCGCCACTTGCAGTCACCTTTAGATCGGACTCGTCTGGGGCGAGCAACCGGATTTGGTCTTGCAGCACGGCCACATCTCGATTGACCTGCACCCGCATGACTTGCGGTACCGATTCGTCGCGAGTCCACAGTATCAGTGTGGTGTTACCGGTTTTCTTGGCAATGACGTAAATCGACTTATCGTCGATCGGCAGCGTTTCGGCGACTTCGGGGTCGGCAGTCGCAATGCGTTTGACGGGCTTTGAGATGGGGACGACGATCGCGTGCCCCGGCGATAAGGACAGTGTGGCTGGCGCGAGCTCGGCGTAGCTCGCCGTGGTGAGTAGTGCGAGCAGCGCTAGGATGCCATTCTTGAATTTCACGGGGTCACCCTTTCGGCGCCGACGATCAGCTCGATGGGCGGCTGAGATTTCACGGGTGTATTTGTTTTGACCGCTGCAGGCGTAGTCGCCATTCCCAAACTCGTCCTGGGGGCAGCCGAGATGCTCGTCCGTTCGAGATCGCCTCGGTTGCGCAGCAAAGCGGACAAGTCACCCTGCAGCCGCGCGGCTTCGATTGCCGTCGCCTGCTCAAGCGTCACGCCTAAGGTGAGTTGTCTTACAGGCTGCGGCTTTCGCGGATCCAGGCTCTGATTGACTGCCAACACGCGCAGTCGCTCTGCGACCGGGCGCGAAATGCTTACGTCGTTTTCTTGCCGGATCGTCACGAGCACATCGACGAAGGAACCGACGAGGCTTTTGGGATCCACCCCGACCATTTCATTGACGACGATCGAGAGACCGCGCTCGCCGCGAGTAAGACGATCACTGAGACTGCCACTCTCTCCGGCGAGAAATAACTTGCCGGGGAGTAGGGGCTCGCCGGGCTCTAAATCTTCCCGCGTCAGCTGACCGATCACAGAGTCGATATTGCTGGCCGCCACGAAAGGCTTCAGGTGAGCGGGCCACTGCTGCACTGTCAGCATTGACTCGTCGAGTGAGGTCCCCGTGCTTATGGCGCGAGTGGCCACGACCACAGGCACCGTATCCACCGCGGCCGCTCGGTTGACCAAATACAACAACCCGAGCGCGACGAGCAGTCCGATCAGCGCCGAGATAGCTAGTACGGTATGCCGCCGGACACTGATGAAAGACACAGTCGAGTATTAGAGCAGTAAGCCCAAGGCCGCGAAGGCTGCCTCGATATCATCGGCAAACAGGGCTGCCGCCGTTGCGATCGCGGCAATAACGATAGCGCCGAGTACGAGATATTCGATGGCCGAAATGCCCGTTTGGCGTTTGGCAAGACTTTTGAAGTTGGCTGCGCGCATGTCGAAATCCCTAATTTGAACGTGATGACTTACTGTACTACCGAAACCGACCGATGACACAACTGCCCTACCGAGGTGGTGGCTTTTAGTCCTCACGAACGCAGTAAAAGAAGAGCCGGTCTGTCGAAATCTCCGTTTCGCGGCGGATCGGGCTCGGGTTGGTGAGTTCGGGTGCCAGGATGCGCGACTCGGCGAGTGCCCAATATCGACCTTGGGTGCAAACCCCGCCGTTCCAATCGCCCCGGACGTCCATTAACTCGTATTCGTCCGCCGTCGGTAGTCGGGCGCCCATCGCTTCGCAGGCCTTGGCTGCCTGCTCGACCGTTGCCGCCTCGGCGACCCATTGTCCTGCGGGGCTTACGAGCGTGACCTTGCCTGATTTTAAGGTCAGTTGGGTCGGGAAGTGGGTCGCCTGATAACTGCCAAAAACTTTGGCCGCAATTTCACCCATGACGCGTTCGGGGCGGCCGATTGCCTGAAAGCTGCTGATTCGGCCGCAGCTCTCCTGCACATGCAAAGTAACGTAGAGGTTTGCAGAGCAGCTCGGTGCATAGGAATAGGTTCCCCAGGCGAAAGCGTCGACCTTTTGTAGGGAAAATAAAGAGGACTTGCGATCGCCGCGTTTGTTGCGAACGTCGGCCAGCGCCTGATCAAGGGCGGCTGGGTTGAAGAACTCCAGCATGCGCGTTTCAGGTGCTGCTCGTGCGTAGATTTCTTCTAGCGATGCTTTGAAGCTACCTTCCAGCAGCGTATCGATACCATCACCACGACGAGCTTCGCTGCGATCTCGCTCAATGATCTGATCGATCGATCGTAATGCATCAACCGCTTGCTCTGGATCGATACCTGCTGTCAGTAGACGCTCGAGGTGACCAATCATCGCGCCAGTTTGCTGGCGCTTTCCGAGTCCGTAGGCGTCGGTGAACTGACATAGATCCTGGCCACGAACGAAAGGGACGCTGGGCCAGAGCGTGATCGGTTCTGCTTGCGTAACAGAGGCTGCGAAGCAAGCGAACGCGGTCGCTAAGGCAAGCAAGAGGCGAGAGCGACGTGGCATGGCGAACTCCTCTGTCATCATCTGGTACTCAGTATACTGCCGCTGAATCGGGCCAGGTCTGCCCAAGCAAAAGATGAGAGAAATATCATGAGTGACGAAGCCACCTACGTGCCCCCGAGGGTCTGGTCTTGGAGTGCTGGTAACGGTGGCAAGTTTGCGCATATTAATCGCCCGACGGCTGGTGCGCGACAAAAGCAGGATTTGCCGCGAGGCGCTCATCCTTTGCAGCTTTATTCATTGGCCACTCCAAACGGCGTCAAAGTGACCGTGATGCTCGAGGAATTACTGGCTGAGGGCTGCCATGGCGCCGAATATGATGCTTGGCTGATTGATATCCAAACGGGCGATCAATTCGGTAGCGGCTTCGTTGCGATCAATCCGAACTCGAAGATTCCAGCTTTGCTCGATGTGAGCGTCGCAGACCCGATCCGCGTTTTTGAATCCGGTGCGATCCTGTTGTACCTGGCCGAAAAATTCGATCGCTTCCTGCCCTCGCTGCAGCAACCTGCGCTTCGCGCCGAGTGCCTGTCTTGGCTGTTCTGGCAAATGAGCTCCGCACCTTATTTGGGCGGTGGATTTGGGCATTTTTACGCCTATGCGCCGCAGAAATGGCAATACCCCATCGATCGCTATGCGATGGAAGTGAAGCGCCAGCTAGATGTACTCGATCAGCGTCTTGCCAATCGACGATTTCTTTGCGATGACAACTATACGATCGCCGATATCGCCATCTTTCCCTGGTATGGCGCGCTCGTGCTTGGCGAGCTCTACGGTGCGGCGGAGTTTTTGGATGTCGCAAGTTATCGGCATGTCACGCGATGGGCTCAAGAAATCGTAGCTCGACCCGCCGTCCAGCGAGGGCGTCGCGTCAATCGCAGCTGGGGGCCTGAAGAATTACGCGTCCCCGAGCGTCATTCCGCTGCGGACATTTCTTAGTTCACGACCACCGGCACGCCGTTCAGGGCGGCGTTGCCGCATAGTGAGTCTAGATGCTGTTCGTCGGTGAGATCGTTGACGCTGACGCCCGGATGCGCTCGCGCAATGTCGAGTCTGATCCCTTCGCGATCATGACCCCAGCCGTGCGGAAGACTGACCACACCCGGTGCGATCTCGTCTGTGATTTCGAGTTCGACATGAACTGATCCGACTCGTGAGGTCACGGTCACCATGGCACCGTTCTCCAGGTTTCGGGCGGACGCATCGATCGGGTTCATGAGTAGCGTGCAGCGATTCGGTCCTTTGACGAAACGCCGGCTGTTATGTAGCCATGAGTTGTTGGTGCGCAGGTCGCGTCTGCCGATCAAACTCAGCGTCGAAGTATTGACCGACGCGTCTGTTGCGCTCTGGTGCAGTCGTTCCAGATCCTTGCGGAATATCGGCGGCACGAGTGTGACCGTCTTGTCGCGAGTGAAGAGCCGATTCGGCAAGCAGGGTTTGAGTGGACCAAGATCAATCCCGTGCGGTACCGCTGCCACTTTCGCGAGCGTCAGTCCTTTGCCGATGGGATTCCAGCGGGCTCCGTACGGACCAAAACGCAAGCCTAGTGCAATCGCGCGCTTCGGCGTGAGCCACTTGGCACGCAATCGTTCGAGCCATGGCCGCTTACGGGATGGATCTGCCGCTTCGATATGCTTAACCAGCTGATCAAAGATTTTCCAGTCGTGCATCGAATTGGGACTGGGCTTCAGTAGAGCGTCCGCATACTTGGTGGTGTTTCGAATCGCGAGCGCGTGGAAAATCAGATCGTAATGATCTCGTTCAAGACCAAACGTAGGCGGCAAGATGTAATGCGCATGACGTGTGGTTTCGTTGATATAAATATCGATCGAGACCATGAAGTCGAGCTGCGCGAGCGCCCGATCGAGTTGACGTCCGTTAGGCGTCGAGAGCACCGGATTTCCGGCTGCCGTGACCAACGCTTTGATTTGACCATCGCCGGGCGTCAGAATTTCTTCGGCAAGAGCGGCCACCGGGAATTCGCCGCCAAACTCTGGTAGCGCTCGCACTCGGGTGCGTCGTCGATCGAAGGAGCCTCGCTGCCCCATCGCGCTCGATAGGCCGAGTGCATCGAAGGCCGGGCGCGTGAACATGGCGCCGCCCGGTCGATCGAGATTGCCTGTGACGATGTTGAGGGCTTGGATCAGCCACTGACAGAGGGCGCCAAATTCCTGAGTCGAGACGCCCATGCGACCGTAGCAAACAGCGCTCTCCGCACGCGCAAAGCGACGAGCGAGCTCTCGTATTTGCTGAGTATCGATTTGGGTGTGCTTGGCCGCAACCTCGGGCGTGAAAGGTGCGACTAACGCCTTTAGCTCGTCTAGTCCCTTCGTGAAACTGGCGAGATTACCGAGCGTGTCGAGTTTCTCCTCAAAAATGACTTGCAGCAAAGCGAGCAGTAACCAGGCGTCCGTACCGGGCTTGATGAAGAGATGCTGATCCGCAACGTCCGCGGTCTCGGTGCGTCGGGGGTCGACAACGACGAGTTGACCGTTTCGTTTTCGTAAATCTTTGAGGCGACGCGCGAGATCGGGCGCGGTCATTAAGCTGCCATTGGAGACCAGCGGATTGCCACCGAGCACCAACAGAAACTGCGTTCGATCGACATCGGGAATCGGGAGTAGAAGCTGATGCCCAAAGAGCTGTAGTGACGCAAAGTGGTGCGGCAGCTGATCGACCGAGGTGGCCGAATAGCGATGAATACTTCGCAAAGAGCGCGCGAGCGTTGCGCCACCGAGCAGGGCGCTATAGCTATGTACCTGCGGATTTCCGAAGTACGTTGCCACGGCGTTTTTACCGTGCTCGCGTTGTAGCGCTACCAAGCGTGCGGCGATATCGCGGAAGGCTTCCCTCCAGCTGACCTCAACCCATCCATCGGCCGTGCGTTTGACCGGATGACGAAGCCGGTTAGGGTCTTCGTGAACGTCTTTGAGACCGAGTGCCTTGGGACAAATATGGCCGCGACTAAAAGGATCTTGTTCGTCGCCTTTGATGGAGGTGATGTGTCCGTCGCGAGTTTCGACCACCACGCCGCACATGGCCTCGCACAGATGGCAGTTTCGATAATGCATGTTGGGCAGTCTACGCCGGGATGGTTCAAAATGGGCCCATGCCCGTGCCGTTCCCTATGCCAATACGATCGCGAGTGTTCACCACTCTCAGCTTGTCACTGTTACTGGTCGGTTGCTCACGCGAGACTACGACGCGTCTTGAGGCTACCGCGCCACCAGCCTGCGTCGGTGGTGCTTCGATCGGAGGGCAGATTCGGATCGAGGGCGGGCGCGTTTCGCGTGGCAACATCGCTTTCCGTGAGGAGGAGCGCGTCGGCGGCGAGGGTGAGGTTGCTGCCTTCGAAATCGATGTCACTGAAGTGACTCACGGTCAGTTTGCCGAGTTCGTACGGGCAAGCGGATACGTGACCGTTGCAGAGCGGCGCGGGCCCGACGGTCAGCCCCTCGGCGCGGCGGTCTTTGATCGAAGCACGGGGCAGTGGCGTATTGATCCGAAGGCGAATTGGCGATCACCCATGGGCGAGGGGTCGACCGCGAGAGATGACGAGCCGGTGGTTGCCGTGGCTTACGAGGATGCGGAGGCGTATGCGCGCTGGCGTGGGCGACGCCTGCCGACCGAACTCGAGTGGGAGCGCGCGGCTCGCGGCGATCAGCCGGTGTCTGACGACATGGAAGCCGAGCGACGCGATGCGAGTGGTCGCTGGTTGGCCAATAGCTGGCAAGGGACTTTCCCGGCGCTCGATAACGGAGCGGATGGTTACGTCGGGCTTGCGCCCGTCGGTTGCTTTGCCCCCAATCGCGCGGGTGCATACGACATGGTGGGTAACGCCTGGGAATGGACCTCCGACTGGTACTCGCCGGTTCTCGCGCCGGCCACTCAAGAGCAGTCGGTTGCGGCGGATCCGGAGCGCTTGGGTAAGCGCACGATCAAAGGCGGCTCGCATTTGTGCTCGAGCGACTTTTGCGCGCGTTACCGATCGGGATCGAGGCAACCTGCTGATGCGGGGCTTGGGACCTCGCATATCGGGTTCAGAACAGTCAAAGAAATCAAGAGAGAGAATGCGTCATGAGTGAAGCATCGCGTCGCTCGTTGTTGAAACTCCTGGGGGCTGGCGTCGGATTTGCGTCGCTACCGTTTGCACCTGCCGTTGCCAATGTGCCGGCTGCTGTGGGTCAGCGCGGTTATGCCAAGGGGCCCTACGGCTTGGTTCACTTCAACGATACGCAGACGGGTGCGGGTGTGCCGATGGTCTTGTTACATCAGGCGCCCATGTCGCATCGGCAGTTCAACTCGGTCTATGGCCTGCTCAGCCAGCGCGGCATTCGTGCAATCGGGATTGATACGCCCGGGTTTGGCATGTCTGACCCAACACCGTTCGTGCCGCAGGTCGCCGATTGGGCGAGCTCTGTCATTGCCGTACTCGATCATTTGAAGATCCCGCGTGCGGATATGGTGGGGCATCACACAGGTTCTTTGATCGCAACCGAAGTGTCGCTCCAGTTTCCAAAGCGGGTACGCACGGTGGTGTTGAACGGGCCGTTTCCGATCACCGAGGCTGAACGCGAGTTGTTCTTAGCCGACTTACAAAAAAGTGAAGTCGACTTCGAGTATCGAGCTGATGGAAGTCATTTGCAGGAGAGCTTCGTCAAGCGCAGCAAATTTTTCGGCCCGGGAGCTGATCCGCGGCATATCACCCGCATCCAAGTCGAGAAGTTTCAGGGATTGGGTCCCTTCTGGTACGGGCATAACGCGGCGTACCGATATGATCATGCAAGCACTTTACCTCGCATGACCCATCCCACATTGATCCTGACCAACACGGGGGACATGGCCTATCCGATGGCGCAGCGTGCGCGTCAATTACGACCGGATATGGCGTATGTCGAGTTGCAAGGTGGCAATGTCGATATCGTCGATCAAGCCCCTGAGGCTTGGGTGGAAGCCGTCGTCACCTTTACGCGGCAAGACTGACGACGATTCGATTGTCCGGGCCAATGTCCGAGACGTCGAGCTTCACACCGAGCACTTCAGCGTAGCCCTCGATACGAGGTTTCAGCCACTTCTGATGAACCTCCTGATCGGTTAAATCAAATTGGCCGATGCGCCGCGAGATCGACAGCACTTTGCTGAAGGGAAAAGTAAAGCTGCGCTTGCCGGGCTCGCTTTTGAGATCTAAGCACAGCTGATAAAGACAGGTGGTGCGATCAAAAATCCCGGCCAGAGCAATCTCTTTCTCGCCGGTTTTCTCGATCATGCCTTTGAGACGTTGAAGCATCGGCTGCATGGTTTGAATGTCGTGCGCCACATAGTCCGCCATCACGCCAGCGTTCTTGGCAAACTGCACCGACGTCAAATGCATTTTGACCAGCGCGTCATTCATGTCGTGCTGATAGGGGGTCGTATCTTTGAGGGTACGAATGGCCATCGAAACGGCATCGCCTAAGAGTTTTTCGCGACCCTCGAAGCCGCTCGAAGTGGCAAGCATGGCAGCCATGCTTTGCGGGCCGCCGCCTCCCGCTAGCATTGCTTTGACCCAGGGCGGTGGACCACCGCCAGAGCCAGAAGCGCCACTCGTGCCCGCGCTCGCCATCATCTTTTTCATCAGCCAGCCGATCAGCCGGCTTTTGAGAGTCTTGCGAGGCTCTTTGGACATCACGGCATCTCCTGAGCGTGGCCCGAGTCGTAGAGTAATTCGAATTCTTCGATCCAGAAGGGCATATCGGTCGATACCCTCAGGCCAAATGGAGCTAGGTGGTTATTCCAGTATTGCGTATGCAACGGAACCCAAACGGCTGGATCACGCACGGGCGAGCCGTCGATGACGGTGTGCTCGGCTCGAACCGCTCCAAAGACAGCGTGGTCGACTCGCGTCACGCGAACGAGCAGTGTCGGCGTTCCATCCATATCGACCAAGACGAGATGATTGCCGACCGCCGGCGCGGGGGTTGCGGTTCGCTCGACGATCCACGGCAAGGTAAAGGTGCCACGCTTGTCACCGATGCGAATCAAATGAAAGATCGCGTGAGTGCTATCTTGATCGAGTCCGATCCAACGCGGCTCCAGCACCACATCCTCGAGAGCCAATGAAGGCTTCACAGCCTTGGCCGCCACGCGGAACGCTTCGAGTGCCGTCGCGGACGGCGCTAGAGCGGGTGACGGAAGATAAGTGGACATCAGCATCACTGTAGCGTCTATCTGCGCCACGGCCAACGGGGGTTCGTATGGTTTGTCCGAAGGGTAAAACGTGGGTATGGGCTTTGATGGCCATGCTGCCCTCTGCTTGGGCCGGGCCGCAATATCAGCCGACGCGCCACGAGCTTGAGTCTGTCATGGCGGACTTGATCGCTTGGCTACCGGGCGCTTGGGATTCCTATCCGCAGGTGCATTACCAACGTCGTTATGTGACCCCGGTCGAGGGCGAGCACCCGCATTGGCATCATGTTTTCGAGCGGATCGATGCGCCGCAGATTGGCGAGGTGGTGTTCTATGGGCAGATCAATCCCAATGGCCGCGATCAGCCCTTAATGCATCGCAGCCAAATTCTCTACAAGGTTTGGATCGACGAGGCGCGAGGTGCCGTGGTCGTCAATGGCCAAGGTCCTGAGAACCCCGATCGCTTCGTGAATCTGCACGAGCGCCCCGAATTGTGGGGTGAGGTGAAGATGCGTGATGAGCAAGCGATTCAGTGTGATTTTCTTTGGCGACGTGACGGCGAACAGATCGTGGGCTTACTGGAAGGGAAAACCCCTGAGCGACGAAAAAACGGTCTAGGCACCTGCACCTACACAGTCAAGGGGACCGACGTCGAGTTCTTCGCAGATGCCGAATGGGTTTTAGGTCCGGATATTTTTTGGGACTACGACATCAATACGATGGGCGGTCATCAGTTCGTAGGTCGGAAAGACAGAACACACATCAAGCAATATCGTGCCCGTGGATATCAGTGTCGAGTAGAAGACTTAAGCGGTGTGCGTGATTGGCATGCGCATGATCGTGGCGCAAATATCGCGGTTCAGTCGGCTGATAAAAAGTCTTATCGCTTGATGCTGTTGCGTGCGCCGTTGCCCGATAAGACAGGCGTGGGTATGCACGATGCATTGCGGCTAGCATTACTACCACTCGACTCCGAGCAGCCGATTTTTGAGGCGAGCGCAGAGCCGATCGCACCAAGCGCCGAGATGAACCATGCGGGTGTGAAAGTGCGTTGCGAGCTGGCCCAGCGTCTGCCGCCCATGCACGCCAAATAGCGCTTAGTCCAACCGGCGTTGGATCAAAGGCTGGAGTAAGAGGGTCGCTAAGATCACGATGACGCCCGCATAGAAAGAGAGCGTCAGTTCTCGATGCTCGCCAAATAGCAACGCGGCAAGCACGATGGCGTAAACAGGCTCTAGGTTGAGTGTGAGTTGGGTAGTAAATGCGCTGATGTGATGCAGCGCTGATAGCCATAACAAGAACGGCAGCAGGGTGCAGAACACGGCTAGTACCCAGAGCCATCCAAGATCAGACAAGGACGGTAGTTCGGCAAACCAGTGCTCACTCGAGAAGGCTGCGGCCATCACGATTAGCAGCGTAGTCCCTGCGATCATTTCGATGAATGTGATCGAAGCCGTGTCGGCATTGCTGACGAATTTTTTGCTGAGTACAGCAAATGTTGCCGTCAAAATCGCGGAAATCACGCCAACGAGCACCCCGAGCTGCATATCGAGCGGTACGCCACCGATTAGGAGCACGACACCCGGGATCGCCAGTACGCCAAGAGCAAGTTCACTGAGTTTATGTTTGCGTCTAAACACCAGCGGTTCGATGATTGCGGCACTCACGGAGCCTAGTGCAAGACAAGCGACGGCCACCGAGGCGTTAGCGAGTTTGATGGCGCCGTAGAAGCTCAGCCAATGCAAGGCGATGACGCAGCCGAGAGCGGCGTACGTGCGTTGCATTCGAGCAGGCATGGTTTTCAGACCACGCCATACGCGCGGCCAGAGCGCGAGACAGCCAATCACGATCAGCATGCGCCAAATGACAAGGGCCAGCGCAGGCAGCGTGATAATTTTGCCGAGGATGGCGGTAAAGCCCCACAGCAGCACGCAAGCATGCAATTGCCACAAGGCCCGTCGATGGTCGGACGACGTCATCTAATATTTGAGCGATGCGCTTGAGGTCAGCGTTCGGTGCCCGCTGGCTTTCCCAAGATTTTATTGAGCTCGATGAAGTTACCGTCAGCATCCCAGACGGCGCTGAAGAGGACGGGAATCGTAGTGCCACCGGCGCCCGGGTAATCGATGCGCTTCGGTGCTTCGGCGATGGTGACGTGCGCTGTGGTTCGGATGCGTTCGAATCGACTCTCCAGATCTTGCAGATTAAATACGAGAATCAATCCGCCGGGCTGCGCCTTGCGAAAGACTGGCTCGGGTGTCGGTTCGGTGAGGTTGAGTCGTTGCATCAAACCGAGCACGCCGATGAAGTCGTCGTTTGCGCGCAGTAATACGAGCCGCGTGGTGCCGCCGATCACCTGGTCGTAGATGACCTTGAGACCGAGGGCGTCGCGATAAAGCGGCAGCGAGCGGTTGATGTCGCGAACGACCAGTGTTGTGCGGCGTAGATCGACCGGGATACGCTCATCTTGCGGTACGGGCGCCGCGTGGGTCGGGGGGGTCATGCCCAACAGCCCGAGCAGGGCGATAGTTGCTAAATAATGTTTAATGAACTTCTTCATGGCGTCTCGGTCTAGGCATCGGTCGGGGCTTGATCCCTCGGCCGACGACGATACACTGCCGCTCCTCGTTTCGAAACGACTCTCCGGAAAGCCTCCCTTGTTTCAACGGCGCGCAAAATTCGGCCTCGCTATCGCTGCATCGCTCTTTGCGATGTTGGCTGCGCCGGTGCATGCCGAAGAGGCTCCCTCGACGCTTGACCAGACGGTCTCGCAGATCATGTCGCGAGGCGTTGTCGATCGTGCGATGACCTACATTGGCGTCCCTTATCGCCTAGGTGGTAACGATCCCAAGGTGGGCTTCGATTGCAGCGGTTTCGTGACCTACGTCTATCGCAATACCTTGGGAATGGTGCTGCCACGCACGGCGCGTCAGTTGGCCACGGTGGGCGTCGGTATCACTCGTGAAGAGTTACAGCCGGGTGATCTCGTGTTCTTCAATACGCGTGGATCGCCTAACTCACACGTCGGTATTTATTTGGGCGACTCCAAATTCGTTCATGCGCCGAGAACGCGAACCTTGGTTCGCATCGATAGTCTCGACGATCCGGCCTATGCGCGCCGCTACGATGGCGCTCGTCGCATTCTGGCAGCGACTCTATCTTGAGTTCCTAAGACCTGAGTCCTCAGGTTCCAATTTTGAGATAGCGCGAGGGATGAGAGTGTGCCGGGTGATCGACCCAGCCGCTGACTCGCTTGGCGACCAGACGATTCGAAACACCTGCCCACAGCGGCAGCAACGGAACATCCTGTAATAGGAGTTTTTCGGCTTGCGCGTAAGCGGCAAAACGTGCGTCGATCGTCGCTTGTTTCTCCGCTGATAAAAACGCGCGATCGTAGGCGGCGTTCTTATAGCGCGAGACGTTGACACTCGAATCCGAGACAAACCGATCAAGGAACACGGACGCCGACGGGATCACCGCAAACATCGCATAGCTGAATAGGTCGTAGTCGCCACGTTGGATGGCAGCAGAGTACGCACGACCGTCGATCGGCAGTAATTCGAGATCGATACCGATGGGCTTCCACATTGCCGAGATGGCGAGATAAACCTTGCGTGTCGTCGGGTTGGTTGGGAAGCCGATGCCAAGTTTCAGACGTGCACCGCCGCGCGCCTTTTGCATCAGAGCGCGAGCGGTTTCGAGGCGCTTCGCCATTGGCCAAGTAGCTGCTTCGGGAGTCTGTGGTCTTGGATACTGCGCGATGCCGGGTGGCAATACGCTCTCGAGCGGTCGTTCGCCAAGTCCACGCACTTTGCCCGCGATGACACTGCGATCGACGGCGAGCGACAGGGCGCGACGAATGTCGGGGTTGTCGAGCGGCTTACGCGAGACGTTGATGCCGATGGCGCCCAAAGCGCATTCCGGCGAACTCCGTAGGAATGCGGGCAGGTCTTGCTTCGCCATGGCGAGATTGCCCATGTCTTCGATCGATGCGATGTCGGCCTGGCCAAGTTTGAATAAGCGCAAACGTGTGCCGTCATCGTAGCCCGTGAGCCATTCGACACGTTCGATCGAGACGGATGCGGCATCAAAGAAACGAGGGTTCTTGATGAGCTTGACGTCTTTGGCCCCGGCCGCCCAGGACTCAATTCGGTAGGGCCCATTACTGACGATGTATTCCGGCTTGGACCATTCTCGGCCGCGCACTTTAACGACATGTTCCGGCACGCAATAGGCGGTGCACAGATTTAGCGGGAGTTCGACATCCGGGTGTTCCAGTCGGATCACGAGCGTCGATGCATCAGGCGCCGTGACGCCAATCGTATCTGGAGCCTTGCGAGCGAAGCGCACATCGCGAGCACCGACGATCGAATCGAGTCGTACCGCATTCGGTGCGCCGGTTTCGGGATCGAGATAGCGACGCAGTGTGAACACGAAATCGCGCGCGGTCAGAGCGGTGCCGTCCGACCATTGCAGCTTGGGTCGAAGCTTGAAAGTCCAGATCAAACCGTCCGTCGAGACCTGCCAACTGGCCGCACAGCCTGGCACAACACGGCCATTCGCATCGGTCACGGTGAGGCCGGCAAACAGCTCTGCCGCCATTTCGGCGGTGACCTGTCCGGTCGGGCGCTGCGGATCGAGCGAGGTCATTTCGCTGGCGACGACTCGTCGCAGCGTATTGCCCGATTGCGCCTGTAACGTTGCGGGTAGTGCGAGCGAGGTGGCAACCGAGGCTGCGATGAACGATCGACGATCCATGTGTGATTTCTTTGACGATGGGTTATTGGATGGTGCTGTTATAGCGCGCTGAAATCACTTTCCAGTCGACGACCTGCCACCAAGCATCCAGATAGTCGGCGCGACGATTTTGGTATTGCAGATAGTAAGCGTGCTCCCAGACGTCGTTGCCGAGCAGCGGCGTGCCACGTTCGGTCACGACATCCATCAGAGGATTGTCCTGATTGGCAGTCGAGACGATTTTCAATTTGCCTTCGGGCGCCACGATTAACCAGGCCCAACCGGAGCCAAAGCGGGCAAGACCCGCGGCTTTGAACGCTGCCTTGAACTGGTCGAGAGATCCGAAATCGCGATCGATGGCCGCACGAAGTTCGGCCGACGGCTCACCGCCTTGGCCAGGCTTTGTCATCGATTGCCAAAAAAACTCGTGATTCCAGTGCCCGCCACCATTGTTACGGACCGCCATCGATGCTTCCGATACTTTGGCGAGAAGTTGTTCGAGCGTACGACCCTGCAAAGCGGCGTTTTCCGAAACGGCTTTGTTGAGGTTGTCCACGTAAGCCTTGTGGTGGCGACCGTGGTGGATCTGCATGGTTTGGGTATCGATCACCGGCTGCAGTGCATCATGCGGGTATGGCAGCGGTGACAGTTTGAATGGCTCTGCGAAGGCCGGCACGCAAAGAGCGGCGAGCAACGCCCATCCATAGCGAATTCGCAAATTCATGAGGAATCTCCAGAGGGTTGCAGACAGCGCCAAGAATACCGAGGCGGCTTCAGAAAATCAGCCGGCGTTCAGTAGGTGGGCTTCAGGTGTTTGTGGCTATGCCCGCGGCTGCCGTGCGAATGCTTATCGGCGGATTGAACGGTGACGAGATTGAGATTGCCATGACGGACTCCGGGCTCTGCCGTGATTGCGGCAGCGAAAGCCTGAACATCGCGAGTGCTGCCTTGTAGCACCACGGTTTCGAGGCAGTTCTCGTGATCGAGATGGACATGCATCGATGCGACGGTGAGATCGTGATGAGCGTGCTGCTTCGTGGCAAGTCGCTCCGCCAAGGTGCGTTGGTGGTGATCGAAAACGTACGAAAGACTCGCGACACATTGGCCGCCTTGCGGCGCCAGCTGTTTTAGATCCTCAAGCCGATCGCGAATGAGATCACGCACGGCCTCGCTCCGATTTTCGTAGCCGCGTTCTTTGGCGTAGCGGTCAAAAGCCTCCGCCAAAGCGTCGTCAATCGAGATTGTCAGACGCTGCATGCGTATTACCTCGCGGAGTCGTGAAAGGCTTTGATCAAAGGCAACAACGCAACATCCGGTGGTCCATCACGATACGCGAGCACCAGCGGTCGTTGCCATTCGAATTGAGATGACGGCAGTGCGACGAGGTTGCCGCTCGCCAGATCCGGGCCCACGAGGGCTGTTGGCAAGATCGTCAAATGTCGCCCGTGTTCGAGCAGGGTTCGACAGAACTCGATCGAACTCGTTTCGATACTAAAGTGAGGCGGCGCGAGACCCGCTGACTCGAACGGTTCGCGCCACGCCGCCTCGACATCGCCGGAGTTACTGCCGCGTATCCAGGGATGAGCGCTTAAGTCATCAAGAGTGATTTCTTTTGTTGCAGCGCTGAGAGGGTGTTTTTTGCCGACGATGATTCGGTACGACTCATGACCCAAAGTTTCGCGGATGATGCCCGGCGTATCGTCGGCGCTCGGATGAGTGCGGATGTAGACCGCGACGTCGATCTGATTTTCGATAAGCGCTGCTAAAAGTTCGGTTTGCAGGCCACCTTTGATGGTGACGGTGATACCCGGATGCCGACGCTC
>Ga0079302_1000177_pt1 | contig 16014 bp, 15 predicted proteins | sample Wag4_2014_7_16_FD_75102 | JGI IMG/M metagenome (GOLD analysis project Ga0079302, IMG submission 75102) | Fresh water mixed with fracking chemicals microbial communities from Ohio, USA - Utica-2 Time Series FC 2014_7_16 | ecosystem: Engineered > Industrial production > Chemical products > Input... | reverse complement strand
GCGGTCGGGTCCTGTGCAACGGACGCTCGAGAATCAGGTCAGGGTCGGAAGACAGCAGCCTTCATCGGAAACGTCTGAGTGCCGCAGACCACCTGGCCGTCACTTCAGTCGGCGGAGGCGCTCTACCAATTGTGGGGCATCAAGTTTTTCTGCCACTGTTGCGAACCGCTCTGTTGGACCGCTCCACTTCCAGTCACGTATTTCACCGACTTCAACGTCTTGCACCAAAGTTGCGAGTGTTTTGAATAGTTGTGCGTCTGTGCGGTTCGTGCGTAAAGTGGCGGCTAGTTTTTCAGCGCCGCGCACTGTTACGCCATCACTTACCCACTGTTCGTGATTGTCAGGAATGTTGTCGATTGTGCCATATTTGGCGAGCACTGTTGATGCACTTTTTGCACCCCAACCTTGAAGTCCGGGAAAACCATCGGCGGAATCGCCGACGAGTCCCAAGTAGTCGGCAATTGAACTTGGGCCAACGCCAAACTTTTCTTTCACAGCGTCTTCGTCAATGATCACGTTATTGCGGCGGTCCATTTGCACCACACGCTTACCTTGCACAACCTGGCCCAAGTCTTTGTCGGGCGTAAGCACAAACACTTTGTGCACGGTGTGGTCTTCACATGCCACGCGAACAGCCGATGCCAGCGCGTCGTCGGCTTCGTACTTTTCCATTGCCCACACAGTGACTCCAAGCGCGCGAAGAGCATCTTCCAAAATAGGAATCTGTTCTAACAGTACGGGTTCCATGCCTTCGCTGGTTTTGTAGCCGCTATATAAATCGTTGCGGAAACTTTCAATGATGTGGTCGGTGGCAACACCAATGTGGGTTGCGCCGTCTTGCAACAACTGAATGGTGGAGGTGAGCACGCCAATAGTGCCGGCAAATGGTGGTGGCTGCGAATGTTTCGAGGCTTGGCCGTAGTGCTGGCGATAAAGCTCGTATGTTCCGTCTACTAGATGCAAATGCATAGAGTTCTAAAGTCCATCGCAATTAACGACCATAAGTAACAAAAGCAATTATTTGTCACTTCTAAACTCTTGACGAGATGTGATTGAGAGCAAAATGTTGAGCCCAACTGTAAGCGACAGAATTAGAAATGGGTACAAAGGTAAATAATATGGTGGGAAACTTGCATATAAACCAGTCTGTGTATCCGCAATGGCAAGCTGCATCGCAAGACCTGCCAGTGGAACAAAGCCAAACCCACCGATTGCCAACAATAAAGACCATTGTTTCTTACTTGCAGCTATGAAGTAACCGACTAAACCAGCAAAGAAGAATAACCGCCAGGGCAAATTGAACAATTCTCCTAACCCATTTACAGTGTTAAAGCCTGACTTCACATCAGGTAAAATATTATTTGTTATAACGTTTTTTGGTAGTCCATTTATTGTCTCACTCCACATGGCATAGTCTTTTCGATTCAAATCTTGATCGAATTCCAAGCTGAATCCACCACTTCCGCTGAGCCCAAAAAGACCGTTCATCACTGTAGACATTGACTCAATCAAGTGTCTTTTTGAAATCGTGTCCCATGGTCCAATTTGTGGTGCCAAACCTTTCCTCCCACAAGTGAGACTGCGTTGAATGCAGGCATTTTCAATTTCATCGGCGATTGACTTAAAAGTTTGCTCAAAGTCTCTTGCGCTAGAAGCCATGCCCGCCAAATGAACAGCCTCACGAATATCCCATGCAAACCATAAGGCTGATTCATCACAGATCTCCATCGGTGAATTGCACGCAAAGTAACGCCAGCCAGTCCCATCGGGCTGTTCCAAATAACTTGAGATCCGCTGCAACGTTGGACTGACTGCGTACATTGCATTTCGCATTTCTTTAGTGACAATTACATAGACTTTTCGGTCACCTGACTTAACTGATGCCATCATGTTTACCGCTCGAGGAAACTCGCCTTCAGTAAAATTATTGGTGATTGCAACTCCATAGTTTCTATGGTTCTGAATACGAACTGTCCCTACAAAGATCTGCGTCCCAACTAAAAACACTACCAAGCAAATCAATAAAAATCGAAAACTGAATTGATTCAATTGACGCAGTTTCCATGCACAGAGAAAGAGGGATAATACCGAGAACACGATCGGTGCGAAACCAACATTCTTTGTCAGAATGACATTAGAACAAATCAAACCGATAACAAAAACAAGCAAGTAGGCCTTCCATCTCTTGTTTTTGTTTTCACCTAAATGGATTTTGTCAAACACAAGATATCTAACAAGCGCTAAGTTAAGAGCCACTACAAGCAGCATCAGGGCAGATAAGTAAAAATCTCGATACAACCTCGATGATTCTGCGCCAAACCAAACCGGAAGAAAAAGCGTAATCACGAAGCCAATCAGGGCTGCCGCTTTCCGGACACCAAAAACCAATAACTGCGAATGAATTACTAAGGCTGAGCAAACAATAGCAATTTGGATTAAAACAGTTGACGGAATAGGAATGAAACTTGCAAAATAGAGAAACACCGAGTAACCAGGGGGCTTGCTTAATATCAATCCTTCGCTTAACGCAAAACTTCCTATCCAGTCTCCGCGTTTCATTGAGTGAGCTAATCCAACAAGTAATTCATCATCGTGGACGGAGCCGTATTTAGGGAAAAGTGGTACGTACCATCTCAACAAGATTGACACAACTGAGAGTCCCATTAAGTGCCACTGAGGTTTCATTGATGGCAAATACAACCGAGTTCTGAATTTCATAGGAACACCTCTTCCCAGATTTAATCGATGGTGCTAGCGATACGTACGCGGTTGATTACTTGACATTAACTTTTTGATGGCCCAACAACACTAACCGAACTTGTTTGATCAATCTTGGTTGCAACACTCTTAGAAATTGAATCTAAACGCGACCAAATCAAAGTCAAATTTGACATAAGCACTGCGAAATTTAAGCCACTAATCATCATCAGGGTTGTCCACCCTTCCGGAGTTGAATCCTTAATTAATAGGGAAACAAGTGAATACAACATTATTCCAATTCCCAAAAACGCCGATAGGCCTGTGAACACCATCGGAATCGCTCTACCCAATCTGCTGCCTTTAGCGATCAGTGAGATCATGTCAAAGATGCGACGGCTCAGTGGAAGATTGCTAAACATCCTTTCTTCTGTGTAAACCGTCGCTCTGCTCACTGGTAGTTCAGCCAAAATGATTCTTAATTGTGGATCGTATGTTGCGTACTTTAGAAGTTTTTCTATTGCAAACCGAGAATACAAAACACATTTTGATCGTTGTATTCGTCGATCCGATTTTCGGAAAAAATTCGTTGCAAAATAAGCGAGCCTTGTAGCTTTTGATTGGGATCGAGACGCTATTTCTACAATTTCGTGTCCCTGATTGGTTTTGTCAAGACATGATTTGAGTAACATTTGCGATGCTATATCAATTGAAGTTTGCCAAGAAACCACGAAGTCACCAACAGCTCTACCTAATGCACTGAGCATCATCTCGTCTTCTGATGAACGTGTATTCACTTTGATCAACGAAACCGGCCCATACAATTCCAATGATGATTCGTCAATATTGCTTGATTGATTAGCCATCACTATCAGAATTTCATGTCTTGCTGTAACTTCACGAAGCATGCAATCCAATTTTTGAATTTCATAATTGGTTGTAGACCCCGTATCAACAAATACAAAACTTACATAGGCATACTTCATTTCAGCTCGCTCTCTAGATCAAAAACTGAACTTACTTTTCCTGAAATTACGGTCCAAATGTTAAGACCATCTTCTTTGTGTACAACCGTAGGACGTGCATCATCAATTGAGGTTGATGTCATGATCGCCTTAACTGTGATCAATCTTTCGGTTTCTCGAAACTCAGATGCGTGCTTCAAAAATAGTTGCATCTGTTGTTTGTGATGAACGAGATTGGATTCGGGGCGACTCGGACAAACAGAGCAATCATTTAAAGCGAACGTCGCGCAATTTGTTTGTTCTTTTTGACAACTAAATCTTGCTCGATCAACACTTCGCTTAAGTGGAGTCAATCCAACTGAAGTAAGCGAAACTTTATTACTTTTTCCAAATGGCATTAATGACCAAAAGGGTCCGTCCATCACGGTGAACCCCCGTTGATAAAGGGCCTGGTCAACTTGACCCAAAATGATTTCTGTCAATTCAAAAGTTAGTTCCAGCGGTTTAAGGTTTAATTGTTCCCTCAGTCCATTTGTAGATGCGTATGCCGCAATGATCAGACCGTTAGCACTGACTACCTTTGTCGATTCAAGCTTTAGGGTAACTTCGCTTCCATTAACTTTGCCAAGAACAACTTTCTCATTTAACGCAACCCTGATGTTTTCGTTATCAAAAATCATTTGCGTTAGCAAATCTCGCAGGATTTGGTAGTCAAAAGTTGGTTCTTCAACTAGAAACGCGTTGCACACTTTCCCTGGATTGAACCAAATACTGGGATCAATTTCTTGAACACCAATTCCCAAACGCTTTACAAAGTTTTGAAACTCAGTTCCATTAGTTTTTGAATTGAACTGAGAGATTCCATAGATCTGTTCGAAGTCATTTACAGCTTGACCGAAACGTTTTCTGAATTTTTTATAGTCTTTAAGAGCATTTTCAGCCGTAAGCAAACTCCTGGGGTAATGCAAACCAGTATGCAGACGTGCTTGATTGACTTTTGAAGCTCGGTTAAAAAGTTCCTCGTCTTGTTCGATTAACATGACGGTGTAGCCTTTTTCCGCCAAGACAATTGCGGCATAACAGCCAAAGATTCCGCCACCGATTACTACCCTGTCAAAATCTGTTGCCACGACAATAAAATGGTACACCTAAGTTCAATGACTTAAGAGAAACTCTAATTAGCATGGCATTCTATGAACCTACTTATCGGATCTACGGGTTTTGTTGGGTCGCACCTACGTAATCAGTATTTATTTGAGTACCAGGTGCATCGACCAAATGTATCAAGCATTCATAATGGCGATTTCAACCTGGTGGTTTGTGCGGGACTGCCTGCAGAGAAATGGAGAGTTGAAAAAGAGCCTGAAAGTGATTGGCAAAATTTGAAGGCACTAGCTGGTGTTATGTCAACAATTACAGCCAAGCAAGCAGTTCTAATCTCGTCTATTGACGTCTTCCAAAATGTATCGAATCCAACAGAGCTAACTTTCCCAGATATTGGTGGGCAAAACGCGTACGGTAATCACAGAGCGTGGTTTGAAATGTTTTTTCGAACAAAATTTCCTAACGGATTAATCGTGAGATTGCCCGGTTTGTTTGCGACTGATGTAAGAAAAAATTTTGTCCACGACCTATTGAACGATAAACAGGATCAATTTTTTAAAGTCAACTGTCAATCTCAATTTCAGTATTTTGATATAACTCAGACCTGGTCGCTTATTGCGAAATCAATTCAACATGGACTCACATTGCTGAACGTGGCCACGGAGCCAGTTTTTGCACATGAAATAGCCAGGATTTTTGGTGTTGAATTGAAATCGGATTCAAAACTCGTTAGGTATTCGATGCAATCGATTTATTCGGAGCTATTTGGAGGCCACGGCGGCTACCTGCGCACCTCTTCCGAGGTTCTCAATGGGATCAAAGATATTGCATTGAGTAAACCGTGAATCAACTGTCAATCTCAAACATTGGTTTTGATAACAATGAAATCCTTGCTTACGCAAAAAAATTTCACGATATTGGTATTCAAGGGATTGAAATAGCGCCTACAAAGATTTGGGGCGTGCTTGATAAATCCAAGTATAAATTGGTTAAACAGCTAAGACAAAATCTCCACGATCTGGGAATACAGGTTTCCGGAATTCAATCTCTGTTTTACGGCCTACCAGAATTTCAAATTTTGAACCGAAGTTCATGGCCCGAGATCTATCGACATCTGGTTTTAATCTTCGAGATTTCTGAACTGTTGGAGGCCAAGATACTTGTATTTGGATCGCCTAAAAACAGGCTTCGCGCTGAACTTAGTGAAACCGATGCAGATCAAATTGCAGCATCATTTTTTCGGGGTTTAGAACCTTATTTAGAATCGTACGGTCTTCGGATTGCTCTAGAACCCAATGCCCGTGAGTATGGTGCAGACTATTTGATTACATACACGGACGTAATTCGTCTCGAAAAGTTGATTTCATCTAAACATATCGGTGTGCAAATTGATACAGGTTGTCTCAGTCTCGCTCAAGTAAACAGCGCGAAATCTATTCAATTAAAAGATCCAATTCACGTGCATATCAGTGCACCAAATTTAGTCTCCCCGTCATCGGCATCCATTGATTTTGCTGAAATTCAGAAAGCCCTGACAAGCATCCATTTCAGTGGCTGGACAGTTCTAGAAGTGCTCGAGTTTGCTGATGATCAATCCGTATCTATATTGGATTCAGCCCAATGGTTCGTGGATACATTCAAAGTTAGAACTACAGAAAAATAATGATGTTTCCATATAAGTACACAGTTGAACAGTTTGTTGCCAAGAAGAACGATACTGCACTCGTTATTCCTGTTCTCAATGAGGGAGAACGCATAAAGAACCAGTTGATTTCGCTGCGCAACAGAAATCTAAATGTTGACGTAATTGTTGTCGATGGAAAAAGCACTGATGGATCAATACAGGATATTGATTTTCGAGAGATGCGACTCACGGCATTACTAACTAAGGAATGTAGTGGAGGTCTTTCTAGACAATTACAAATTGCCTTTGATTTCTGTATTGATAATCAATACAAGTATGTGATCACAATGGATGGAAACAACAAAGATGACGCCAGTGGTATCGAGGGAATTCAATCACTACTGAATTCGGGGTTTGATTTTGTCCAAGGTTCTCGGTTCATCGCTGGAGGTGTCGCAGTAAATACGCCAAGGTCGCGTTTGTTTGGCGTGAGGTTTATCCACTCCCCGGTAACGAGTTTCGCTTCAAGGAATCGGATTACTGATTCAACAAATGGATTTAGAGGTCATTCGATGAGCATGTTATGCGATCCGAAAATGTCAATCTTTCGCGATGTATTCGAAACCTATGAGTTAGTTGCATACATTCCCATTAGAGCCGGGAAACTTAAATACAGGATTAAGGAGTCTCCAGTGAGTCGGTCGTATCCAGCACATGGGGCCACTCCAACAAAGATTGTGGGACTGTGGGCGAATTTTAAGCTTTTTAAAATACTTCTGTTAGCTGCTTTAGGGGCTTTTAATCCCAATCACTAAACCAGACGAACTAATATACCGTTCGTGACTCGTGGTTATCGCATTTTATTGTCTATAGCAAACATTTTTGCTTCAATATTCATCATTTTTTATCTGGCCAAAACCAAGTCGCTTTTCACACCTACCCACCATGTTGACGGGGCTTATCAAACCTTCGTTTCCTTGCTCAGATACACATCGTTCAATTTTCCGGGCAGGGACTTCATTCCGTATATCGGAATTGGCACTGTCTTGCCACTACTGCCAATCTTTATTTCTTTTGGAAAGACCATTGGCGCTGCTGAATTTGCTGCTCATTTTTCCGTTCCACTAATCCTGTGTTTTCAATTCTTTCTTACCGCTAGAGTCATTTTACGTTTTAGTTACTTCAAATCAATTATCTGCTCAACGATTCCCCTGATAATCGTTCTGGCACCGACTTACTTTCCTGTAGGTGCTATCAGTAACCTCGTCGGGAAAAGCACTTTAGAAATAGCGCTTGAGCCTGGCGGAAGTTTGAGGCCAATACGCGCATTCTTTCCTTACCTGTGTTTGGCGATTATTTCCTCCTGCCGTAAGTGCCCCAATCGGGCCGCTTTTCTAGTTGGCGCAGTTACACCGTTAGCGCCTAATGACTTTGCATTTGCAACAGTTTTTGCCTTATTACTCTTTTTTCTTCTGGCCAAGATTCGTACAAATACCAGCGTTAGAAACCTTACTCTTGACCTTTTTCCATTAGCTGCGATTTTCTGTGCAACATACCTTGCCTCAGTTTTTTTTGTTTCAGGATTTAAACCAATACCACTTATTCAATACAATTTTTTTGACGTACCTAAATATCAAGGCTGGTACTTCGGTCCTTGGGGAGAAAAGTTTCGGATTTGGAATTTCAAGGACATATTCAGGTTGATTTTGGACGAAAATTGTTTAACTCCACTTTTTGCATTGCTGGCATTTTCTATCATTGCTCTTCGAAAACGCTCTTATGAACTCGGCCTGTGGACGTTTGTTGGATCATCTGTGTTTTTAGGGGGAATGGTTGCCACAGTTGGTGGTCACATCGGTGGGTACCTTATTTCATTCCATCTATGGTTCGTGATCTCCATGCTGCTCTTGACAGTTAGGTTCTTTTCACACCTTTTTCATTCGTCAGCATTGAAATTGGTTTTTTCTTCGGCTTTGGTTTTGTTTTTAGCGATCCAAATGCTGGATGTGTTTAACAAAATGCATGATCTGAAATTCAAGTTGGAAAATTCGGACCTTGTCTATGACGAAAATCTAGACGGTTACTTAAATCCGGCATACCTGCCCTCCAAACAAATTGGGCTGGATTCAAACGAGGAGTACATGGAAGAATACTCTGGTCTTGTTACTGCATTTCGTGGGAAACCACAACCAGGTCGCATTGACTCTGTCATACATGCGCTGGGTAAAGAGAAACTGGCTCAAGAAAAACTTCTGAACGACATGCCCTCTGCCGTGATCTCATCCAGTCCCACAATTGGAGACTGGTTTGGTTGGAGTTTCAGTGCAAATTGGTGGTTCTATCGACATCTGCTCCAGGACTACGCGCCTCAATACTTCACACCATCCACGCTTTTATGGCGCCGTACTCCGCCAAGTATCTGGCCGCGTATTCCATGTTCTGTTGATATCCACCGAAACCAGTTGCAGATAGAACCAGAGTCTGACGGGCTGTATGAATTAACCATAGAATTCAAAGAGAAAAATTTGGGGGTTAACTCATTTCTAATGGTGAGAAACGGCATTAACCAAGCCGCTGATGCTGAAGGCTACGTAGCAATCAACCCGAATAGTAATTCATCAATAGTTCCGGTGTACCTCTACCGAACTATAGAAGGATTTTCAAAGACCGACATTAAAGTAATCACCAATGACAAGAATGTTCGTGTACCAACTATCGCAACATGTAGCGCCCGACTGGTTACCGTCTCAAAATCTACTTCAAATTTGGTTTATCCGTATTTTGGAGTTTCTACCACTCCTTTCTTGTTTACAGATAGAAACTGGGATCGCGGAATCGGTCGCCTTTCACCTGACATTTTGCTATTGAGCAGTCAGGCGAATAGAGAAAAGTACTACGACATTTCAGCTGTAATTTTCGGAGATGAAAAGCCCAGACAAGTGGAATCAGTGCAAATCGACGATGACTTCATTCAGATAAATCTGTCAGGACAGTTACTTGCCCCAAATCAGACCGGTTTCCCTAATGAGTTCAGAGTAATACACAAGAAACTCTCTCGAAGATGACAACTTGGGGATTTGGCGCTTGCCATTACGTTCTCGGCTCAATCCGATTCAAATCTGCAGGATTGCGAAATTCTGGACCTTCATACCAGGATCAAATGGGCAGTCTCAAACGTTGCCATGATGAACGCGCCGCTTTAGACAATGGGCCATCGCCCGTCGTTCCAATTACCCAGCCCTGCTGTTTTTCGTTCTTCAAAACTCGAAAAACTTTTACTCCGAAGTTGAATGATGCGGGATTACAAACTTTGTTGGAGTAAGGACATGCCGTTGTTCATACAGACTGAAAAATAACGGTCACTACGGCTCCAGCGGCAAGATATGGGCCGAATGCGATTCGAGTATTTCGGCTGGCTTTTCGGCTTATCATTAGGAGCAGCGCAACTAAGCCGCCAAGAATGAAGCCAATTGCCAGACCTTGAAACACATAGGTAGCCCCGAGATAACCGAGAAACATGGCAAGCACTGCCGCAAGACGAACATCTCCTGCACCAAAGCCACGACGTGATGCACGTGACAACACCATGAATATGAGCAGTGTTGTCATGAATGACAGTGCCATGACACCGATTTTTCCTGGTTGATTGTTGGCAATTGCTGCGATGGCTAGCAATGGCCCGCCGATGAATGCTGCACGCATGGTGACACTGCGGGTTAAGCGATGCGTATTGAAATCGATGAGCGATTGCTCAATACACATGGCGCACATGAGGCCGTAAGCGAACAGTTCCCACGAAAAGTTGAATTGGTTGAGTAGTTGTGCAGCGATTGCTGCTGCAAGAATTCCGACAGCGAATACAGGAATTTTGTTCAGTGAGCCAAGTTCGGTAATGGTGCGCTGTGCGCGACGTGCTCGGCGTGTGCCAATGATGAAACCAATGATTGCGACAATTGCTAACGCAAACGAATTGATGGGTTACTCCTGCACCAATTCGATCAGTGTGCCGAAACTGCCCTTTGGATGCATGAACGCAACGGTGGTGCCGCGGCTGCCAGGGCGTGGCGCTTTGTCAATTGCGGTTGCGCCCGCGGCAATCATTGCTGCAAGTGCTTCGGCGCAGTTGTTTACGCGGTACCCAATGTGGTGCAAGCCTTCGCCTCGCTTTTCAATTGCCTTGGCAACTGGTGAGTCTGGCCTGGTTGGGGTAAGCAACTGAATGTAGCTTTCGGCCACTTTTAGCAAGGCCTCTTCAACTCCGTCCGACTCCACTACTTCGCGATGATCGACCGTTGCGCCAAACGCATTTTGGTAATAGGCGATTGCTGCTTCAAGGTCTTTAACGGCAATAGCAATGTGATCAATTTCGGTGAGCAACATGAGTAGTCCTTAACTCCTGCGGAAATGACGAAGGTTCTTTTCGCCAACCTTTTCACGGAATTCTGGGTTGTTAATGCCCATTCCTTCGCGCGGAGCCATGCACAACACGCCAATCTTTCCTTCGTGCATGTTTTTGTGTACTTGATATGAAGCGTCACCTGTTTTGTTTAGGTCAAACACCTGCGACAACACAGGGTGAATCATGCCCTTTTGAATAAGTCGGTTGGCTTCCCATGCTTCGCGGTAGTTAGCAAAGTGTGAACCTACAAGTTTCTTGAGTCGCATCCAGAAGTAACGGTTGTCGAATTCCATCATGTAGCCACTGGTTGCTGCACATGTTGCAACGGTGCCGCCCTTTTTGGCTACATACATTGATGCAGCAAAGGTTGAACGACCTGGGTGCTCGAACACGATGTCTGGATCTTCGCCAACGAGTGCGCGAATGTCGCCACCGAAACGCTTCCATTCCTTTTCATCGTGCGTATGTTCGTCTTTCCAGAACTGGTAGTTACCAGCGCGGCGATCGATGATGGCTTCAACACCCATGCCGCGAAGAATCTCTGCTTTGTCGGCCGAGCTGACCACACCAATAGGAATTCCACCACCATTAAGAACGTATTGCGTTGCATATGCTCCAATGCCACCAGTTGCGCCCCAGATCAACACGACATCACCTTGTTTCATGTGTGCGCCGTTTGGCGAAACAAGCATGCGATAGCTGGTGCTGTTGCACAATGCGTTTACTGCTGCTTCTTCCCAGGTGAGGTGCTCTGGCTTTGGCATGAGTTGGTTTGCCTTCACCACGCTCAGGTCGGCAAGACCACCAAAGTTTGTTTCGTAACCCCAAATGCGTTGGTTGCTACCAAGCATGGAGTCGTTATGTGATGACGCATCTTGGTCGTCTACGTGATTGCAATGCACGGTAATTCTGTCGCCAGGTTTCCAGTTGCGAACTGCCGAGCCAATGCGCAGCACTACGCCCGAAGCATCGCTGCCCATGATGTGATACGGAAGATCGTGGCGCTTTGCCCATTCACCCTCACGCGCTAATCGGGAGAGTGCGCTGAACGTGGAGATTGGTTCGAAGATGCTGCTCCACACGGTGTTGAAGTTGATGCTGCTGGCCATGACTGCGATTAGCACTTCATCTGGCGCAATTTGAGGAAGAGGTACTTCTTGAATGTGCACACTCTTGCGTGGGTCTTTGTCGGCTGAAGCAACTCCGGCAAACATCTCCTGCTCGTCCTTGCGCACAACGGCTGCGCGGTATGACTCTGGAATCTGCAAGGCTTCAAATGCCTTGGTGTCGGCATTGTTTTCGATGGCTTCGAGGATGCTTTTCATGGGTTAGAGGGTAATGAGTAAATACGCCTACGCTCTAGTCATGCCAGGTTCATACATCATCGCCGGAGCCCGCACCCCTATTGGGAAAATGAGTGGAGCACTCGCCTCATTTTCTGCTGCAGACCTTGGCGGGTTCGCCATTGCCGCAGCGTTGCAGCGCGCGGGCGTTGCACCACATGAAGTGGAACATGTGATTATGGGCCAGGTGCTCATGGCGGGTCAGGGCCAAGTGCCTTCACGCCAAGCCGCTTCGAAGGCTGGCATTCCCATGAGTGTGCCAAGCATCAGCATTAACAAAGTGTGCTTGTCGGGTCTGAACTCCATTTACTTGGCAGACCAAATGATTTCTAGTGGCGAAGCCGACATTGTTATTGCTGGCGGAATGGAAAGCATGACCAATGCTCCGTACTTGGCAATGGGTGCACGCAGTGGTTTCCGTTTTGGCGATGTGCAATTGCTCGATGCAATTCAGCGCGATGGTTTGTGGTGCGCATTCGATGCATGTCTCATGGGCCTTGGCACAGAGCGTTACGCAGCTGGCGACATCAGCCGCGATGTGCAAGACGACTTGGCAATGAAGAGCAACCAGCGCGCTGCTGCAGCAATTGCTGCTGGCCGACTTGCAGATGAAATTGTTCCTATTTCCATTCCACAACGCAAAGGCGACCCGTTGATTATTGATTCTGATGAAGGTGTGCGCGCAAGCACCACCATGGAATCACTTGGATCGTTGAAGCCAGCGTTCGACAAAGACGGAACCGTTACCGCAGGTAACGCAAGCCAAATTAGCGACGCTGGTTCGGCAATCGTGATGATGTCGAAGCGTGAAGCCGAACGACGTGGCGTGAAGCCACTTGGCGAATTTGTTTCGTACGGAATGGTTGCTGGCCCCGACAACGCTTCGTTGTTGCACCAACCAAGCCGCAGCATTATGAAGGCGCTTGATCGCGCTGGGAAAAAGGTAAGCGACGTTGACTTGTTTGAAATTAACGAAGCGTTTGCTGCTGTTGGCATTGCATCAATGCGCGAACTGGGAATTTCAGATGACATAGTGAATGTGAACGGTGGAGCAATTGCGCTTGGTCACCCAATTGGCATGAGCGGCAACCGACTTGCACTTACCTTGTTGCACGAACTGCAGCGTCGTGGTGGTGGCATGGGTGCAGCGGCATTGTGCGGCGGTGGCGGACAAGGCGATGCCCTCATTGTTCGCACCGTGTAATGAAGCTGTTTCCTTCACCAAAAGCAAATAACTCAGACGCACTCATTGGCGCAGTTGGCACAGCACTTGCAATGGCCATTACTTGGCTGGTGAGTGATGCATTGCTCGACAGTGTTTCGCCAATACTTGCCCTGTCCATGGGCGCCTCGGCAGTCATTTTGTTTACGATGCCAACCGCACCAGCGGCGCAACCCTTTCCATTGATTCTTGCCCATTGTGTTGCAGCGTTTCTTGGTGTTTTGTCAGCACAAACCTTCAGCAACACAGCACTTGCAGTTGGTGTTGCAGTTGGCGTACACGCCGGACTGATGGTTCGCTTTGGTTACATGCACCCGCCAAGTGGTGGAACTGCGTTAACCGCAGTCATTGGTGGCAGCGCGGTTACCGAGCTTGGATATTCATTTATTTGGCGGCCAGTGTTATTGAATGCTTTGCTGCTTGTGGTGCTTGCATTCGTGATTAATGCACCATTTGCGTGGCGTCGCTACCCTGCGAAGTCGTAAGCGGATACTGTGACAGATATGCCTGCACCAATTATTTCAGGATTAAAGAATTCTTCATTTCCTTGGAAGATTGGCCTCGCTCTATACGGACTGTCTTTCATTCCAAGTCTTTTTTCTCTCAGAACACACTTCTGGGATGACTGGGTTATGTTTGACCCCCAATCAGGCAAGCTTTTTGAAAGCCAGTACCCCGGAAGCGGTAACGGTCCATGGCGCAGATATATCGAGTCGTATCTGTTCCAATCATCTCTGCCAGTCTTTCGAATTGTTTCCCTCGTTGTCTACTTCTTTGCCGGATATTTTCTGTTTCACATCTTGAAACGCTCAAAACTTTTGAGCGCAAATCAAATAGTTGCAGTTACTTTGGTCTTTTTGGTTGTCCCGGTTAACTCCGCACGAATCTCTATCGTGTGTTCAAAATATGGGGTTGATCTCTTTTTCTTCTTCTTTGCTTGGTATCTATACGAAACCAGGAATCACAAATTTGCCAAAGTTTTTTCATTTGTCTTCTTCTTCTTGAGCTACTCCACACTTCCTTTCCCCACACTTACCCTGCTGCCCATTCTGTATCACGTTGCGCTGAAGTCACCGAAGACTATTCGTGAGTGCATTCAAGGATTTAAACGCATAATTCCATTGGCAATTTTGCCGATCGCATACCTTGTGCTGCGTCAGATTTATTGGCCGCCAACTGGTGGATCTGCAGGTATGTACACGCCGCGAATACTTGGAATCGTAAGAGCGTTGTTGTTCGTTTTCATCTGTTCAATACCCCTCGTACTGCACGTTGCATCATCCAAGTTTGAAAAGATCAAAAGACCTAATCTGCTCATTGCTGCGGGTTGTTTTTCGGTTTCGATCGCCGCGGTGCCTTATATGGTTGGTGGGCACTTAGTCGACATTTCCGATTGGTTGATTACCTTTATTCCGAACTTCAGTGACTGGAATTCACGCCACCAACTCACTCTGCCTTTGGGTATCTCATTAATCATCGTGGGCTCAATGAAGATGGAAAAGCCTGAAAAGCTGAAGTGGAATACATACCCAGTCCTGACCACTTTGCTTGCGGTTTTCGTCTTGCTCAATGTCACTTTTGCCCAGGAATACTTTCTTGATGGCAGAAAACAAAGTGCAGTGATTGAGGCAATGGCCTCAAACTCGGATTTAAAGTCAGTCCAATACGTATTGATTGATGATCAAGCAGAGCGTTTCAATGCTCGCGGCAGACTGATTCGATCATATGAGTGGGAAAGAATGCTGCAAGAGGCTCTTGATACTGATCGGATCAAGGTTTCTTATCTTCAATATGTGGATTGCAAGGAATTTCAACCCGACGCGATCCTGCACATCAATGCGTTGAACGGTCGGCTGGAGTCAACTTTGCGAGCAAACGTTGCCATCGATCTTTGGGTCGAAAAAATAGATCCGTGCGGAACTAACTAGCCATCTATTTCGCGGCGGCCCTCAAGTGCTCGGCCGAGCGTCAGTTCGTCAGCGTATTCCAAGTCGCCACCTACGGGTAAGCCACTGGCAATACGTGTAACTCGCAGCCCGAGTGGCTTCAACAAACGAGCCAAATACATGGCAGTCACGTCGCCTTCGGTATTCGGGTTGGTGCACAAAATGATTTCGATAATGCCCTCGTCGTCAAGGCGGGCAAGCAGTTCGCGAATTTTCAACTGATCGGGGCCAACGCCTTCAAGCGGGTTCATTGCTCCGAGCAACACGTGATAACGACCGCGGAACTCGCCTGTTTTTTCAATGGCAACAATGTCGCGCGATTCTTCGACAACACACAACACGGTTTGATCACGGCGCGAGTCATCGCAAATGTGACACACCGAGCCTTCGGAAAAGTTGAAACACTTCTGACAAAACTGCACGAGCGCCTTTGCTTCGATAATTGCGCTGGCCAGTTTCTCTACATCGTGTGCGTCGGTTTTCAACAAGTGAAACGCAATACGTTGCGCCGACTTTGGACCAATGCCCGGCAAACGACCCAACGCGTCAATGAGCGTTTGCATTGCGGTGGTGTACGCGGAGGCCATTGCCGTGATGCCTTACTAACTATTTCTTTTTTGCTTGATCGACAACTTGTGAACCAGGAAATGCTTTGGTCAACTGATCCATTGCCGATGGCATGGCTTTGTTTGGCGCATCCACAATTTCACTGCG
>Ga0079302_1000174_pt1 | contig 16204 bp, 17 predicted proteins | sample Wag4_2014_7_16_FD_75102 | JGI IMG/M metagenome (GOLD analysis project Ga0079302, IMG submission 75102) | Fresh water mixed with fracking chemicals microbial communities from Ohio, USA - Utica-2 Time Series FC 2014_7_16 | ecosystem: Engineered > Industrial production > Chemical products > Input... | reverse complement strand
ATTCCCATTAATGCCAAGTTATTTAGTAGGAGAAAGAGGCACGATATTCAGCAAAAAACATAAACCTCTTTTTGTTGGTGTGCAAAACACTGGCTACGATATGGTTTGGTTATCAGATTGCGGAAGCAGAAAGGCATTTACGGTTCATAGATTAGTAGCGCTAACATGGATTGAAAATCCTAATAGTCTTCCTCAAGTAAACCATAAGGACGGCAATAAGAAAAACAATTCGGCAGACAATCTTGAGTGGGCAACGTCCAAAGAAAATGTTAGGCACGCCTTTGATTCGGGGCTAATGAATAGCTCAAAAGAAAAAGCCAAAGAAAGAATGAAGGAAATAGGAAAAAAATACGCTATTCAGAATGGCGAAAGGTTAAGAATGTTTGCCAAACAAACGTCTCAGCCTGTACTACAATGTTCTTTAGACGGTAAGATAATAGCAGAACATGAGTCATGCAAAGCAGCGAAAAGGAATACCGGAGTAAACAATATACACAAATCAATAAAAACAGGCCAAAAAGCTGGCGGGTATATATGGATTAAAAAATATGAAACACAACGCGATAATAACGACACAAGGATCTCTTAGGATATCAAACAGACCGTTGTTTGAGGAGGATATACGCTCCATGTCTAAGGATAAAGATTACCCTGTAACAATTGAGGTTAAGCCAAGAAAAGTATATCGCACGCTTCCTATGAATAGTTACTACTGGGGCGTAGTCGTGGCGATGATAGTGGAAAGGCTCAGGGAGCTTGGCCATGACGTTGACCGCGACCTCGCGCATGAGTTCCTCAAGGGAAGATTCCTTTACTCTGAACTGACCGACCCGACAACCGGAGAGGTCATGAAGATACCACGCAAAACGTCAGACCTTGCAACGGAGGAATTTATAGAGTACATGGAACACGTCAAGCAGTTTGCTGCCGAGACGCTCGACATCTACATTCCTGACCCGAACGAGCAACTTGAGATAGGTTAAACCCTTGGCTCATTCAAAAGAAAAGACAGAGAAAAGAAACAAGTCAAGAAGAAACCTAAAGAGAAGAAAAGAAAAAGCCTCCCCCCGTGAAAAACAAACTACCCCGCCCCACAAAGGGGCAGCTACCCGATCCAACATACTCGCGTATGAAGTTTGCCTCTTGCACCGACAGGGCTGATTCGGATGGTGGGGTTGGGGAAAAAAAAAGCCCTCGTCTGGTAGTCCGAGGGCATTTTGACATGAGAATTAGATTTCTCATTTCCCACATTGCACTGCTACCAGACACTGCAATGTGAGAACGCAACAAATGTATGGCGACCGCAACACGGAAGTCAAAAAAAATAATTGCATTAACTACACACATAAGTTATCTTTGTAAAATGAAACAACAAATCCAACAACTGATCGAGTGGCACAACGCCACCGGAGTAACAACCCCAGCCAAGCCAACAGACCTTATTGCCACGCGACATCTATTGCGCTACGACCTCATGGCAGAGGAGAATGATGAATACCTTCAGGCATGGGAGATGGTCGACATAGCCGATGCCTTAGGAGATATGCTCTACATCCTTGTGGGTACGATCGTGGAGCATGGCCTTCAGGATAAGATAGAAGCCATCTTCGATGAGATACACCGCAGCAACATGACCAAGGTCGTGGATGGCAAAGTCATCAGACGAGACGACGGGAAGATACTCAAGCCGGAGGGATACGAGAAGCCAAACCTTAAACCAATATTGGAGGACGCAATATGAAAAAGCAAACAGCAGTAGAGTGGTTGCCGATTGACACAGAAAAATATCCTTATCATGGAATATGTGGTAAATGTGGCAACTATGCATATAAACTTGATAAAGATTGCTTATGTCAAATTTGCTACAAATTCGGTGTTAGAAAATTAGGTGGAATGATACCCGATGAAATCTTTCAATTTGTTAAACTAAGACTTATCGAAACAAACGAAACATACGGAGGTGACAAATGAAAACAGCACTACAACAACTAATTGAATGGGGAAACCAAATGATTGGTGACCATCCTGCAAAAACACTTAGTTTCTATGAAGCTATAGACAAAGCGGAGGAGTTACTTGAAGTGGAAAAGGAGCAGATAGCGGATGCCTTTGGTGTAGGTTGTCAGGTAGAATCAACAAGGTTAGTAGGGTACCATAGTATGGCAGATCAATACTACAACGAAACATACGGAGGTGACAAATGAGCGATAAACCAACATTAGAAAATTGTTCATTTACATTTGTTCAAGAGGGTAATTGTAACGGGACAACAGATAAGTATGAAGAACTAACAATCGAGTGTGAGTCATCACTTGGAATTGACAATGATGGCGGGTGCTACTATGTCTTAAAAACTGAAACAGGATGGAGCATAGACAATGTTAATGACTTACAAGAATTATTGGATAGGATTAACCGAGTAATTAAAGAAGGTGACAAATGAAGAATGTACGCATAGTTAAACGAACAAGGCCGGACGGAAAGTTCTACTACTTCTACCAAATAGAAAAGAAGTTCCTATGGAAGCGTTGGTGGGTTGACTACTACGACGCATGGTTTACAAGAGACTTGTTCGATACGCTTGAAGAAGCTAAAAAGCATCTGTGGTATGTACAAGAAATTAAACCAATTGACGAAATAATAGAAACACATGAAAGCAATACTTGAATTCAACCTTCCTGAGGATCAGGAATACTTCGACATGGCAGTTAAATCTCGCGAGATGGCCTTCGCACTCAACGACATCAGAAACTACCTCAGGGGTAGGGTAAAGTACGAAGAGATGCCGGCAGAGAAGTGGGAAACCTGCGACGAGATTTACCAAGAGTTTTTCAGATTACTTGAACAAAATAATATCAAACTATGATCAGAATATCAGACAAGCCATCCAAGCGGGTGGAACACTTTTCAGGCACAATTACCATGGCCTTTCCGGGTGTCGAAAACAAAAATTGGAACTTCACGGTCTTGCGTACAACGAATGGAGTCACTACCTTTGCTGTACAGGCAGACGATGAACAATTCGCACAATACTTCGATGAAGAGGGAGAGTCAGACTACTTCAAGGCAATACTTGAAGAGACCGTCAAGGCGAACTTGGCTAAAGAACAGGCAGAGTGGAAGCCTGCCGAAAAATAACATAGCTTATGAAGGCGAGGAATAAGAAGTGCAGAATCTGTAGACAGGAGTTCACTCCAAAGTACAGCACGATGCAGGCAACGTGTGAGAACATCGAATGCATGATTGCCTATTCCTCCAAGCAGAAGGACAAGAAGGTTAAACGGGAACTGAAAGAGATTAAGGAACGCAACAAGTCCGTGTCTCAGTGGAGGAGAGAACTCCAACAGGTGTTTAACCAATACATCAGGCTTCGAGACCAAGGGAGGGGGTGTATATCCTGCGGGAAGAAGCTACAGGGTAAGTACGACGCCGGCCACTACTTTAGTGTCGGCTCGTACCCTAACCTTCGATTCCATGAGGACAACGTACACGGCCAGTGTGTAGAGTGCAACCAACACAAGCACGGCAACCTGATCGAGTACGGCATCCGGATCGAGAGGCGGATCGGGAAGAAGACGTTGGAGGAACTACACTCCCTCCGGAATGAACGCCTGAGCCTGCCGCTTGATAAGATAAAGGAGTTGATATACCACTACAAGGATAAAGTAAAAGAGTTAAAAAAATGATAGACCCACCAACTTGGGAAGACCTAGGTTACGCTAATTTTGAATGATGGACAAGACCAAGAATTTATATACCTTAATCATCCTTGCACTCAGTGTTGTGATCCTATTCGGAGTATTCTTCATGGTATTCCGGATGGGCATCCTTCACACTAGTTCAGAGAATGAAGCCGTAGCCATAGAAAGGCTGCATGAAATCAACGAGAAGTACATCGCGCAGATGGACTCCAACCTGTTTATCGTAACGCAAACCAAGGCAGCCCTTGACTCCTTCATGGTGCAGGATCAGCAGCAGTTTGTGATCGAACAGGAGCGCATAGAGAAAGCACAAAGAATTGTTTCACGAATACCTCATTTACCCGATGACTCGCTTAAAAGCCTATATGTTAGCTCTTGGAGCTATCTTCTTAATGAATATCGCAACGGACGTTTGCGCCCAGCCAAGTAACGCCCCTCAGATGCCTCGTGAGGCACAGGAAGTAATCTCCGCAGCTGCTGAGACCATCAAACAGGATAAGATTACGATCGAGTCTCGGTCGGAGCGTATCCGCATGATGCGAGATCAGCTAGAGGCTTCACAGAAAGCCTTAGATTTGGCCATACAAAACGGGAGCCTATGCGAGGAGGTCCGTTTGAATCAGCTGTCGGAGATTCGCTTCCTGAAGGATCAGTATACCGGCATGAAAGCCGAGATGAAAAAAGAACGTAGAAGAAAGATATTTTGGAAATGTGCAACGATCGTTACCACCGGTACGTCGTTGTATCTGTTGTTGTTATAGTTGTTTATGTGTTAAATTGTTGAAAGAAAAAGGGAGACCAAACGTGGCCTCCCTTTTTTGACTTATCAACTTTAAACTATCGAGTAACAAGCACGCTTGCCTCGTTGTTTGAAGGATTGCTATCAGGCAAACCATTCAACTCAGTGATGCGGATTCTCCAAGTGTTTGGAAGAGTGCCTTGAGTTGACGTAGGCCACACAGTTGCCATGGACGCTGAACGTCCGGGCATGATGCGCTCTGAACGGCTCCAGTTGTTTTGATACTGACCATCGAAACCTGAGCGTCCCTTGTATGACGTGATGATTGATGTACCCTTGTTTGTGATTCGGTAAGCAACACGAACACGTGTAGCGTCCAACCACTCGTAACCTGTAATGATAACCTCTGCATCCAATGTCTGATCCGGAGGAGTAGGAGTAGTTACATTCACAGAAGTAACCGCGATGTTGTCGTTCTCGTTTGACTCGCCAACCACGTTTGTTGGATCGATAGTCAAGATGAACTGAGACAATCCGCTGAGATTGTTTGGAACGGTGTAAGGAATGGTTCCGGTCACCACGGTCTGACCCTTTGGAATGGTTACGTTTCCGGTGTAAAAGTTAAGAATTGACCCGTTAGGATTCTTGAATGAAACCACGATCGGCGCAATCACATCGGCTTGAATCGCCTTGTCCAACATAACTGAGTAAGACACGTTGGTAATAGATCCGGCCTCCGCTGTAGCAGGAGAGCTAATCACCCCGTACACGTTGAACACAACCTGTGTTGGAGGAGGAGGAGTAGTACCTCCTGCAAGTGATACGGCAACACTGGCGTCGATAACACCATAGCCAAGCTCTAAAGACTTTCCGTTTGCATCGTAAGCATATCCACCGGTCTTCTTGCAAGAGTTCTTCAGGATCTCACGCACCTGTACTTCTGTAAGTTCTGGGTTCTTAACCATAACAAGTCCAGCCACAGCAGCCATAGCGGGGCAAGAAGCAGATGTACCACTAAATCCTTTGTAAGATTCTAATCCATACCCAGCAGAACCTGTGCGGTCAACCGTCCACAGGCTTGTCCCAGGGGCAGCAGCAAATAGCTTAGGACCGAAGTTACTGAACATTGCACGGGTATCGTTCTGGGCGCTAGCTCCAACAGCCATTACCGATGGGTAAGACGCTGGGAGCTGAGTGAAGTCAGACTGGTATTGGTTACCGGAAGAGGCAAACAATGCAATACCCTTACCTCCACGAGCAGTTGTACGGGCTGTGGTCAGGGCGTTGGCGAATACAGGGTATCCAGAACCAAGGCTACCCCAAGACATCGACATTGCAACGCAGTCAGGGTTGGCAATCGCCTTGTTGACAGCGCGTGTCAAAATAGTATCTGATGTCTGGAAACCACCCCCTGAGGTGCTTCCATATCCGATGTGAAGGAACTGAACCTTGAGATGGTTATTGCCAATCGCCTTGCATCCGATATCGTTTCCAGTATTGGCCGCGATAACTCCTGAGCAGCAAGTACCATGCTTTTCAAACTCAGACGCTGGATTCACATCCGCAGTATCTGTTACGCAGTTCCAAGATGTGGAGCTGATCATGCCCTGCAAGTCTTCGTGACCTGTCTCACAGGCAATATCCAATACCGCTACTTCCTTTACCACACCAGCTGGGAGTTGATCCCATGCCTCTTGACACTTCATGTTGATGAAATGCCAGTGGCCTGAATAAACCGTCTCAGCGTGACCCTGCATGGGTACGATGTAGTCCGGCTCTACGCTAACGAACAAACCGGTAGACATGATACTGCCGTAGAATGCATCGAAGCTAACGAAGTCTGGGATCTCAACAAAGAAGGTCTTTGTGATTTCAAACCCATCCTTAACCACGATCTTATTCGCGTCAAGGTACTGCTTGGCCTCGTTGTAGTCCTTTGCGATAAGAATAGCCAGACCCGACTCAAGATGATCGAGAGATCCGTCAACGCTGTTAGACTGGGATACCTTGGCAGGATCCGGAGTCACAGGTTGATCATCTTCAAATACGATAATGCCGAAAGGCTCATGAACCGCAACCACATTGGCCTTGGTTTTGTTTTTCTCAAAGGACGCCTTGTCCTTGAACTTAACTGATTTTAAACTCATTGTTTTTATTGATTTACGTTCTAAATTTAACTGACCTCTTCCACCTCGTGATGTGGGTGTTCTTGGACAGCGGTCGGATCTTCACGTATACGCCATCCCGTGACCGTGAGTCACGCATCCCCTGCTCGTTGGTGTTACCCTCTATCGCACGTATTGAATGCTCTCCTATGCGGTCTACGATGCCGGTGTGTCCGATGCCTTTGTACCTTGACTTCTTAAAGTTTGAGTATGTGTATGTGGCAACAAGGACATCGCCATCACGAAAGCTCTTATAAAACCTTCCATCGGTATAGATTACGTCTTTTCTGTTGTATGCGCTAGGACTCCATCCAGTTATGGTGTTCTGAATACCACACTCGTCAAGGATTGCACGGACGAAGAATGCACACCACGCGTAGCCGGGTCTCCAGCCCACGTTGTACATCATCTTCTGAAGTTCTTTGTCCCCGAAGGCTTGGTTGTTACCGCCCTTCTCCCTTACTCCGACAAAAGAGGCGGCAGTGGCGCGGACGCAGTAGCCGTCATTATCAGCCACAGTATAAACAGGAATGCTAAGAGCAAACCAAAGTAAACACAGACGTATAAGATTATTCTTTGCCATGGCGTGGATGAGTATTCTAAGTCCAACTTGGCATTCTTCGAGTAGAAGTAGTTCTGTAAACCACGGAAGTTGAAGAACCCACCAAGGAACACCACAAAGTTAGCAAAAACTAGGATAAGTGCGGCAAGAATTACCTGCTGAATGTACTCCGTAGAGATGAGTCCGTCGCCGAAATACTCAGCGCTGTAGGATCCTGCGATGAGGAACAGGAAGAACGCGAGGGGAATAGTCCATACCCCGTCGAAGAGCTGTAGTTTGCGTAGTATCTTTTTCATTTTACAAATATAGTGCGCTAAATTATTTCATTCTCTAATGGCACATTTGGATCCCAATCATCAATAGGCACTGCTCCGCTAGGATCTCCTACCAATTTATTGTATTCAGATTGAGTTATGATGGTCGTCGCTTCTGTGTATTGAGACACTAATACAAATCCATTAACCGCCCAGGCTTGTTGTGAAACTATTAGTTTAGTCTCATTCAAACTAGTGGTGTAGTCAGCATCTTCACACGCCCTTGTTTGAGATACTATAGACGGGTTTCCATGCGCGTCTACAAACTGTATTTTATAAGTGTAATATATCATCGTGATAAATTAAATGATCCGCCTATCCAGTCCGCAGTAAAAGTTTTAGCAGTTGTTCCAGCAGTCGCAGTAATACCTATTGTAGGTGCGCCTCCATACGAGCCGGTTGTTCCTACGAACTTATAAGCCGGTTGATAAACAATCCCGTTAGTGGAATAAAAATAAACAGCATCTCTAATGGTTGACCCGCCCGGTTTATAAACACCTAACCATATTGCTGAACCTACAGTTGCCGTGATTGATGTAGCGATATTGGTAGATGTTCCGGCATTATTTATTGAAAAAACATTCCACACACCCCCAGAAGTAAATCCTTTGTAAAGCCAATTAAATCCACCCGAAGCACTAGTTGGTACTTCCGCAAGACTACTCTTCCCATTCATACCGAAATATGCCTGATAATCCTGCAAGGCAGTGGCTGTAAAATCTAACGATACTTTGCCAACCGTTAAATATGGTACTGAGTTATTAGTTGCCGCAGCTCCAAAAGCATTATTACCTCCGGTTCTTCTAGCCAACATACTGCACGTGGCGTATCCTGTAGCTGAAGTTCCTGTAGAGACAAACATAGCGCCCCAATTGTCATCAACTCCTCCAGCAGTAGCATTTGATCTAACACCAGCTGCGGTTCCGACCGAAGCAATCCCCATATTGCCAGTTGTTCCCGATGCAGCGGTTACAGATGTTACACCAGTAAAGTCTTCAAATGCATCAAAACCACCAGCGTTACTAGCGGACATTTGTGTCCAATACGTCCCGTCATAAATAAACGTAACACTTCTAGTTGGCAACAAGAAATACGGAAGATTTGCAGTCATTCTGAACCTGTTCGCTGCCGTAGACGACGTAGAAAGGTTCTCAATGATTATGAGGTTATTTGCCGCTGAGTTGTTGTATATGGTAACTATTCTACCTGCCGATGGGTTTGCAAGTCCACCCAAACTCATCATGTAGTTCGTGTTGGTGGAGTCTATTCTGATAACCTTAACCCGATCCGTAGTACCGGGCCATCCTGTAGGTGCGTAGTTGTCTTCCCTGACGTTGCTAGTTGACACAGATATCTGAGTCAGGTCAGCCGCCGCATCAGCCGGTGTGTACCCAAGAATTGTTGGGATACTTGCCGTCTTCCACTGGCTGTCAGCCGAATCAAAATACAGCGTGTCATCATTAGAAGGCGACTGCGCCTGTACGTCATGAAGCTCATCTAACTCGTATCCGTTCTGGCATCGAACGTAGATCTGACCATTACCCGGATTGCTCTTCTCTACTATACCCACGTACACACGGTGTGTTGGGGCGTAAGTTGGGGTTGACACGTAGCCTCCGGGTATGGTTCCGCTCAAGTACAGGGTAGCACCTGCCGCAAATGTCGACGTGTCAATGCCCTCTATTACACCCTGAATAATGATGTAACCCTCGCCACCCGCTGCGATTGACGAGTCGTAAACCATACCAATCGTCTTGGCTGATGTGTCATCCGAATCGGCAAGAGCGAGTTTTACGCTCATCCTGTCGCCGGAAGCACCAAACGCATATACTACCTGGCCCTTGGTTATTGGCGCGGCCTCTGAGTTGTGTACGTATGCAAGTAGTTGGTTGGTCACTAGTCCGATTGCTTGGAAGTTTGTTCCATCATACACGACCATGACCTCTTGGCCTGCCTTGATGTCTCCCGCCGCAATGTTTACGTTAGTGTTCTTGAGTATATCAATCGCCCCAAGCGTGTTTATGTTTAACGTAGACGCCCCCTCGTTGGTGCTGTCAAACTTGATCATGAAGGCTTCGCCAGCCGTGTAGGCCGTAACCCCAGATATTGTCGCCTCATACGCTCCACTAGCAGGAGGGGTTTGAATAGCATCACCTGACTTTAAGCCGCCGCCTCCAGTCCCCGCATCCTCAAACTCAACGCGACCCGCATCAGTTCCCGACATGGACTTCAAGGTAAGGACCTGACCAACGGTGGCTGAACCTGCCTTAACATTTGGAGTAACCGTCTTGATTCCGGTTGCATCAACAATTACTTGATGGCCAGGAAAAGATACCGATGCGTCTGAATAATTCATTGACGCCGATATTCCCGTTATTGAAACAGTAGTATTGAGGGCACTGCCATCAGAATAACTCATTAAGACCTCACCTGACTGAGCTGTTACCTGTCCATTACCACCAGAGTCTGTGTGTGCAATGTACGCTGAACCAAAAGCAGAATATACGGTAGAGGTGATGCTTGGGTCGCTTGGGTCTTCTGCAAATAATGTTATTTTAGCCTTTGAGTTTACAGTGAAGTCACTCATCTCATCGAACGTCAAGTCATACGTGTTCAATGATCCGGTTACTATTGTATTACGAACTAACGGTCCGCCCAATTGGAAGTTGTTTGGGTCAGACGATGGAATTGTCTGTGGTTCAAGACCATTGTTTACGGTATAAGTCTGTCCTTCTCCGCCTTCTCCAACAAACACATTACCTTGATCGTCCACATTCAAAACACCAATAGACGCACCAGACACATCATCAAACGCAGTCGCTGTGGTGTACTGATTAAGCTGAATTTGACCTTCTCCGTTTGTTCCCTTTAATGTTAAAACTGGCGCCTTGAATGGTGCGACACCAGGATCAGCTGCATTAGCGAACGTTGTAGAAAACTGCATATTAGTGGCTTGCGCTCCTGCGGTTATGTCGCTATAATAGTAAGATATTGAACCATCTGCTTGGCCAACAACTCCGTTACCATCAATAAGAATAAAAGTTATTTCTGTACCAAAACCATTAAGTACTGGAGGATCTAAAAAATTAGTTTGTCTAGTTATTCGGTACGATTCATCCAATGAGTCTAAAGATGAGGTAGATTCTAGATAAGTGGCTATTGGAATTCCCTTAGAAGAAACTCTAATTCCATCTCCTTCCCCGTCTATTTCAATACCACTTCCTGATCCCTGGTTAATTGCAATCCCTATTGTTTTACCACCTGCCGCAGAAGCGTCGACCTTTATGCCGGCAGCATTTGCTCCGCTAGTAGAGGCATCAAACACAACGTCTAAAATAGATCCATCATCCGTTTGCCAGCCAGCGGTTGGATTGCCTCTCAGAGAAAGTTTAAAGTTATTGGTATATATGTATCTATCTTGTAAAAATGCAATGCCATTTTCGCTTCCGCTTGGCGCACCTAGTTGGAAGGTGTCGGTTGCGCCCGAAGTGTCTTTGTATACGCCTTGATCGCCATTGTAAGTCCCTCCACCGCCCTCCGCAGTCAAAACACCGTCAACACTTAACGTAAGCCCGTCACCAATAGTAATCTGCTCGAACACCCCTGGATCGGGAGAATATCTTCCCACGAGGAACCCGCTGTCCATTATGGATGTAACAGTTCCTGTGGTTGTAATTGGATCTGGAGATGTGGTCAAGAGTCCTGTTGCGGTTACCTCTGTAACGGTTCCGCCTCCGACTAGGGCCTTCTTCCACACGAGACCTGTGCTGTCTACAACAAGAGCATCTGTGGGAGCGCTGTTTGTAAACGTGCCGCTACCATATTCGTTCAAGGTCAACTGACCCGTGCCGTTCAGCTCTAGCTTTGTTTCGAAGTTTCCGCCGTCGATGAGTTGGATGTCAAACTTAGATCGCTCGTTGCCGTTGACGTTACTTGCCAACTCAGTGGTCAAACGCCCAGCAAGGAACATATTGTTTCCGCTGTCGGGGTACTCAAAGTCAATCGAACTGCGGACGTTGTTAGCTGTAGCGCCCTCGTACTTCAGGCTGAGGTAGCCAGTGCTGTTGGGGTAAGTTCCGTTGGGAAGGTTGCCCTCCATACGCAGTTCAAGCAGTGGCTGTGCGAGGTCAACGTCACCCACGATTTCCACTGACGGGTTCGGACGGTCGCCTGATCCATAGTCTTGGAACGTAGCAACGCCACCAATTCCAAGGTTGGCTACACCAAACGGGAATCGAGTGTCTTGGTCTACACTACCCCTTACAGACAGTTGGTATTCCGTAGTCCCGTCTGTGGTTTCTATGAGCGTATTCTCGATGAGCTGTCCGCCAAGGTGGAATAGATACGGGTTTGGAGGAGCCTCTCCGGGTATGCCGCCGAATGGGTGGAGTCCGTTCTCTACCGTGTACACAGGAAGGGTAGCGAGTTCGCCAAGCCCATTGATGTATTCTAAGTCTGTACCTGCGCCTGTTACCAGGATATCTCCTGAAGTAGTAATGGGAGAATTGGTTACAGTAAATGCGCTAGGCATATCAAGACCAACAGATGTAACCGTGCCTGTGCCTGCCTCTACGTATTCAACGTGGCCTGCGGCGGTTAAGGCTAACACCCATCCCGTAGAAGCAGATCCAATAGCGGGAGTAATAATATCAATGTACCCGGCGGTTACAAGAATTTGCTGACTTCCAGCATTAAGCGAAGCGCCTGTTGAATTAGTTTCAATGAAACCTCCGCCAGAATTAATTGTAAACGATTCATTGTTATCGAATACAAAGTTAAACCCTGCCCCGTCCACGGTATTATCCTTATCCAAAACAGAGTCAATATCCAAGGTGTCCTGCCAGCCTTGAACCAATGACCCCCCAACGCTAGTTACGTCAACGCAAAGAGATGTGCCAGCGGGGAATCCAGCGGGTCCAGTAATAAGTGTGGAATCAAATTGAGCATATGTTCCTCCATCGCTATAGTTAGACAACTGATACACTCCATAAACAGTCGGGTCAGTCTTACTGAAAATAAAAACCCATGAACCATCTTGGATTATAGGCCAGAATCCCGTGAAGTCTTGGTTGTTTGCCGTGAAATAATTAAAGCGAACAGCCGATCCGCCGTCTACAAATATGCCTGGGTTCTCAGCCCCAGAATCACCAGCCGTATACTGAATCGAACACTCTGGCTCCGTATTACCGCACTCGCAGCATCCCTTGAAGATGGCAGTTACAAGGAGGCGGTAGATTTCAATGGTCTTCGCTTGTACTACATCAGAAGAATCTTGGAAGGTGAGTGGGGTAAAAGTATTACCACCGACATCAGTTATCGTGTAGACCGTGAACGTAAACGCTTCCCCGGCAACCTGCGAAATCGTAATGCTATCGTACCGATACGAAATATAAGTTGGATTCTGAGGCAGGATCTGACTCATGCCACGGATGTAGTTCGTCCCGTTTAGGAACGATACCACATCATTACCCTCAACTTGTATTCGAGTGATTATGGGATTGCTGATGTCAATCCGCTGTCTTGTCGATGTCGGTACTGTAGCCATTATTTACATTCTTCTTCTGTCGCGAAGGTACAAAATTCATCGAGACTTTTGTACATTTTCGCATACTTAGACGTAGGAAACTTGTCACGCCATTCCATCTTGACACGCGCCCACTCCGGACCAGTCCGAACAGGCTGCATCCGCTTCTCTTCCCTTGCGCCTGAAAATATAAATTCGATCACAGATTTCTTGCTAGGACGACCGCCGTTCTTGCGCTTGTTCTCTATCATCACTTTTACTTCGTCCAGCCTTTCGTGGTTTGCGTCTTCGAGCAGCTCAACCATCTGACGCAATGAAACGCATGAGTCTAAACGCCCACGTGTTATTGAAACCTTTTCGCGAACAACTGGATCATTGTCCAGAAATTTGATATCAAACCCAAGTTCACGCATAGCGAAGGTAAGGGAGAGAATGTCCGCCTTGATTTGCGCGGTCCCCCGGTTGGGAACCGAGGGGTAGATGGCGGAGTGCCAGTCAGTCTTGCGTTCATCGTCTATCCAAATTGATGTGGTTGTAAGGGCGTAGTCTCCAGTGCCCCTGTCCATGCTTACGTGGGCGTCAGGAAACTTTTCCTTCAACTCACTAATTAGCACTCTATATTCACTTAATTCATGCGGGGTTGGGTCCGCAAGTTTCAATTCAATCATAACTTCGTTTTGTCCTGCAAATATAAAAAGAAATCCCCAAGCCGCTGCCTGGGGATAACCACATAACACTAACACTATATTATACCAAAAACCGGTGCGAATATATACGCAGGATTCTTTTGTGCAAAATTATTTTGCATTAATTAAGAAAAGTCATATATTTGTCCCGCAAGTTCGCGCACACTAAGTGCAGTCGGGAGACGAGAACTTTGAGGGCGGGCTGATCACCGCCCTCTGTGTTTTCAGAAGGTATACAATTACAGTAGGGAGAAATTACTTGGTTGAGCGCTTTGCCCTGGCCTTCTTGTAGTGGCCGTATAGGACAACGATAGATACTGAACAAGCCAATAGTAGAGACGAAATTCGGAAAAGCCATTCGGCCTGTTCCTGCCAAGACAACACTGCGGCAAATGTTGTCAACAAAATTGAAGCCGCTCCGTCTACATATCCCTGATCCGTCATCTCTGTGTGATTAATATCATGATGCATTGCGCTTACAAATATAGGTTACTTTGATTCTTGTTCCTTGGCTTTTTTCTCTTTTTCTTTCTGTTCTTTGGTCTTGTAAGTAGATACACCACCTCCAAGGAACGCGTATGCAGTTAAGAAAGCGGATACAGTTTCTGGTTGATCTTCCCAAAGCTCATTAACAGTGCCTATATACATAGGGTAAAGGCTACCAGCAAGCTCTTCAGACAACAAAAACTCTTCCCCGTATAATGACGGTTTTCCTTCCTTATCGACCTTTTGCTGCGCCCACTTAACAGCAAGTGCGGCAGTAGGTGCAAGTTTGTTTTGAACTAGCTGAGCCGCTAACTCGGACCTGGTAGGAGTAAACATTCCCTGACCGAGCTTCTTGGTTTCGCCACCCTTGGTAATCGCATTCATAATCATGCGAGCCTGGAATACGATCATCTGTTGTTTACCGGCCCATGGGTCTATGCGGGTATTGCCGAGGCGGATCTTCATGAAGTCTGAGCTGTAAGGATCCAAAGAAACCTCTGTCTCCTCATCGTCATCGTCATTGAACTTAGCAGCCATCAGCGCAACCATAGAACCTGTAACAGCCATATAAGTCATGAAGTCGGCCATGGCCATCTTCTGAGCCACAGATGGTTTGTAAGTTCCCTTCTGTCCCATCTTACCGAAGTGGTAAAACGCAAATGGAGTCATGGTCTTGAGAACAGACGCCCAGTTGCGAGGAGAGAAGAATATGGTAGAAAGTACCTTTGAAGCCTTACCTTCAAGAGGGCCTAGAGATGCCCTACCTGTAAGAGTGTTGATTACGTCAGCAACATTCTTGTACTCTTCTACGTTGTCATTGAAGTTCTTTCCCTCCATCTCCAGCTTCTTCATTCCATCTAAGTAACGTAGAATACGAATGGTATTCATGTAACCAACCGTTGCCCTTTCCAGTGCCTTGAATACATTGAGCTGTTTCCACTTTTCATAAGCCTGACCACCCATCAACTTGACTGGCCATCCGGCGTAGTCCCACATGAAGTTTACCCATCCACCCAAGAACTGTTCTTCCTGTGCGTTCAACCTAGCATCGAACTCAGACAAAGCAAGTTTGGACTTCTTCATCTGCTCGTAGTACGGCTGAGTCTTAATAAAGTCACCCCACTCCTGGGCTTTCTTTTCACTGGCAAAGTGTTGTACCGCTTTGTAGAATGCTCTAGCAGCATTGATCGGATGAGATAATGTTTGGATACCACCCTGGATAAGCAAGAAAGAAATTTCACCCGTCGCCATAAGTGCGCGGGGGATGTTCCATATCTCAAGCAATGCATCACGGAACTTCTCGAACTTAGTTCTGTTCTCAAGCTCCATCTTGTACATCTCGGTATCAAACTCGTCCTGCAAGTTTTGCTTTTGTACACGCAGCTTGGCGAGTTCCTCGTCTTCAACCAGTGGAGTTGGCTTCTTCTTAGAGAAGTTGCCAGTATTAAGTCTTTCTTGGAGTTCCTCGATTCTCTTGGCTGCACGTTGCTTGGCCTGATCTAGTCTTCGGGCGTTCTTGATGCCGCTAGACTCTAACAGGTTTTCAACCTGCTTAATCAAATCTTTCTCTTCCTGAGTCTTCTTAGCTTTTTTCTTAGGATCAGTTTCAGACGCGATACCGGCCTGGAGATCTTCAATCTTTGAAGTGAGCTTGCCTATACGCTTGAGGGCGTTGATTTCGGTCTGAATGTCATCCGAAGTCTTGGTAACTTCCTTGCCGTAACCGGTAATGGCATCACGTATCTCACGGTCTGTAGCGTTGGGGTACTTGTCAGATATCAGGGCCTTCACAGCTGCAACCAGGTCATCCATGTTGTCAATACCTGATTCCACAAGGCTGCGGATCGTGCCTGATGGGATCTGGATTTCTCCGGGAGTCTCCTCAGAGAACACGCCCTCCACCTGTGCGCGAACGGCATCCTTGTCTGCACTATTTAGGTTCTTATACCAGTCCTCCTGCTCAACGGCATTCATCATGGCTGCAATACCGTCAGCTATCTTACCGCTTGCTTCAATAGCCTTTGCAC
>Ga0079302_1000173_pt1 | contig 16210 bp, 16 predicted proteins | sample Wag4_2014_7_16_FD_75102 | JGI IMG/M metagenome (GOLD analysis project Ga0079302, IMG submission 75102) | Fresh water mixed with fracking chemicals microbial communities from Ohio, USA - Utica-2 Time Series FC 2014_7_16 | ecosystem: Engineered > Industrial production > Chemical products > Input... | reverse complement strand
CTCCACCAGCATGCGGGTCACCTTGGCCACGTTGGAGTTGGCGTCGGGATCGGAGGAGCCGCGGCCGACCACCACCAGCAGGGTGTCGTGCTGGGACACGGGCGACCGGCCTGCGGCCCGGTCATCCCGATCGGCCTGGGCCAGGGTGTCGCGGATCCGCGCGCCGGCAGCCTGAATCATCTTCAGGTCCACACCGAGCTCGCGGCCGTACTCCACCTTCAGGCCGCTCTCACGGGCATAGGTGTTGAGCACGGAGGGGATGTCGTTCTTGGCATGCCCGGCGGCGAACAGCATCGCCGGCACCGCCAGGATGTGACCCACACCCTGCCGCCGCAGCGCCTCCAGGCCATCGCGCAGGATCGGCCGGGCAAATTCCAGATAGCCGTGTTCCACCGGCAGGGGATCGAGGCGGCGCCGCAGCGCCTCGGCCAGGCTGGCGAACTCCTCCACCGCCAGGCGGTTGCGGCTGCCATGGCCGCACACCAGCACACCCAGGGGCCCATGGGCTCCGCTCAACGGCACGGGGAAGGCTTGCGAGCTCATGACCAGGAACAGCCGTTTCGACCTTATTCGGCACCCCGCAGGCCAAGGTCAGGCGAGAATGACCCCATGGCCCTACGCCTTCCACCCTTCGAGCCCCTGCCGCCACCGCCGGCGGATCTGCCCCTGCTTGAAGTTCCGATCGCCGCCCTCCATCCCACCCAGCTGTGTGTGGGCCTGGCCGAGGTGCGCAGCCGCCAGGCTGATTTCCAGGCCGAATCCGGGCGCGACCGGCGTGATTACCTGGGCCGTAAACCCGTGCCCCTGGTGCGGGGCGGCGACGGCACCCTCTGGATGGTGGACCGCCACCACCGGCTCAGGGCCCTGCTGGAACTTCAGCCGGAGGCCACGGCCTTCGGCTACGTCGCGCTGGTGCTCGACAGCTCCGACCATGCCGCCGTGCTGGCTGATCTGAACCGCCGCGGCTGGCTCTATCTCCATGACGGCCGCGGGCTGGGGCCGCTGGCACCCGCGGCCCTGCCAGCGAATCTGCTCGGCCTGCAGGACGATCCGTATCGCAGCCTGGTGTGGAAGCTGAAACGGGAGGGGGTGATCCAGGCCGCTCCCCTGATTCCCTTTCACGAATTCCGCTGGGGGGCCTGGCTGCGCAGCCGCAGCCTGCCGCCCTTCAGCTCCGAGCGACTCGAGCCGGCCCTGCCCGCCGCCAGGGCCCTGGCCCGCTCCGCCGCCGCCGCTCACCTGGCGGGCTGGAAGGGCTGAGACCTCCTGCACAGCGTGTGTGGCATCTGCGCTGGTGAACGGTGCCGAAGGCTGAATTCCCGCCAAGCTGATGCCGCTGCACCCTGCCCGGCTTGTCCGCGTTCCTCAGCCACAACCCCCTGGCGATCTTCGCCCTGCTGCTGAGCCTCAGCGTGCTGGTGCCACCGCTGGTGCGGCGGGTTGGACTTCCCGATCTGGTGGGCCTGCTGGCGGCGGGGGTGCTGATCGGCCCCCACACCCTGGGCTGGCTGAGCAGCTCCAGTGAAACGGTGCGCCTGCTCGCCGACGTTGGGGTGGTGTATCTGCTGTTCATCGCCGGGCTGGAGATCGATCTGGCTGAATTCGCCCGGATCCGCCAGCGCTCGTTCCGCTTCGGCCTGCTCACCTTCAGCCTGCCCCTCAGCGCCGGCCTCGTGCTCGGGCTCGGCTACGGCTACTCCCTGCTCAGCGCCGTGCTGCTGGGATCGATCCTCGCCTCCCACACCCCGCTGGGCTACCCGATCGTGCGCAGCTACGGGGAGGTGCGGGAGGAGTCGGTGGTGGTGGCGATCGGCGGCACGATCTTCACCGACCTGGCGGCGCTGCTGGTGCTGGCGGTGTGCATGGGCCTGCACCGCGGTGACCTCAGCGCCCTCGGCATCTGCGCCCTGCTGCTGCGGGTGGCCCTGTTCGGCGCCCTGGTGCTGCTGCTGATCCAGCGGCTGGGCAGACCGCTGGTGCAGCGCAGCGTCAACAACGACAGCCAGCTGTTCGTGGCGGTGCTGCTGGCCCTGTTCCTGGCGTCGCTCGGGGCGGAGCTGGCGGGGGTGGAGAAGATCGTCGGTGCATTCCTCGCGGGCCTGGCCGTGAATGCGGTGCTGCCGGAAGGACGGGTGAAGGAGCAGGTGATCTTCGTGGGGGCGACCCTGTTCATTCCGATCTTCTTCATCGATCTGGGCCTGCTGCTCAACCTGCCCGCCTTCCTCGGCACCCTGGCGGGCTCCCTGTTCGCGGTGCTGCTGATCGGCGGGCTGATCGGCACCAAGGGCCTCGCCGCCTGGTGGGCCGGGCGGCTCTACCGCTACACCGGGGCCCAGATGCTCACGCTCTGGTCCCTGTCGCTGCCCCAGGTGGCGGCCACCCTGGCGGCCACCTTCGTGGGATTCCGGGCGGGGCTGCTGGATGAGCGGGTGCTCAACAGCGTGCTGGCGATGATGGTGGTCACCGCCAGCCTCGGCCCCTACCTCACGGCCGTGGCCATGCCGCGCCTGGGCCGGGCGGCGGCCGCCCAGCTCGACGCCAGCGGCAGCGGCCCCCTCGCTCTGGCACGCCGCTCGCTGACCGTGCTGGTGCCGGTCTCCAACCCCGACACCGAGGCGCCGCTGCTCGCTCTGGCACGGCTGCTGATCGGCGGTGATGCCGACCAGCCGGGGCGGGTGCTGCCCCTGGCGGTGGTGTCACCCCGCCAGGCGGATGCCGCTGGCGCGGGGGCCTCAGCCCTGGCCGCGGGGTTGGGCCAGGGTCGCCAGCTGCTGGCGCGGGCCCGGCGAATCACCGATGCCCAGGGCGTGCCGAGCCTGTCCCTGCTGCGGGTCGACACCGATGTGGCGGCGGGCATCGCCCGCACCGCGATGGAGCAGGCCACCGATCTGGTGCTGATGGGCCTGGCCCCACCCGGCGGCCTGGACCGCTGGCTGTTCGGCGACCTGGTGGATGCCACCTGCCGGCAGGCCCCCTGCCCGGTGGTTGTGGCGCGGCTGGGGAGTGCGCCGCTGCGGCTTCAACGCCTGCTGGTGCCGATCAAGGATCTCACCGCCGGCGCCCTGGAGCAGTTCCAGCTGGCGGAACGGCTGGCCGCATCCACCGGCGGTGCCATCACCCTGCTGCACCTGCACGATCCCCGCCTTGGGCCGGCGGAGCTGACCCGGCTGCGCCGGGAGCTGGAGCGCTGGCGGCCCGGCCCATCGGCGCTGGGGCAGGGGGTACAGGTGCACCTGGATCTGCGGCCCAACCAGGGGGTGGAGGCGGTCATCCTCGAGGCGGGACGCGATCACGATCTGGTGATCCTGCGCTCGCAGCGCCGGCTGGTGGCGGGCCTGCCGATCCCAGCCAGCGACCGCACCAGTCGGCTGCTGCGGCGGCTCGAGGGGGCCACGCTGGTGATCAGCGATCCGCTGCACTGAGGCGGCAGGAGCGGATCGGCCGGCGCCACCCGGAGGCGCTGCCGCTAGACCGGAGATCGACCCACCACCGCGATGCCCTACCACCACCTGCTGGTGCCCACCGACGGCTCCGAACGCTCTGACCGGGCCGTGGGCCAGGCGGCTGCCCTGGCCGCGGCCCTGGGGGCCCGTCTGCGCATCCTGCACGTGCAGAGCAGCTTTCCGATCAGCCTGGTGGGGGTCGGTGAACTGGTGGAACCGAGCACGATCGATGCCCTGGTGGCTGCCACCCGCCAGCGGGCTGAAGCGATCCTGCAGGCGGCTGAAGCCACCGCCCGGCAGGCCGGTGTGACGGTGGAGTCGAGCCTGCGCAGCGACCCCCAGCCCCATCAGGCGATCCTGGCGGAGGCGCGCGAGATGGGCTGCGACCTGATCGTGATGGCTTCCCACGGTCGCCGCGGCCTCGAGGGTCTGCTGATCGGCAGTGAGACCCAGCGGGTGCTCACCCAGAGCAGCTGTCCGGTGCTGGTGGTGCGCTGAGCGGCCGCTGCAGGCCACCGATCGGCTAAACAGGTGCAGCGGTGGCGCTGAAGGGGCAGATGAGCGACGCCGGTCTGGCGGCTTTCGGTTCGGGCTTCAGCGCCATCACCCTGGCTGAGCTGGGTGACAAGACCTTCTTCATGGCCCTGATCCTGGCGGCGCGCCATGCCCGCCGCTGGGTGTTCCTGGGAAGCTTCGCTGCCCTCACGGCCGTCACGCTGCTCTCGCTGGGCATCGGTCGGGGGCTGCGGGAGCTGCTGCCGGCCTGGCTGCTGCCCTGGCTCGCGGCGCTGCTGTTCCTCGGCTTCGGCCTGAAGCTGCTGATGGATGCCAACCGTCTCGGCGCCGATGCGGCCCGGGTGGAGCAGCAGCAAGCGGAACAGGCCGTGATCGCGGCCGACGGCCGGCAGCGGGGCGAACGGGCCCTGGCGGTGACCTGGGAAGCGTTTGGGCTGGTGTTGATCGCCGAACTTGGTGATCGCACCCAGTTCGCCACGATCTTTCTGGCGGCGGCCCCGGGGCTGGCCTTTGCCGCTCTGCTGGCCGGCACCCTGGCGGGCCATGCCCTGGTCACCGCCCTGGCGGTGGGAGCCGGCCGCTGGATCGGCGAACGGGTGGATGAGCAGCTGCTCTACCGCCTCAGCGGCGGCCTGTTCCTGCTGTTCGGCCTGGTGGCCCTGCGGCAGGCCATGGGCTGACCCTTACGCTGCCTGCAGGTGCAGGATTTGCGGGCGTGGCCAAGGACGAAATCAGCAGGGCAGAGGAGCTGCAGGCACTCGGCTGGCCAGCCGACGATGTGCGCCGCTATGCCGAGCTGTGGGAGTACCGCCACCGCTGGGGCGCGATCAATCTGGAGCCCGACGACCGGGCCTTCCTGCGGCGGGCCGAGGCGGCTCTCCCTCAACGCAGCGGCAACGGCAAGGGCAGCCAGAAAAAGACCATTCAGCAGAAGTCCCATTACCGCTGGCTGGCCACCTACCGCGACGCGATGCAGGCGGCCGCGGCGGAGCAGCAGCTGGCTGCAGGGGAGGAAGGGGCCTGGCTGCTGCTGCTGAATGAGGAGCTTCGGCTGCTGGAGGAGCTTCAGCCCGTGCTTGGTCTTCCCGACACGCTCAAGGCGCGGGAGCTGATGGCGGTGCGGGAAGGATTGGTGGCCTCAGTGGCGGATGGGGCCCGGATCGAGCGGTTCGACTTTCAGGCCCCGCTGGATCAGCTCAGCGCCAGCGAGCGGGGCAGCTGGAAGCCCCTGCGGAGCGACGCCGGCAGCGACAGCAGCTACCCGCTGCTGGCCGCCACCGCAGTGGAGCCCTTTCGCCAGCAGGTCAGCACCACGCTCGGGGACTGGATGCGCAGCCAGTTCCCCTCCCTGCAGAGCTGAGGCGCCCGGGCCGCGCCCAGGGCGATTCAACGCTAGTGTGATTGAAGGCTAGAAACGTCCATGTCCGGCAGCCCCATGCCCAGCGAGCCTGGCGGCAGCGATCCCCGCACCGGTTCCCCTACCGGTGGCCGCAGCCATGCCCTTCGCGAGCAGCTGCTGCGGCTCCCGCTGGTGCTGGGAGACCAGGAGGCCCGGATCGATGACGACATCGATCTGCTGGCCGAGCACATCGCCCTGACGGTGCCGCTGCGCGACATCACCCCGATCGGCCCGCTCCGCAGCTTCCGGCAACGCTCGAGCTACCGCATCGCCGGCGACACCGCTCTGACCGCCGCCAGCATCACGCCGACGCGGATGTGGGTGGAGGAGAGCGCCGACTGCTCAATCGTGCTGCTCAATCAGGGGCATGCCACCTACGCGCTGGACTGCAAGCGCTACCGGGTGCAGGCCGGCAGCACGGCCATCTTTCTGCCGGGCATGGCCTACAGCCTGGAGAACGGTCTGGCCAGCGGCCTGGTGTACAACCTCTCCCAGCAGCTGCTCGCTCGCTACCTGTGCGAGGCCAGTGACGGCCGGCTCGATCTGGATGCAGCCCTGCGGCATCTGCAGCGCCCGCACCCGATCAACCTGCAGCGGCCCGAGCTTCAGCCGGTGCTGTTCGGTCTGCGGGTGCTGGTGCGCACGATCGACAGCCTCGGGCCGGCTGAATCGATCGCCACCCGTCCGTTTCTGCAGTTGCAGGAGGGGCTGTACACCCTCTCGAGCGCTCTGCTGCTGCCGCAGGCCGCCGACCGTGCCCTGGCAAGCTGGCAGCCAATGCCCAGGGCCCCGGGACTGCCGCGTTGAACAGCGCCCGCCATCCCCACCTCTGGCACCCCACCACCCAGGTGCGCACGGCACCACCGCCCCTGGCGGTGCGCCGCGGCCGCGGCGCGGTGCTGGAGCTGGCCGACGGCCGCGAGCTGATCGATGCGATCAGCAGCTGGTGGGTGACCCTGCACGGCCATGGCGAGCCGTCGATCGCCGCCGCAATCGCCTCCCAGGCCCGGGAGCTGGAGCAGGTGATCTTCGCCGACTGCACCCATGCCCCGGCCGAACGGCTGGCGGAGCGTCTGAGCGCCCACAGCGGCCTGGAGCGCCTGTTCTTCTCCGACAACGGCTCCACCGCCGTGGAGGTGGCCCTGAAGATCGCCTGGCAGTGGTGGCACAACCGCGCTGAGCCGCGGCAGCGGTTGATCGGCTTCGCCGGGGCTTACCACGGCGACACCGTGGGGGCGATGGCCGTGGGCGCGCGCTCGCTGTTCACCGCCGCCTATGAGCCGTTGCTGTTCGACGTGGCGCGGGTCGACTGGCCGCAGTGCGACTGGAGCGAGCCGGAACCGCTGGCGCGGGAGGCCCGCGCCCTGGCGGAGCTGGAGCAAGCCCTGAGCGTGCCCACGGCGGCGGTGATCCTTGAACCGCTGATCCAGGGGGCGTCGGGCATGGCCATGGTGCGGCCCGCCTTCCTGCAGGCGGTGCAGGAGCGGGTGCGGGCGGCCGGCGCCCTGTTGATCGCCGATGAGGTGATGACCGGCTTCGGGCGCACCGGCAACCTGTTCGCCTGCAGAGGCGCCGGCATCCAGCCCGATCTGATCGCGCTGTCCAAGGGGCTCACCGGTGGCTTTCTGCCGATGGGGGTGACGCTGGCCAGCGAACGGCTCTACGCGGGATTCATCAGCGACGATCCCGGCGCCACCTTCTTTCACGGCCACAGCTTCACCGCCAACCCGCTGGGCTGCGCCGCCGCCCTGGCCAGCCTCGATCTGCTGGAGGCGGAGCCGCAGCGCTACGCGGCCTTCGACCGTCGCCACCGCCCGCTGCTGGAGCAGCTGGCCGGCCATCCGCGGGTGGAGCGGCCCCGCCTGCTCGGCACCGTGGCGGCCTTCGATGTGCGGGTTGACGATCCGGGCTACCTCAACGGCGTGGGCCGCCGCATCCAGCGGCATTGCCTGGAGGCAGGCGTCTACCTGAGGCCCCTGGGCCATGTGGTGTACCTGCTGCCTCCCCTCTGCCTGAGCGACGACCAGCTGAATCAGTGCTACGCCGCGATCACGGCGGCCCTGGACAGCCTCGGCTGAGCGCAGCCCGTCAGAGCGGCTGTTGCAAACGCCGGGGTGCCAGCAGTGCCAGCACCTCGGCATCGCTGAGCTGCTCGAAGCGGCCGTACCACTGACCCACCGCCACCAGATCGGCCACCGCCGCCAGCACCGTGATCCGCTCGAGCAACGGCGCCACGCCCGCCAGGGCCTCCCGGTCGGCCACCGGCACCGCCAGCTGCAGCGAAGCCGGCTGCAGGCGCCGCAGCGACAGCAGGGCCGCCCGCAGGGTCATGCCGGTGGCGATGCCGTCGTCGACCACCACCACCACCCGGTTGCGCAGCTGCTCCGGCCGGGGATCGCCGAAAAGGGCCTGGCGGCGCGCCAGCTCCCGCTGCTGCGCCGCCAGCCAACCGTGATGGCGGGCCCGTTCCGCCTGGCGCTGGCCGGCGGCGCCATCGCGCCACACCACCACGCCGCCGGGCGCGGCGGCGCCGATCGCCAGCTCCGGATTGGCCGGATCCGCCACCTTGCGCACCGACCAGGTGGCCAGGGGCAGGCCGAGCTGATCGGCCATCGCCGCCGCCACGGCCACGCCACCGCGGGGGAGGGCCAGCAGCAGGTCGGGCGGGCGCAGGTCGGCACGCACGCCGGCCAGGGCATGGCCGGCGGCCGACCGATCCGGCCAGAGGGGTGGGGATTGGCCCACCGCGGTGTCGAGGACCACAGGCTTCTCCGGGCGAAATGGCTCAAATGGGATTGGAACTGTCTTCACCATGGCCACCTACACCATCACCCTGAACGACGGTCGCAGCTTCAGCTGCGCCGATGACGCATACATCCTCGATGCGGCCGAGGAAGCGGGGATCGATCTGCCCTTCTCCTGCCGGGCCGGCGCCTGCAGCACCTGTGCCGGCAAGGTTCTCTCCGGCAGCGTCGACCAAGCTGATCAGAGCTTCCTCGACGACGAGCAGATCGCCGCCGGCTTCGCCCTGCTCTGCGTCAGCTACCCGATGGCCGACTGCAGCATCGAGACCGACGTGGAAGATCAGCTCTGAAGGCAACTCAGAGTTGTGCTCTGAGCGCAGCTCTGAGCGCAACTCGAAGCCCAACTCTGAGCGCAGCTCTGAGATCAGCTCAGACAATCAGATCTGACGATCAGTGCTGCGGCCGTCAGTGGGCGGCCGTCAGTGCTGAGGACTTCAGTGCTGCGGACTTCAGTGCTGCGGCCGTCAGTGGGCGGCCGTCAGTGCTGCGGACTTCAGTGGGCGGCCAGGCCTGCCTGGGCCGCCCCAGCGCGCACAGGCAGGGGCTGCACCGCCCAGATCCGCTCGGCGTACTCGCGAATCGAGCGGTCGCTGGAGAAGAAGCCGCAGCTCATCGTATTGGTGAGCGACCGCCGCGCCCAGCCGGCGCGATCCAGCCAGGCCCGGTCGACATCGGCCTGGGCGCGCCGGTAATCGGCCAGATCCGCCATCACCTTGAACGGATCACGGCTGGTGAGACTGGCCAGCAGGGGGGCAAACAGGTCGCGGTCCCCATCGCTGAAGTGACCTGAACCGATCAGGGCCAGCACCTCGCGAGCCAGGGGATCCTGGTCGATCCAGGCCATCGGGTGATAGCCGAGCCGGTCGAGCTCGGCCACCTGCTCGGTGGTGTGGCCAAACAGGAAGAAGTTGGCGTCACCCACCCGTTCGCGGATCTCGACGTTGGCGCCATCCAGGGTGCCGATCGTGACCGCACCGTTGAGGGCCATCTTCATGTTGCCGGTGCCGGAGGCCTCCTTACCGGCCGTGGAGATCTGCTCCGACAGATCGACGGCGGGGTAGACCAGCTGGCCGAGGCTGACGCTGAAGTTGGGCAGAAACACCACCTTGAGCCGGCCCTGCATCGCCGGATCCATGTTCACGATCTCGGCGATGCCGACGATCAAGCGGATGATCAGCTTGGCCATCGCATATCCCGGGGCCGCCTTGCCGCCGAACAGGAAGGTGCGTGGCGGCAGATCCTCGCCGTTGCGCAGGCGCAGGTAGCGCTCCACGATCAGCAGGGCCGCCAGATGCTGGCGCTTGTACTCGTGGATGCGCTTCACCTGCACATCGAACAGGGAGGCGTGATCGAGCAGCAGGCCGTGCTGCTGCTGCACGTGGGTGATCAGGCGGTGCTTGCCCCGGTCCTTCACCTGTTGCCAGCGCTCCAGGAAGGCGGCGTCGTCGAGGCCGGGGGCCAGGCCCTGCAGGGCGTCGAGATCGCGGCGCCAGCCGGAACCGATCGTCTGATCGAGCAGCTCCGCCAGAGCGGGGTTGGCCACGGCCATCCAGCGGCGGGGGGTGACGCCGTTGGTGACGTTCGTGAAGCGCTCCGGCCACAGGTCGGCGAAATCGGCCAGCAGGTGCTCGCGCAGCAGGCGGCTGTGCAGCTCGGCCACACCATTGGTGCGGTGGCTGCCGACCACGGCGAGGTTGGCCATGCGCACGCGCCGCTGCCCCCCCTCCTCGATCAGCGACAGCCGCGCCAGCTTCTCGGGCTCGCCGGGGAAGCGGATGCGGGCCATGCGCAGGAAGCGGGCATTGATCTCGTAGATGATCTCCAGCTGCCGCGGCAGCAGCTGCTCGAACAGCTCCACGCCCCAGGTTTCGAGCGCTTCCGGCAGCAGGGTGTGGTTGGTGTAGCTGAGGCTGGCGGTGGTGATCGACCAGGCGCTGTCCCAGTCGAGCTGATGGTCGTCGAGCAGCAGCCGCATCAGCTCCGCCACAGCGATCGCCGGATGGGTGTCGTTGAGCTGCACCGCGAACTTGCGGTGGAACTGCTCCACCGGCAGGCCCTGGCCCTTGAGGATGCGGAACATGTCCTGCAGGGAGCAGCTCACAAAGAAGATCTGCTGGCTGAGCCGCAGGCGCTTGCCCTGGTCGAATTCGTCGTTGGGGTAGAGCACCTTGGAGAGGGTTTCCGACTGCACCTTGCGCAGCACGGCCCGGGTGTAGTCGCCGGCGTTGAAGGAGGCGAAGTCGAAGGCATCCGGCGCCGCCGCCGACCAGAGCCGCAGGGTGTTGGCCGTGCGCACGCCACAGCCGAGGATCGGCGTGTCGTGGGCGATGCCGATCACGGTCTGCCCGCCGATCTCCACCGGATAGCTCCATTCCGGCCGGATCACCTCCCAGGGATTGCCCCGCGCCAGCCAGGGATCGGTGCTTTCCTGCTGGCCGTGGTGCCCGATCTGCTGGCGGAAGATGCCGAACTCATAACGGATGCCGTAGCCGATCGCCGGCAGCTCCAGCGTGGCCATCGACTCCTGGAAGCAGGCGGCCAGCCGGCCGAGCCCGCCATTGCCCAGACCCGGCTCCGGTTCTTCCGCCAGCAGGGTCTCCAGGTCGAGATCAAGCTCCCGGCAGGCCTGCTCGGCCTCGGCCCGGATACCGAGATTGACGAGGTTGTTCTCGAGGTGGGGTCCGAGCAGATACTCCGCCGACAGGTACACGGCCGTGCGCACCCGCGCTTCGGTGTAGGTGTCGGCGGTGTCGACCCAGGCCTGCAGCAGGCGGTCGCGCACCGCCAGGGCCAGGGAGCGGTAGTGGTCGTGGCAGGTGGCCAGGGAGGTCGATTTCGCCTGGCTGAAGGCCAGGTGGCGGCGCATCGCCTGAGCCAGATCGCTCATGGTGCTGGGCTCGGTGCGGACCATGAAGCGCTCCGGCGGGCGGGACGGGCTGACCTGGATTGATGCAGCCCTGCTGCAGGATGGATCCCAACCAGCTGCGCAACGCTGCTTTGTAGGCATCTCGGTTCATTGGGGCCCGCATTTGAAGCAATCCGGTATCAACGGCTGCAACAGGCGGGACCAACCGAGACGTTGGCTGGACTGACACTCCTCCGGATCTCCATGCCTTCCCAACCCAGGCTGCAGGCCTTCGAACAGATCCTCAGCCGCCCCCCGATCGGGGTTGAAGCCCCGGCAGCCCTCGAGGATCTCTGGGCGCGGGACGTCTTCTCGCTCGCCAAGATGAAATCGGCCCTGCCGAAGGCCGTGTTCCGCTCGATCCAGCGGTCGATCCGGGAGGGCACCAAGCTCGACACCACGGTCGCTGACGTGGTGGCTCAGGCGATGAAGGAGTGGGCGATCAGCCGCGGGGCGCTCTATTACGCGCACGTCTTCTATCCGCTCACCAACCTCACCGCCGAGAAGCACGACGGCTTCATCGCCCCCCAGGGGGATGGCACCGCCATCGCCGAATTCACCGGCAAGCTGCTGGTGCAGGGGGAGCCTGATGGCTCCTCGTTCCCGAACGGCGGCATCCGCTCCACCTTTGAGGCCCGCGGCTACACCGCCTGGGATGTAACCAGCCCGGCCTGGCTGATGGAAACGCCGAACGGCGTCACCCTCTGCATCCCCACCGTGTTCGTGAGCTGGACCGGCGAGGCGCTCGACAAGAAGTCGCCGCTGCTGCGCTCCAACGCCGCCCTGAACCGCCAGGCCCAGCGGCTGCTGCGGCTGCTGGGCGAGGTGGAGATCGCGCCGGTGAACTCCAGCTGCGGCGCCGAGCAGGAGTACTTCCTGGTGGATTCCGCCTTCACGGCCCTGCGCCCCGACCTGCAGCTCGCCGGCCGCACCCTGTTCGGCGCCCCGCCGGCCAAGGGCCAGCAGTTCGACGACCACTACTTCGGTGCCATCCCCGAGCGGGTGCAGGTGTTCATGCAGGACGTGGAGCGCCAGCTGTACAAGCTGGGCATTCCCGCCAAGACCCGCCACAACGAGGTGGCGCCCGGCCAGTTCGAAATCGCCCCGTTCCACGAGGCGGCCAACGTGGCCACCGACCACCAGCAGCTGATCATGACCGTGCTCAAGACCACGGCCAAACGGCACGGCTTCACCTGTCTGCTGCATGAGAAGCCGTTCGCCGGTGTGAATGGCAGCGGCAAACACGTCAACTGGTCGATCGGCAACGCCACCCAAGGCAACCTGCTCGATCCGGGCGGCACCCCGCACGAGAACCTGCAGTTCCTGCTGTTCTGCGGCGCCGTGATCCGTGGCGTGCACCGTTTCGGGCCGCTGATGCGGGCGGCGATCGCCACCGCCAGCAACGACCATCGCCTCGGCGCCAATGAGGCCCCACCGGCGATCATCTCGGTGTATCTGGGCAGCCAGCTGGAGGATGTATTCGAGCAGATCCGCAGCGGCAGGCTGGAGGGGTCCGCCCAGACGGCCCTGATGTCACTGGGGGTCGACACCCTGCCCGAGCTGAACAAGGACCCCGGCGACCGCAACCGCACCTCCCCCTTCGCCTTCACCGGCAACCGTTTCGAGTTCCGGGCGGTGGGCTCGAGCCAGTCGGTGGCCGGGCCGCTGGTGGTGCTCAACACGATCCTGGCCGACTCGATCGGCTGGATGGCGGACCAGCTGGAGGAGGAGCTCGGCCGCGGCATCCCCCTGGAAGAGGCTGCCTTCGCAGTGCTGAAGCGCACGATGGAGGCCCATGGCGCCGTGGTGTTCGGCGGCGATGGCTACTCCCAGGAATGGCACCGCCTGGCGGTGGAGGAGCGGGGCCTGGAGAACCTGCGCACCAGCGCCGACGCCCTGCCGGTGCTGCAGCGGCCGGAGGTGCGCGAGTTGTTCGAGCGTCAGGGGGTGCTCTCAGCGGTGGAACTGGAGAGCCGCTTCGAGGTGTATGCGGAGCAATACATCCTGGCGATCGAGGTGGAGGCGCGGCTGGTGCTGCGGATGGCCCGCACCCAGATCTATCCGGTGGCCATGGCTTACCTGGACCGGCTCAGCCAGTCGCTGCGCAACCAGGAAGCGCTCGGCATGACCGCCGATCGCAGCGTGGCCGCCCAGCTGGCGGGGCTCTGCCAGGCGCTGCTGCGCGACTGCCTGGCACTGGAGGAGGCACTGCAGCATCACAGCGAGGGGGTGGAGAACCACCTGCGCCATTGCGCGGACGGCCTACTACCGCGCATGGGGACAATCCGCCAGAGCGCAGATGCACTGGAGCTGCTGATTGATGACAGCAGCTGGCCACTTCCCACTTACCAGGAAATGCTGTTCATGCGGTAAGCGTCGTTACCAGGGTCTGGCGGTGCCGCTACAGCTCGCCAGACCCACTCCTGGCAGATTTGATGGGCAGGATCCCGATCAATTGATAGGGTTGGCTTGCATTTGAGACAACCATGCTTAACGGTGCCGATCTGCTCGCCAAGGTCAAGGAACTGGGCGATGCCTCCAAATCTGAACTGGTGCGGGCCTGCGGCTACGTAAGCACCAAGAAGGATGGCGGCGAGCGCCTCAACTTCACCGCGTTCTATGAGGCACTGCTGGAGGCCAAGGGCCTGAGTATCGGCAGTGACGGCAACGGCCGGGGCAAGAGTGGCCGCAAGCTCAGCTATGTCGCCACCGTGCAGGGCAACGGCAATCTGCTGATCGGCAAGGCCTACACTGCCCAGTTGGGGCTCGAACCCGGCGATGAATTCGAAATCAAACTGGGTCGCAAACAGATCAAACTGATTCCCTCCGGCAGCGCCGACGAGGAGGAGTGAGGAGCTGAACGGCGGCGGCGCGCCTGAAAGGGTTGCCGGCAAGTCATCCTTGCCTGGTTAGCCCGTCAGGCCCGCACGCCGGCAAGCATCGATGCCAAAGCTTCGATGCCAAAGCTTCGATGCTGTGGAGCGGTTCTGCGGCTCCGCTGCACGGGCCGGCGAGCACCATGCGACGGGCCAGCCGCTCAATGACCGCCCAAGGCCATGACCCGACTGCACGGGCCTGACTGCTCGGGCCTGCAGCCTGAAGGCCCTGGCTGCAGCTGCTGGACTGTTGCTGCACTGTTGCTGGACTGTTGCTGCACTGTGTGCTGACTGAGCTGGCCCCAGACGGCCTGCGAAGGAGGGCGATGAACTGTTGAGCGCCACCGACACCAACCTCCGCTACCAGCGGAACCTGCGAAACCGCAGCATCACGATCCTGGTGCTGAGCACCACCAACTGGCCCCGGATTCGCCAGGTCACCGTTGCAATCCAGGCCGCGATCGCCGCCATCAGAGCGGGAGACCAGCAAGGGATCCCCATTCCCTGAGCCTCAGCGCTGCAGCAGCCAGCGCAGCAGCGACAGGCCGATGATCAGCCCGATGCCGGTGTTCCAGAGCCAGGAAGGGCGCTTGGCCAACTGCTGCAACCAGGGCGGCAGCCGATCGCCCCACTGCTCCAGCGCCAGCACCGCCAGGAGCAGCAGCAACAGGGGGATGCCGATGGCCAGCACGAGTTCGCGAAACATCGGCACCTCAGCTCGGCTCCAACCGTATCCAGAGCAAGGCAGCCAGGGCTTTTGTTCTTAGCCTTGGCCGATGGCCATCCCCCGCATCAGCCACGATCCCTCCGTCATGGGCGGCAAGCCCTGCATCCGCGGGTTGCGCATCACGGTGGGCACGGTCGTGGGGTTGATCGCCAGCGGCAGCAGCCGTGAACGGATCCGGCAGGCTTACCCGCAACTGGAAGCAGCTGACATCGATGAGGCTCTGGCCTCTCCACACCACCGGCCTGATTAAAGGCTCAGTTCCCGAGGTAACGCTCCACCGTTGCGGTGGTCCAGGTGGCCACGCCGGTGCCAAAGAAATCCTGGTCCTCCGTCCAGATCGCGCACTCCAGCTGTAAAGCCAAGGCCAGAGCAGGCCAGTCGGCTGGGTCGCGGATGCGTTTGAGCGCCTCGTCCTTGGCGCCTTCAATCAAGGGGCTGTCGACCAGCTGCACCACCCCCATCAGGCTGAGGAAGGCCTCCTGGCAGATGTGTGGATCGCGAGGCCTCGACGTGTCGCCAGTTCGCCGATGGTTCCAGCAGCTTCTGCCGCATTGGCCTCTGCCACATAGAAGTCAACCTCGTTGACAAAGTCGGCGATCAACGCCCTCACCCTGACACCCAGACAGGCACGAATGAGGATGTTGGCGTTCAGCAGCAACCGTTTGCGTTCTGCCATCAGGCGCGGGCCTGTTGCTGCTGGGCTCGCCTCCAGTCCTTGAAGTCAGCAGCGAGCTCCTCTTCTGTCAGCCCCAGCCGCTGCAGCTCGGCTTGCATCAGCCGGCCCGCTTCCAGCAGCCGCTCGCGCTCGCTCTGATCAGAGCCCTGGGGCAAGGGCACATAAAGCCCAACGGTGCGCCCATGTCGCGTGACCTCGATCGGGGTGACCGTTTCCAGGTGGGAGGCCAGCCGCGCCCGGAGCTCACGGATGCCAACACGGACAGCCCCGACGGACCCCGAAAAGTTGTGTACACATCGTGGACGGGGCGAACAATCCCTTGCTAGTACAGGCGTACGCATCTGGAGTGGTTTATGGGCGTCCCCTTGCCCCGGCCCGCGGCCCTGGCCCTGGCCCTGGCCGCCAGGCTTGAAACCCCGATCGAGGAGTGGCCCTATCTCGATGAGGGCACCCTGCTCAGGACCCGCAGCCGCAAGGTCTGCATGACCTGCCATTGGTTCCGGCACCACGCCGGGGTGAACTGCATCCCGGTGCTCACCTGCCAGCTGCACCAGGGCCTGATCGCCCATGGCGAGCACCTGGTCAGCCGCTGCCAGGGCTGGACCGACGACATGGTGCGCCAGCAGGGCTGGGCGCCGGAGGTGGCATGAGCAGGCGTCGGCCGCTGATCGGCGTGATGGGCGCTGGCGAGGGTGCCTCCGCTGCCACCATCGCGATGGCGGAAGAGCTGGGCGCCGCCATCGCCGGCCGCGGCTGGGCCCTGCTCAGCGGCGGGCGGCCCGAGGGGGTGATGGCCGCCGCCTCCCGCGGGGCGCAGACGGTGGCGGGCCACCTGGTGGTGGGCGTTCTCCCGGGCGACGGCCG
>Ga0079302_1000172_pt1 | contig 16298 bp, 10 predicted proteins | sample Wag4_2014_7_16_FD_75102 | JGI IMG/M metagenome (GOLD analysis project Ga0079302, IMG submission 75102) | Fresh water mixed with fracking chemicals microbial communities from Ohio, USA - Utica-2 Time Series FC 2014_7_16 | ecosystem: Engineered > Industrial production > Chemical products > Input... | reverse complement strand
CGACTTTCTGCCGCTGATCTGCGACTACGAGGAGCGGCTCTACGCCGCCGGTCGCATCCCCGGCAGCTTCATCCGCCGCGAGAGCCGCCCGCCCGAGCGCGCCACCCTGATCGCCCGGCTGATCGACCGGCCGATGCGCCCCCTGTTCCCGGGCTGGATGCGCGACGACCTGCAAATCGTCGCCACCTGCCTGTCGCTCGATGAGCGGGTGCCGCCCGATGTGCTCGCCGTCACCGGTGCGTCGCTCGCCACCCTGCTGGCGAAAATTCCCTTCCATGGTCCGATGGCCGCCGTGCGCGTCGGCCTGCTGGGCGACGACTTCGTGCTCAACCCCAGCTACCGGGAAATCGACCGCTCCGAGCTCGATCTGGTGGTGGCCGGCACCCCCGCCGGCGTGATCATGGTGGAAGCGGGCGCCAACCAGCTGCCCGAACAGGATGTGATCGAAGCGATCGACTTCGGCTATGAAGCGGTCTGCGAACTGATCAAGGCCCAACAGACCCTGCTTCAGGAGCTCGGCATCGAGCAGGTAATCCCGGAGCCCCTCGCTGAAGACACCACCCTGCCGGCCTTCCTGGAGAAGCAGTGCGCCAAGGGCATCGGCGAGGTGCTGCAGCAGTTCAGCCTCAGCAAGGGTGAGCGCGACGAGAAGCTCGACGCCATCAAGGCCGAGGTGGCCCAGACGATCGCCGCCCTCAAGGACGACGATGCCGTGAAAGTGGCCGTGAGCAGCAGTGGCAAGGCCCTGGGCAACAGCTACAAGGCGCTCACCAAGAAGCTGATGCGTGAGCAGATCGTGAAGGACGGCAAGCGTGTCGATGGCCGCAACCTCGATGAGGTGCGTCCGATCAGCGCCGCCGCCGGCGTGCTGCCCAAGCGCGTGCATGGCTCCGCCCTGTTCCAGCGCGGCCTCACCCAGGTGCTCTCCTGCGCCACCCTGGGAACCCCCAGCGATGCCCAGGAGCTCGACGATCTCAACCCGTCGACCGAAAAGACCTATCTGCACCACTACAACTTCCCGCCTTACTCCACCGGCGAGACCAAGCCGATGCGCAGCCCCGGCCGCCGCGAAATCGGCCACGGCGCCCTGGCGGAACGGGCCCTGGTGCCGGTGCTGCCCGCGAAGGACTCCTTCCCCTACGTGCTGCGGGTGGTGTCGGAATGCCTGAGCTCCAACGGCTCCACCTCGATGGGCTCGGTGTGCGGCAGCACCCTGGCGCTGATGGATGCCGGCGTGCCCCTGAAGGCGCCGGTGAGCGGCGCCGCCATGGGCCTGATCAAGGAGGGTGAGGAGGTGCGCATCCTCACTGACATCCAGGGCATCGAGGACTTCCTCGGCGACATGGACTTCAAGGTGGCTGGCACCGAGAAGGGCATCACCGCCCTGCAGATGGACATGAAGATCACCGGCCTGGCCGTGAAGACCGTGGCTGATGCCATCCAGCAGGCGCGCCCCGCCCGCCTGCACATCCTCGAGAAGATGCTCGAGGCGATCGACAAACCCCGCGAGGCGATGAGCCCCCATGCCCCGCGTCTGCTCAGCTTCCGGATCGATCCGGAACTGATCGGCACCGTGATCGGGCCCGGCGGCCGCACGATCAAGGGCATCACCGAGCGCACCAACACCAAGATCGACATCGAGGATGGCGGCATGGTCACCATCGCCAGCCACGACGGCGCGGCCGCCGAGCAGGCTCGCAACCTGATCGAAGGCCTCACCCGCCGGGTGTCGGAAGGGGAAGTGTTCACCGGAGCGGTCACCCGCGTGATCCCGATCGGTGCCTTCGTGGAGATCCTGCCCGGCAAGGAGGGGATGATCCACATCTCCCAGCTGAGCGAGGCCCGCGTCGAGAAGGTCGAAGACGTGGTGAATGTGGGCGACCAGGTGACCGTGCGCGTCCGCGAGATCGACAACCGCGGACGCATCAACCTCACCCTGCGCGGCGTGCCCCAGGGCGAGCCGCCGGTCTGATCACACCGCGAAGCCCGGGTCGATCGCGGCCATCGCCGCGGCGGCCCGCTCGCACAGCGGGCCATGGCTGGGCCCGTGGCTGGCAATCAGGCAGCCGGCCTGGCGCACATCACCGGTGTTGTACGTGAGCGGCCGGCCGTCGGCATGGGTGAAGGCGCCGCCGGCAGCCCGCAGCACCGCATCGGGGGCGGCCATGTCCCAGTCCTTGGGGGCGCTCCTGCCGGACATGGAGATGTAGAGGTCTGTCTCACCGCGCAGGATCGTGGCCACCTTTCCCCCCACGCTGCCGATCGCCTTGGTGTCGCCCAGCTGCAGGGCCGCCAGCAGCTGCTCGAGGCGGTCATCGCGGTGGTTGCGGCTGGCCACCAGCACCAGCTCACCCAGCGCCTGCCGGGCACTGAAGGCCACCGGCGTGCGCGCCGCGGCACGGTCTTCACACCAGGCCTGGCCCGGCGCCCCCGCCAGCTCCTCGGTGATGCCCAGCCACAGCTGCTCCAGCTCCGGCAGCAGCACCACCCCCAGCACCGGCACGCCCTGATGGGCCAGGGCCAGGTGCACGGCGTACTCGCCTGTGCCCTGCAGGAAATCCTTGGTGCCATCGAGGGGGTCGAGGATCCACAGCCATTCGGCCGCCAGCGGCTCGCCGGCGGTGAGCTGGTCTTTGGCCGTCTCCTCGCTGAGCAGGGTCCAGGCGGTGGAGGGGAAGGCCTGGTCCAGCCCATCGAGCAGCCACCGGTTCACCGCCAGGTCGGCGGCGCTCACCGGTCCTTCACCCCCATCGTCGACGCTCAGGGCCGGCGGGAAGCCGTAGGGGGGCTGCTCACCGCGGCCGTAGGCGCGCAGGATATCGGCCGCGCCCCAGCTGAGGCGCCGCAGCTCCGCCAGCAGGGCGTCAAGGGTGATCCCGGAAGGCAGGGTGAGGCCGCGGCCAGCATCGGCGGACGGGGTGGTGGTCATCGAACACAGACTGGGACCAGCATTGTGCAGGAGATCCGGTGCCCCTCCCCCCCGAGCCCGCTGCCGGAGTGCTGTATCTGGTGGGTACGCCGATCGGCAACCTGGGTGATCTTTCGCCCCGGGCGCGGCAGGTGCTGGCCGGGGTCGACCGGATCGCCTGCGAGGACACCCGCCACAGCGGCCTGCTGCTGCACCAGCTGGGGCTGCGGCAACGGGAGCGGGAAGCCGCCAGGCTGGTGAGCTTCCACCAGCACAACCAGAGCAGCCGCATTCCGGAGCTGCTGGCGGCCCTGGCGGCCGGCGAGGCGGTGGCGCTGATCAGCGATGCCGGCCTGCCCGGCATCTCCGACCCCGGCGAGGAGCTGGTGGCCGCCGCTCGCGCGGCGGGACGGCCGGTGGTGTGCGTGCCCGGGCCCAGCGCCGTCACCACTGCCCTGGTGAGCAGCGGCCTGCCGACAGGACGGTTCTGCTTTGAGGGGTTCCTGCCGGCCAAGGCCAGCCAGCGGCGCGCGCGACTGGAGCAGCTGGCCGCTGAGGAGCGCACCCTGGTGCTGTTCGAAGCGCCGCACCGCCTGCTGGAGCTGCTCGAGGATCTGCTGGAGGTGCTGGGCGACCGGCCCCTGCGGGTGGCGCGGGAACTCACCAAACGCCACGAAGAGCAGGTGGGGCCCACGGTGCAGGCAGCCCTCGACCGGTTCCGCGGCCAGCCCCCCCAGGGCGAATGCACGCTGGTGCTGGGCGGCGCGCCAGCGGCGCCGCCGCCGGTGTGGGACGACGACCAGCTGCGCAGCGAGCTGCGCCAGTTGCTGGCCACGGGCCTGAGCAGCAAGGATGCCACCCGCGAGCTGGCGCGGCGCAGCGGCCACAGCCGCCGGGCCCTCTACGCCCTGCTGCATCAGCAGACCTGAGGCAGCAGACTGGTGCGATACGGCCTGATCAGGCCGGCACCTCCGCTCGATCCGGCCGAAACGCGATGCTGCTGCGACTGCGACTGCTGCTGGCCAGCCTCGGCGGCGGGCTGCTGCTGCTGCTGATTCTCTGCCTCGGTGCCCAGAACCTCGAGCAGCGGCCGAAGCTGTGGCTGGGATTCGGCAGCACCGCAGCGTTGCCGGCGGGCTTTCTGATCGGTCTGGCCCTGGCGGTGGGGGTGGTGAGCGGCGGCTGCAGCGCCGCCCTGCTGGCCCCCCGGCCGGCCGATCAGCTGCCGGGCAGGGAGTAGAGGCTGCCGTCGATCACCACCCGGCTGATCCCCTTGGCGAGCAGATAGGGGACCGTGCGGCGCAGCAGGGTCACATCCGGCAGCTGGATCACCCGCTGGCTGCGACCACAGTGGCGTTTTGCCTGGCGCTGATTGGCGTACACCAGCAGGGCCTGGCGATCCCCTTCCCCCTCCGGCAACAGTCCGAGTTCGGTGCAGTCGCTCAGAGGGGTGGGCTGCAGCTCCACGGTCTTGTCCACCAGCAGATAGGCGATGTCCGGCAGGTCAGCCTCGCTGATGCAGCGGCACTGCACCGGTTCGTGGCCAGCACCGGCCACCGGCGCATCGTCCTCCTCGCCAGTTTCGTCGTCGTCCTGGTCATCGTCGTCGTCGGTCGTGTCCGCCGCGAAGTCGTCGGCATCGTCGATCGGCAGCACGCCCGGCCCATCGCCATCCCCGTCCGCCGCCGCAGGGGCCTCGGGTTCGGCTGCCGCCGATGGGTGAACTGGTGCGGGGGGCCGGACTGATGCGATGGGTTCAGCTGGCTGGGCTGGTTCGGTGGGTTCTGCTGGCTGGACTGGTTCTGCTGGCGGGGCTGGTTCGAACAGTTCTGCCGATGGCGGTTCGGCGGGTTCCACCGGCACGATTTCAATGGCGACATCTTCAATGGCTGCTTCTTCAGTGGCGGCTTCTTCAATGGCGACTGCAGCACCAACCGCCGCGGAGCGCACACCACGCGTGCGCTGTTGCTTGAGCGCCTCGTAGGCCTCGGGGGAGAGGGCCGCCTTGACAACCCGACTCACCGTGTTGGGGCTGCAGCCGAAGGCCTCGGCCAGGTCGGCGGTGCTCACCCCGTCCTGGTAACGCGCCACGATCTGCTGCTTCTGGGCGTCGCTCAGCCGGGTGGCCGCCATTCAGCAATCTGTTCTTAAGCCCCCGATCCTAGGCGCAGCCTTGCCACCTCACGCTGCCAGAATCGCTGGGGAGCTCCCTTAGCTCAGCTGGATAGAGCAGCTGCCTTCTAAGCAGCCGGTCGATGGTTCGAATCCATCAGGGGGCGTTGCAACCGGGGCCTCGATTTGCCCAAAAACAAAGCCAGGGCAGTGGCTTTCAGGATGGATGCCCCTGACCGCCCTTAACGACCCTGACCGGGATCTGAGCCGGGATCTGAGGGCAAACGGCTCACACGTCTGCTCCCACCTGTGAGCCGTTTTGATCCGTCCCCGCCTGTCCCATTCGGCGTGAGCGCCCTGGTCACCAGGGCCAGATGCTCTGAGGGACCGATGGTGCTGAGGGCAAGCCAGCGCCGCTTCAGACCTCGATAATGGGCCTCACAATCCAGCCGCCATCCACACCAGCGCCCCCGTGATGGTTCGCAACTCGCCTGGCAACGGCTCTGGGTCTGGCCAGCGGTGGCGGTGATCGGCGCCATCGGCTTGTCCGCTCTGGTGCTGCTGCCCCTGCTGCCACTGCGGCCCAGCATCCCCGAGGCACCTGAAAGTGGAGCATTACCTGGGGATGGACTGCAAGCCCAGCCAGCCGTGCCGATCGGCGGCAGAACTCCCGGGAGTTGACGGTCAAGCGACAGTCCACAAACCAGGCGTCGTTCTGGCTCTTGCCACTGTTGGCCTGCCTGGCCTCCGCCAACATCGCAGGCCTCGCTTCTCTGCCGGTTGAGCGGATCGGCAGACCCGGTCCTGAATCTGAGCCATCCCCTGCCGCGCCAGTGCCAGGGTCTGAGCCAGTACCCGTACCTGTACCAGCACAAGTGCCAGAGCCTGCTCCAGAGCCCTCGCAAGCTGAGGCCAGGCCGCCGGCGGCGCCTCCCTGAGCGCTCACGCTGGGCCGCTCAGCGGCTGTTGCGGATGTCGGCGTCGACCTCCGCCTTCATCTCGGCAGCCTTGCTCTTCACCTCATCGAGGCCCATCGCCAGTTCGCCGTAGAGCTTGAGCGCCTGGCGGATGAGCCTGTCGCGCACGGCGGGATCGCTGAGAACCCAGGCAGCAGCAGCCCCGAGAGCCGCCCAGAGCAGGGCCTGCTGCATCGCCTGGCCTCCGGCGCCGGCACTGGGCGGCGGCCCACCGCCTGTGCTGAGCAAGCGCCGCAGCGCGGCCTCCAACACCTCCTGGTTGATGCGGCTGCCGCCGTCGCTGGGGTGATCCATGGGGATAGCCGGCGGATCCGATCGCCTCTGCCAACGCTGATCGGGGCCCTGGCGTCTGAGCCGTGCTGCTGCGGGATCACGGCGATCTGCACCACCGGCACCCCGGCAGCGGGTCCCTGGGGCGACCAACCTGAAGACACACCCCCGGAGCGATGGCTCTGCCCCTGGCGGATCTGGCCGTGCTGCTGCTCAACATCGGGCAGCCGCCGCAGCGACGTCGCTGGTTCACGGCCGGACGGCTGCACGCCGGCTGCCTGGCGCCGCCCAGGGGCTCGGCAGCGGAACACGCCTTCGCCGTTGCCGTGCAGCAGCGGTTCAGCGCGCAACCCGGGGTGCGCTGGGCCCGCTGGAACAGCGGCACGCGGCGCCTGGTGATCGACGGCCCCGCCGTGGATGACGAACCCGCGGCGCTGCTGACCCAGATCGCCGACCTGGAGCCGCCCCAGGCAGGACGCGCCCCGACCGCCGGCCACGACCGCGATCACCCCGCCGACCTGGAGCCGATCCTCCGCTCCGCCGTGGAGCTCCTGGCGGAGCTGATCGGCCTGGGGCTGGGGCTGGGCCTGGGGCGGCAGGCCCAGCCCGGCCTTCGCCGGTTTGGCATCGACCTGGCCGCCGCCCGCCGGGTGCTGGAAACCCTGCCGCCCCTGCGGGAGAGCCTGGATCGACGGCTGGGTGGTGGCACGGCGGAACTGCTGCTGCGCCTGGCTGCCGCCCTGGAAAGCGGCCTGTTGCCAGGGGTGGCGGGCCCGCTGGTGGGCCTGCTGGCCGGGGGCCTGCGGTTGCGCAGCCGCCTGCAGCAGCGCCGCCGCTGGCAGCTGTGCGAAGCCGGCTGGAACGCGCAGCCCGACGACCACCCAGCGGTCCTGGACGAACCGGAGCCGCGCCCCTCACCCCCGCCGGCGGGACCGCTTGAGCGCTATGCCGCCAGGGCCTCGCTGCTGGCCCTGGCGACCTTCGGCTGGGGGGTGGCACGGCTGCAGCGGCCGGAGGGCCCCGCGGCCGCCCTGCTGGCCGGCCTGCCCCGACCGGCCCTGCTGGCCCGCGAGGTGTTCTGCCTGGAACTGGGGCAGCGGCTGGCACAGCTCGGCGGCCTGCTGCTGGATCCCAGCGCCCTGGAGCGGCTCGATCGGCTTGACACGGTGGTGCTCGATTCCAGCCTGGAGGCGCTGCCGTGGCGGCAGAGTCTGCTGGCCGTGATCCACCAGGCAGGGCTCACTCGCGTGGAGGCGGCTGAGCCGTTGGCGGCGGTGCGCTCCCTGCAGGCCCGGGGCCACGGCGTGCTGGTGATCAGCCAGACCGCAGGACCAGCGCTGGCCGCCGCCGATCTGGCGATCGGGCTGGTGCGGCCCGGCGGCACGCCACCCTGGCAGGCGCACCTGCTCTGCCCGGCCTCACCCCAGGTGTGCTGGCTGCTGCTGCCGGCCTGCGCCGCTGCCCGGCGCTGCAGCGAGCGAGGCGTGGCGGTCTCGCTGCTGGATGTGGCGGTGGGACTGGCCCTGGCCCTCGATGGCATCGGCAGCCTCACCAGCGCCAGCATCAACCAGGCCACCAACCTGCTCAGCCTGGTGGCGATGGCCCAGGGACTGCAGCTGGCCCGCGGCCTCAGGGCCGCCGCCCCGCCACCGCCGGCCGCCGCCCTGCCCTGGCATGCCCTGACGGCGGCCGAGGTGCTGGCGGCGCTCGGCAGCGATGCCGAGGGGCTCCGGCACGTGAAGGCTTCGCCGGCCGGCAGCCAGCAGCGGCAACAGCCCGGTCCGGGCGACCTGCTGCTGGCTGAACTCGACACCCCGCTCACCCCGCTGCTGGCCAGCGGCGCGGTGCTCTCCGGCCTGGTGGGGCAGCCGGCTGACGCGGCCCTGATCCTGGCGGTGCTGGGGTTGAACGGGCTGATCGGCGCCCGGCAGCGCCAGCAGATGGAAGGTCGGGTCGCCCTGCTGATGCGGCGCCAGGCCGCCGATGCCTGGGTGCGACGCGACGGCGAGCTGCAGCGGCTCTCCGACCGCGACCTGCAGTGCGGCGACGTGATCGTGCTGGAAGCAGGGGAGGTGGTGCCGGCCGACTGCCGGTTGCTGGAGGCGGCGGGCCTGCAGCTGGATGAGGCGCTGCTCACGGGCGAACCCTTCCCGGTGAGCAAGGATCCGCGCCCCTGCCCTGGCCTGGAGCTCTCGGATCGTCACTGCATGGTGTACCAGGGGTGCACAGTGGTGGCGGGGCAGGCCACAGCCGTGGTGGTGGCCATCGGCGATGCCACCGAGGCGCGGCGGGCCCTGGCCGCCACCGAGGGGGCCCGCAGCGCTGGAGGAGTGGAGGCCCGGCTGACGGAACTGAACGCCACCACCACGCCGGTGGCGATGCTGGGCGGCGCCGTGCTGCTGCTCCACGCCCTGCTGAGCGGCCATGATCCGCGCACTGCCCTGGCTGAAGCGGTGGCCCTCACCGTCGCCGCCGTGCCGGAGGGGCTGCCGCTGCTCGCCAGCGTGGCCCAGGCCGCGGCGGCGGGCCGGCTGGCGCAACAGGGGGTCCTGGTGCGCAATCCGCGGGTGCTGGAGGCCCTCGGCCGGGTGAACCTGCTCTGCCTCGACAAGACCGGCACGCTCACCTCCGGACGCATCCAGCTGCGTCAGGTCTGGGCGGGGGGCAGGGCCTGGCCGCTGGCCGACCTGCCCGAGACCGGCCGGCGGGTGCTGCAGGTGGCGCTGCAGGCCACGCCGCGGCCGGAGCCGGGGCGCCCTCTGGCCCACCCCACCGACCGGGCCCTGCGCGAGGGAGCGCGGCGGGCGGGGCTGAACGATCACGGCTGGCAAGTGCTGCACACCCTGGCCTTCGGGCCGGAGCGGGGGTACCACGCCTGCAGCGGCCGCCAGCCTGGCCAGGCAGAGGCGGCGACCCTGTGCCTGAAGGGGGCCCCCGAGGTGGTGCTGGCGGCCTGCCGCGATGCCCCCGCCGCGGCCTGGGGGGAGGTGGCTCGCCTGGCGGCGAGCGGACTGCGGGTGCTGGCGGTGGCCGAGCGACCGTTGACGGATGCCGATGCGCTGGACGAGCGCCAGGTGCACGACCTGCACTTCGCCGGCTTCCTGCTGTTGGCCGATCCGATCCGGCCCACGGCCCGCGCCGCCGTACAGGAGCTGGGCGACGCCGGCATCGCCGTGAAGCTGATCACCGGCGACCATCCCGCCACGGCGCTGGCGATCGCCGCCGAACTGGGGCTGAACGCCCCCGGCCGCGTGCTCACCGGGGCCGACCTGGAGCGGCTCGACGATCAGGCCCTGCTGCCGGCGTTGCGGCGCACCGCCGTCTGCGCCCGGGTCACCGCCCTGCAGAAACTGCGGCTGGTGAAGGTGCTGCAGGCGGCTGGCGACACGGTGGCGATGGGTGGCGACGGCGCCAATGACGCGGCGGCGATCCGCCTGGCCCAGGTGGGAATCGCCCTGGGGGAAGGGGCCACCGACGCCGCCCGGCTGGCCGCCGATCTGGTGGTGACCGATGGCCGTGTGGAGGCGCTGGGGCAGGCGGTGCTGGAGGGGCGCTGCCTGTGGCGTTCCGTGCGCACCGCCGTGGGGCTGCTGGTGGGCGGCAACCTCGGGGAAATCGGCTTCACGGTGCTCACGGCCCTGGGCAATGGCCGCGCCTGCCTGAACACCCGCCAGTTGCTGCTCGCCAACTTGCTCACCGATGTGGCCCCAGCCCTGACCATCGCCGCCCGTCCGCCGGATCCCGGTGCCGCCGAGCGGCTGCGGCAGGACGGACCCGACGCCGGCCTCGGCGCCGAGCTCGACCGGGAGATCCTGCGGCGCGCCGTCGCCACCGCCCTGACGGCCTGGCTGGCCCAGGGTCTGGCACGGCGACGCGGCTCAGCGGCGGCCGACACGGTGGGGCTGGTGAGCCTGATCGGCACCCAGCTGATCCAGATGGCCTGCAGCAGCGCCGGTGACCGCAGCACCGGCCTGGCTGCCCTGGGGTCCTGGGCGGCCTTGCTGGGGCTGGTGCAGAGCCCGTCCCTGGCGGCGCTGTGCGGCTGCAGGCCTCTCAGCGGCACCGACCTGATCGAAGCGGGCCTGATGGCAGGCCTGGGGGCGGTGGCAAGCCGGTGATGGATCACCCTGCAGACGGAGCCAACGGCCGGTCCGCCCAGGCACCTGTTCAGCGCGCCGCCCAGTAGGCACAGCGATGCACCGAGGCCTCGGCAACCGTGAAGGGTCGCTGCCAGATGGCGCAGCGACAGATCGGTGCCGGGAAACCCTGCAGGTGTCGACAGGCGATGCAGGACGTCATGCCATGGCCTCCGCCGCGCGCAACCGACTGGGATCCGATCAGGCTAGAGGGGTTGATCCATCGCCACGGACCACCACGGACACCACCCCCCTGGTGCTGATGCACGGGCTGCTCGACACCCCGGCGGTGTTCAACGGGCTCAAACGGGCGCTGGGCGGGCGCCGCCAGCCGCTTCTGCTGCCTGCCCTGCCGCTGCGGCAGGGGCGGACGCCGATCCTGGAAGCCGCCCAGCTGCTGGGCGGCCACATCGAGGCCGCCTTCGGTCTGGAGGAGCCGATCGACCTGCTCGGTTACTCGATGGGCGGTGTGATCGCCCGGTGCTGGGTGCAGCTGGGCGGCGGGCACCGACGCACCCGGCGGCTGATCAGCGTCGGCAGCCCCCAGCAGGGCACCCTCACGGCCCTGCCCTGGCCGGGCCGGCTGTTCGCCGGCATCGCCGACCTGAAGTGGGGAAGCCCCCTGCTGAAGCGCCTCAACGGCGAGCCCGGCAGCCTGGCCAGGATCCAGTGCCACAGCTTCTACTCCGCCATCGATCTGGTGGTGCTGCCCGGCTGGGGGGCGGTGCTGCCGGTGGGGGCGCGCACGATGCTGCCCGTGCTCACCCATCCACAGCTGCTGCGCGATCAGGCGGCGATCCAGCCACTCGCGCGGGAACTGCTGCGCCCCTGATGCACCGGCGGGCAGCCAGGGTCGATCAGCCGCTCCTAGCGTGAGCAAGGCTCTGCTGCTCGGAGGGATCGGGCCCTGACGCTGCTGTCGGCCTCCCTGCTGGTGCGCTGGCTGCTCGGCTGGGCACTGGCGCTGCGGCTGCCGGGGTTGCCGCCGCTGGAGCCGAGCGGCGACCCACGCCCGGCCGTGTTGATTCCGGCGCGCAACGAAGCCGCCACCCTGCCGCATCTGCTCGCCGGCCTGGCGCGGCAACGGCTGAGCCCGCTGGAGGTAATCGTGATCGACGATCACTCCAGCGATGGCACCGCCGCCTGCGCCAGCGCCGCTGGCCAGGCCCTCGGGCTGCCGGTGCGGGTGATCCAGCCACCGCCGCTGCCCGAGGGCTGGTGCGGCAAGACCTGGGCGCTGCACCACGGAGTGCTGGCCAGCAGCGGCGATCCGCTGGTGTTTCTCGATGCCGATACGGAGCCCGAGCCCGACTGCCTGACGCGCCTGCTCGGCGTGCATGGCCAGCTGGGCGGGCTGGTGTCGGTGCAGCCGTATCACCGCACCGAGCAGCCCTACGAGCAACTGTCGGTGCTGTTCAACCTGGTGGGGCTGATGGCCGTGCCGCTGGGTTCAGGCTGCGGGGTGGCGTTCGGGCCGGCGATGGTGAGCAGCCGGGCCGACTACGCCCGCAGCGGCGGCCACGCGGCCGTGGCCGGCCGGGTGGTGGAGGACTGGTTCCTGGCCCACTGCTACGAGCGGGCCGGTCTGCCGGTGAGCGCCTTCATCGGCGCCGGCCAGATCGCCTACCGGATGTACCCCGGCGGCCTGGGCGACCTGGTGGTGGGGTTCGACAAGAATTTCGCCACCGCGGCCGGAGAAGTGCGCTGGCCCTGGATGCTGGCGGTGCTGCTCTGGCTCTCGGGGCTGTTCTGGGCGGCCTGGTGCCTGCCGGCAGCGCTGCTGCACTGGCCCCTGGTGGGGGATCCGGGCCTCGCCGCCAACGCTGTGCTGTACGGCGCCCATGCCCTGCAGCTGCTGGTGCTGACCCGGCGGGTGGGCCGGTTCCGGTGGATCAACCTGGTGTTTCCGCTGCCGGTGCTGTTCTTTCTCGGCGTGTTCCTGCTGGCGATCGTGAACCTGGAGAGGGGCGAGATCCGCTGGAAAGGGCGGCGCTGCCGCACCCGCTGATGCGCACCCCTGCCCTGCTGGTGGTGCTCGGTTCCGCCGCGCTCTGGCTGTTGGCCTCCCTGCTAGTGGGCACGGCAGCCAACCGGCTGCCGGAGCGCTGGCTGCAGGGGCGGGCGCAGGCCAGCGGGGCCCCCAGCTGGCCCCGGCTGGGGATCCGGGTGTGGAAGCGCTGGATTCCCGATGCCGGCCCGGCGCTGACAGGCGGTGTGGCCAAGGCGAGCCTGGTGCGCCGGGACCCGGCGGCCCTGCAACGGCTGGCGGTGGAGACGCGGCGGGCGGAACTGGTGCACTGGGTCCTCTGGCCCGTGTGGCTGCTGACGCTGCCCTGGCTGCCACCGGCCGGGGTGCTGGCGAATCTGCTGTTCGCCTGCCTGTTCAACCTGCCCTGCGTGCTGGTGCAGCGGCACAACCGGGGCCGCATCGCGGCGATCCTGGGCCGGTGCCGGGCGCTCAGGCCTCCGCCCCCGGCCTGAGCGAAAGCAGCAGCCCGAGGGTGGCCTGCCCATCCCGCAGCGGCCGCAGCACCAGCTGATGGGCAGCGCCGGCGGGCTGAAGCCTGACCAGGCCGTGGAGTGGCTCCCCTCCACCAGCGAGGGCCACCTGCGCCCCCTCGCGGAGCGAGGCCGGGGCGTCGTTGCCCTCGGCGAAGCAGAGATGGGCCGCCAGGACATCGAGGGGCTGCCCCTCCAGATCCGCACGGGCGCGGCCGAGCAGCAGGGCGAGGCGCTCCGCCACCGTCACCAGGGTCAGCGAGCGATCCAGCAGTGCCACAAGGGCCACCCCTTCGGCGCTGATCGCTTCGAAGGCACAGCGGAACAGCCGCCCGCGCAAGCGGACACGCTCCTGGTCGGTGACATCGGTGAGGGTGCCGACCACCTCACCGACCACACCATCGGGATGGCCCTGATCGAGCACGGTGGCCACCTCGTTGACCACGCGCTCCTCACCATCCCGACGGCGCAGCCGGTAGGTGACCGCCCAACCGTCCAGGCCCGCCTGCCGTGCCGCCTCGACCCCGGCACGATCGTGGGGATGGATCGCGTCGTCGAACAACCGGGCATCGGCGATCAGCTCGAGCGCACTCCAGCCGGTGAGGGGCTCGACCCGGCGATTGAGGTAAAGAAAGCGCTTCGACGTGTGGTCCCGCTTCCACACCACCTGCTCCAGGGCATCAGCCAGGCTGGCGAACTCCTGCAGCGAGGCCTCCGCCGCCACGCGCAACGCCACCAGTTCGCTGACGTCGGTGAGGGTGAGGATGGCCCCCAGCACCAGCCCTGCCCCGTTGCGATAGGGCATCAGCTGCACCAGGTAGGAGACATCGTCACCGCTGGCCTCCAGGCTGAGGCGGCCCTGGGAGCCGATCACCTCCAGCAGGGAGTCCCGCAGCCCCGGGATCGGCACCGTGGTGGGGATGCCGATCAGGGGCTGACCAAGATCGCTGGGCACCAGCCCGAAAACGCGCACCGCCAGGGGGGAGTAGCGACTGATGCGCAGCTCCTGGTCGACGATCACCATCCCCTGGCTGAGGGACGTCTGAATGTTCTCCATGTCGGTGTTGAGCCGCTCGAGCTCGTCACCGCGCGCCCGCAACTGCTGGTTCAGCGCGGCCAGTTCGTCGTTGGTGGCCTGCAGCTCCTCGTTCGAGGCCTCCAGCTCCTCATTCGACGACTGCAGCTCCTCCGCCGACGCCTGCAGCTCCTCGGACGACGCCTCCAGCTCCTGGTTGGCCTGCTCCAGATCGACCATCGAGCGCCGCAGGGTGTCCTGGCTGGAGAGCAGCTCCCGCTCCAGCCGCTCGATCTCCCGTGCGAGGGCCACATCGCGCTCGGCGCTGGTGAGCCCGGCCACCGGTGAGGCATCCGCATCCGGATCCTGATGGAACGACAGGATCGTGAGGGCCTGATCGGCCACCCGCAATGGAGCCGCCTCCAGCCAGACCGGGGAGCTCACGCCCGGCAACCGCAGGCTGCAGCTGCGCACGGCCGACCGGTCGGCCCGCACCAGCAGGAACAGGGCACGCGCTTCCGATTGCAGCTCTTCCCGCAGGAAGGTGCTCGCATCAGCGGTGATCCGGCCGGCGGGAATCCGGCAGTAGGGCGAGACATCACCGATCACCTCCAGCAGATGGTGGTTCTCATCCAGCACCAGCGATGGCCGCACGAACCGGCGCACCAGCACCTCGAGCAGCTGGATGTGCTGGGCTGGCACGGGCGAGGGCCCATGGGCCGGGTCGACGGAGGGCCGCTCCGGAGTGGAGGGCCGTCTGGTCTGCATCGCCCGGGCTGTGCGCCGCCGCGGCCGGGGCTCCACCGTGCGCTCATAGAGACGCTGCACGGGGTTGAGCAGGCGAAAGCCGGCGGCAGGGCTGAGGGATTCCGAACTGCCCAGGAGCAGCAGGCCACCCGGGCGCAGCGCGATCCCCAGCAGATCGATCACCTGCGCCTGAAGATCGGCAGTGAAATAGATCAGCAGATTGCGGCAGGAAACCAGGTCAATGTTCGAAAATGGGGGGTCATCGCAGATGTTGTGCCGGGCAAACACAATGCAACTCCGCAGTTCCTTGCTGATCTCAAATTCATGCCCCTTGCTGTGGATGTAGCGCTGCTGCAACCCCTCGGGAATGGCCCGGGCAGCGGAGAGGGGATACACCCCCCGCCGGGCGATACGCAGGCTCCGTTCATCGAGATCGGTGGCAAAGATCTTGAGCTCGCGGGTCAGCTGATGGGGATGCCCCATCGCCTCACTCAGCGCCATGCCGATCGAGTACACCTCCTCACCGGTGGCGCAGCCGGGCACCCACACCCGGAACGGCTCATCGGCATCGCGGGCCGCCAGCAACGGTTTCAGGGCGGGCACCAGGGCCGAGAAGGCATCCGGATTGCGGAAAAAGGAAGTGACCGTGACCAGCAATTTCTGCATCAGGGTCTGGCATTCGCCGGCATCGCTGCGCAGCAGGGCCAGATAGTCCTCCATGCCGGCCAGGCCAAGGATGGCGAGCCGGCGCTGGATCTGGCGCCGCAGCGTCGACTCCTTGTAGAGGGAAAAATCGATGCCGGTGCGCTTCTTCAGCTGGGCGACCGCATTGGGAAGCATCAACCCATCCATCTCCGCCACGCCTGCGGCAGCCGGGGATTCCGGCCGGCAGTGCAGCCTCTGGAGGTGGGAACCGAGGGCCGCCGGATCAGCGATCAGATCAGCGCCGCCCATGGCGATGGCGGCCAGCGGCATGCTGGTGAAGCGGGCACTCTCCGGGCTCTGCACCAGGGTGAGGCCGCCTGCGGCACCCACCGCCCGCAGACCGCAGGCCCCATCCGATCCGGTGCCGGAGAGCACCACGGCCACGCCCCGATCGCCCCATTGCACCGCCAGGGAATCCAGCAGCTGATCGATGGACGGGCTCGGGCCGTAGCACCGCTGCGGCGGGGTGAGCCGCAGCGTCTCTCCCTCCAGGCTGGCGTTGCATCCCGGGGGAATCACCAGGATCAGCCCGGGCTCCAGCAGGGCGCCATCCACCGCCGCCTCCACCGGCAACCGGGCCCCGCGCCGCAGCAGATCCACCAGCTGGCTGGGCTGGTCCGGCGCCAGATGCTGGGCGACCACGAAGGCCGCGGGGACCCCCTTGAGCAAACGGCCCACCAGCTCCTGCAGGGCCTCCAGGCCACCGGAGGAGGCCCCGATCACCACAACCCGCGCGATGCGATCCGCGGCTGCCGCTGCACTGGTGCCCGACCGCAACCGCTTCGTCATGGTGACGCTCGAACACAGCTCAACGGTAAGGGCGCCGCCGCATCAGGACCGACAACGCAGCAGGTGGGCTCAGCAGATCAGCTCAGCAGGTGAGCCCAGCAGGTGAGCCCAGCAGGTGAGCCCAGCAGGTGAGCCCAGCA